>Ga0105097_10001068_pt1 | contig 12882 bp, 9 predicted proteins | sample PPLLak12cMay2015_FD_87035 | JGI IMG/M metagenome (GOLD analysis project Ga0105097, IMG submission 87035) | Freshwater sediment microbial communities from Prairie Pothole Lake near Jamestown, North Dakota, USA - PPLs Lake P7 Core (1) Depth... | ecosystem: Environmental > Aquatic > Freshwater >... | reverse complement strand
AATGCGCCTCGCGTGGGCGTGCGTGCTGACGGCCGTCGCCGCCGCGGGTTGCGGCGGCGCGACGCCCGCGTCCGGTTCGGGCTACGGGGACCTGGTCGCGCTGTTCGCGGACTGGCGCGCGTTCCAGCGGCCCGCCCTCGTCGACGGCGTGCCGGACTACACCGAGGCGGCCATGGCGGCGCAGTCCCGCCGCCTCGCCGCCATGCGCGGCCGCCTGGATGTGATCGACACCCGCGGATGGCCCGTCGGCCAGCAGGCCGACTGGCACCTGGTGCGCGCCGAGATGAACGGCCTCGACTTCGATCACCGGGTGCTGCGGCCGTGGGCGAACAACCCGGCGTTCTATGCGACGTTCTTCCCGTCGCAGAGCGACCAGCCCGCGCGCGAGGGCCCGCTCGCGTTCGGCGCCGTGGAACTCTGGAGCCATGAGTTCCCGCTCTCGGCCGACAGCGCGGCCGCGATCGACGACGGCGTGCGGACCATCCCCGCGCTGCTCAGGCAGGCGAAGGGCAACCTGGTCGGCAACGGCCGCGACCTGTGGACATTCGGCATCGGCAGCATCCGGGAACAGGCCGCCGACCTCGAGCAGTTCGCGGCGCGGCTCGGCGGCGAGCACGCGGGCCTGAAGGCGCGCGTGCTGGAGGCGAAACGCGCGACAGACGAGTTCGCCGCCTGGCTGGAGTCGGAGGCGCCGCGCAAGACGGGGCCGTCGGGCATCGGCATCCAGCACTATGACTGGTACCTGCGGAACGTGCACCTCGTGCCCTACACCTGGCGGGAGCAGCTGGCGCTGGTCGAACGGGAACTCGGCCGCGCGCACGCCTTTCTCGCGTACGAAGAGCAGCGCAACCGGGAGTTGCCGCCGCAGGAGCCCGTCGCGAGCGCCGAGGAGCACGCCGCGCGGTTCCCGGCCGCCGTCTCGGAGTACATGGCCTTCCTGCGCGACCGCGACCTGCTGACCGTGCGCGAGTTCATGGAGCCGGCGCTCCTCGCGCGCATCGGGACGTTCCGTCCCGGCCCGCGCGAATTCTTCACCGAGGTCGACTACCGCGACCCGGTGATCATGCGCACGCACGGGTATCACTGGTTCGACCTCGCGCGCATGAAGGCCGAACCTCACGCGAGCTCCATTCGGCGGGTGCCGCTGCTCTACAACCTCTTCGACAGCCGTACGGAGGGCCTCGCCACCGGGTGGGAAGAGATGATGCTGCAGGCCGGGATGTTCGACCAACGCCCGCGCTCGCGCGAGCTCATCTACATCCTCGTGGCCCAGCGGGCGGCGCGCGCCATCGGCGACCTGCGGATGCACGCCAACCAGTTCACCCTCGAACAGGCGGCCGCGTTCGCCTCGGCCGACACGCCACGCGGCTGGCTGCGTCTCGACGGCAGCCTCGTACGCGGCGAGCAGCACCTGTACCTGCAGCAGCCGTCCTACGGCACGAGCTACCTGGTCGGCAAGATGCAGATCGAGCAGTTGATGGGCGTCCGCCGGCGCCAGCTGGGCGACGCATTCACGGTCCGGCGGTTCATGGACGAACTGGACGCCTGCGGGCTGATCCCGATGTCACTGATTGCGTGGGAGCTGACAGGCGAGAAGCCGGCGTTTCTCGGTCAGACGGACCAAGAAGTCCACTGATCGCCGGTCATCCGATTACCGCGGCCAGCTCGCGTTGGGCATCTGAGTGCTCTTGCGCGAGAACCGGGGTGGCGGAGGCAGCGCTTCGGCGTGGATTATGGCGCAGCCGGACCTGCCAGGCCTTGGGTGAGCCTCCGTTGTGACGACGCCGCGCTATACTGCTTGAAGTTCGGGGCGGACCGGTAGGGGGCTTCCTCAACCAGAGGTGTCACGTGATCAGCAAGTACATCGCCGAAGCCCTGCATCGCGCCCAATACCGCATCGTCGACGACGGGCTGTTCTGCGCGACGGTCGCTGGGCTGCCAGGGGTCATCGCCACCGGGAAAACCCTCGAAGCGAGCCGTGAGCAACTCGTCGAGGTGATCGAGGAGTGGCTGCTCGTGCGCGTCGCTCAGGGCCTCAAGATCCCGCGCCTTGGGACAGCCTCCGTTCAGGTCAGACGGGCGAGCTGATGCCACCCTGGGTCCCGATCAGCCGACGCCGGCTCATCGCCACATTCAAGCGCCTGGGTTTCACCGGGCCCTACTCGGGCGGTCGCCACCAGTTTATGGTTCGCGAAGACGTCGTGGTCACCATCCCCAATCCGCACGGCGGCGACATCGGTGTGGGACTCCTCGCGGTCATTCTGAAACAGGCTGGTGTAGCGCGCTCGGACTGGGAGAACGCGTAGCGCCGCGCTCCCCCGCCGAGTCGGCCCGCGCCCTCGATCCCGCTGCTTCCCCGGCACCTTCGCCGTCACGTCCTCGAACCAGTTCCGGACGAGACCGCACCACACGGCGCCGCCGACCGCTCGTGAGATACTCGGCCGCAACAACACGCGAGGACAAACCATGCCAATTCGACACGCCGTGCTGATGGCCGCGCTCGCCGCTGGAATCTGCGTCTCCGCCGTCCACGGGCAGGGAAAGACTCCGCCTACTGTTCCGTCGCTGTATCAGGAGCTCCGCTACCGCGTGATCGGCCCGCACCGCGCGAGCCGCACCGTCGGTGCCGTCGGCATCCCGACGCAGCCGAACGTGTTCTTCATGGGCGTCAACAACGGCGGCGTCTGGAAGACCGACGACTACGGCCGTACGTGGACGCCGATCTTCGACGAGGCGCCGACGGGCTCGATCGGCGACATCGCCGTCTCGCCCTCCCACCCGGACGTGCTCTACGTAGGCAGCGGTGAAGGCCTGCATCGACCCGACCTCGGCGTCGGCGACGGCATCTTCAAGTCCACCAACGGCGGAAAGACCTGGCAGCACGTCGGACTCCCCGACGTCCAACAGGTCGGCCGTCTGGTCGTTCATCCGACGAACCCCGACTGCGTGTTCGTGGCGGGCATGGGACATCCGTACGGGCCGAACACGGAACGAGGCGTGTTCCGCACGACCGACGGCGGGCGGTCCTGGGAGAAGGTCCTCTACGTCAATCACAACACCGGCGCATCTCAGGTCGAGCTCGACCCGGTGGACCCGCGCACGGTGTATGCGGCGCTCTGGGAGCACCGGGAGGGGCCGTGGGAGAACGGGAGTTTCCCGGGGCCGAATACCGGGTTGTTCAAGTCCGACGACGGAGGGTCCACCTGGCGGCGCCTGACTGAAGGCCTGCCGAAGGCCGGCGGCGGCAGTCAGTACATCTTCGCCGTCGCGCCGAGCAACCCGAAGCGCCTCTACGCGCTGGTGGGCGGCCGCTCGACCGCGGGCGTGTTCCGTTCGGAGGACGGCGGCGACACCTGGGCTCGGGTGAGCGACGACCGCCGCCTCGGTGTCGATATCAAGGTGCATCCCAGGAACCCCGACATCGTGTTCGCGGCTGGGACATGCGAGTATCGCTCCGACGACGGCGGCCGCACGTGGACGGCCATCAAGGGCGCGCCCGGCGGCGACGATCCGCAGCGCCTCTGGATCAACCCGCTGCAGCCGGACATCATGCTGCTCACCGCCGACCAGGGCGCCACGATCACCGTCAACGGCGGCCGCACGTGGAGTTCCTGGTACAACCAGCCGACAGCCCAGCTCTATCACGTGACGACCGACAACCAGTTCCCCTACTGGGTCTACGGGGGGCAGCAGGAGAGCGGCGCCATCGGCATCGCCAGCCGGGGCAACGGCGGGCAGATCTCCTTTCGCGACTGGATGGGCGTCGGCGCCGACGAGTACGCCTACGTCGCCCCTGACCCGCTCGACCCCGACATCGTCTACGGCGGGCGCGTGCAGCGGTTCAACAAGAGGACGGGCCAGTCGCAGAACGTCGCGCCGGAAGCGCTGCGCTCGGGACGGTACCGCATCCTGCGGACCATGCCGCTGCTCTTCCACCCGGCCGAGCCGCGGATGCTGCTGTTCGCGACGAACGTCCTGTGGAAGACGACCACCGGCGGCCAGCAGTGGGAGATCATCAGCCCCGACCTCTCGCGCGATCGGCCTGCCGTGCCCGAGAGCGTCGGCGACTTCAGGACGGCCGACCTCGACACGATGCCGCGGCGCGGCGTGATCTACGCCGTCGCGCCTTCACCGAGGGACGTCAACCTGATCTGGGCGGGCACCGACGACGGGCTGATTCACGTGACGCGCGACGGCGGGAAGACCTGGACCGATGTGACGCCGCCCGGGCTGCGCCCGTGGGACAAGGTGTCTCAGCTGGTGGCCGGCCACTTCGACACGAAGACGGCCTACGCCGCGATTAACGCCATCCGCCGCGACGACATGCGGCCCCATGTCTATCGCACCCATGACGGCGGCGTCTCGTGGTCGCGCGTGGTCGACGGCCTGCCGGAGATGGGCCCGGTCAACGTGGTGCGCGAGGACCCGAAGCAGCCCGGCCTGCTGTTCGCGGGCACCGAGCGGGCGGTCTACGCGTCGGCCGACGACGGCGCGAACTGGCTGCCCCTGCGACAGAACATGCCGGCGTCGTCGATCCGGGACCTGGTCATTCACGAGGACGATCTCGTGGTCGGGACGCACGGCCGGTCGATCTGGATCCTCGACAACATCGCGCCGTTGCGCGAACTCGCCCGGGCCGCTCGAGCGGAGGGTGCGTATCTGTACGGGCCGCCTCGGGCAACGCGCGTGCGGTGGAACATGTTCTCGGATACGCCGTTTCCACCCGAGGAGCCTGCCGGCGCGAACCCGCCGGACGGCGCAACGATCGACTACTACCTGCCGCGGGCGGCCGGCGCGGTCGCGGTCGAGGTCCTCGATAGCGGCGGCGGCCTCGTACGCCGCTTCTCGAACCGCGAGCCCGAGGACGTGATCGACCCGGGCACGCTTCCCTATCCCGCCTACTGGTTCCGGCCGCCGCAGCCCGTCGCCGCCGGGGCCGGCCACCATCGCATCGTGTGGGACCTGCGCTATCCGCCGCCCCGCGGCGCAGCGCGATCGTTTTCAATCGCGGCGGTTGTCCGCAACACGCCCGGCGGGCCCGTCGGCCCGTACGTGCATCCGGGCCGCTATCGGGTCCGGCGCACGGCGGACGGCGCGGTGTCGGAGCGGGTACTCGATGTGCGCATGGACCCGCGGGTGTCGACCGCGGCGGAAGACCTGCAGGCGCAGACGAACCTGTCGCTGGCCTGCTATCGCGGGTATGCCCGGCTGCAGGAGGTGCGCGACGGGATTGACGTCGTCCTGAAGAGCGGCGCCGCCGACGCGAGCCGCAGGTCGGTCCTCCAGGCGCTCCGGGGCGAGGGCGCGCCAGGGGATCCCGACATCATGTACGGCAGCATCTACACGGCCCCGGACCCGACGGAGACTGTCGTCGGGCTCCAGGAGAAGTTCCTGCACATGCTCAATCTGCTGCAGGCCGCCGACGCGAGGCCGACGACGCAGGCGCGCGAGGCGGTCGCGGCGCTCGAGCAGTCGCTCGCCGCCCTGGAGGCGCGCCGGACGGCGATCGCACAACCCGGGGGCTAAAGCCCCCGGGCTCCATCGGGAATGGAGGTCGAGGCTTCCCTGGCCTGAGCGAAGTCGAAGGCAGCCTCGACCACGCCTTCACCGCGGCCAGCCGGCCTGCGGCAACCCTGGCGTCACGCGCAGCGCGTTCTGGTAGTACAGCTTCTTGAGGACCGGGTCCGGCAGGTCCATGCCGTAGAGCTTCCAGAAGGCGTGGTAGTCGCGGTAGTAGTCGAAGTACTCGTCGGCGGTCTCGAAGACGCGCCAGTAGTACGGGAACTCGCTCGCCTGGTACGCGTCCTTCCCGAACAGGATGCGGTCCTGGTACTTGATGAAGAACTCGCGCGCGGCCCTTGGCTGCCGGCCGAACTCGTAGAGCACGGCCCCCACCTCAAGCACCAGGTTCGGCAGACGGTCCAGCTGTTCCGCGGCACGCCTGAGGTCGTTCCCGTACCAGTCGAAGTGCGCGCCGATGAAGCGCGTCTTCGGGTTCGCCGCGTACATCCGGTCCCGCTCGCCCACCAGTTCCCTGAACGTCGGCTCGCCCGGGGCGAAGTGCCGGCGGTCCCGGAACAGCGCCAGTTCCAGCCAGCGCTCGTTCTCGTAGTCGAGCGGCGAGAAGAACTCCTGGGGCTCGGCGGAGTGGATGATCACGGGGACGTTCAACCGGGCGCAGAGGTCCCAGATCGGCCCGAGCGCCGGGTCGTCCACGTGCAGCCTGGAGCCGTCGGCCTTCTTCGCGAACATGCCGAGGTCTTTGGCGACCTTGAGGCCGATGGCCCCGTTCCGAATCGACAGTTCGAGATCGGCGACCGCCTTCTCCGCCCATCCGGGGCCGCCGGCGCCGTTCCACGCGACGTTCGCGAACACCCTGAAGCGGTCCGGGTGGCGGCTCGCGCGGATGAACTCGACTTTCTGCTTCACCGAATCGGGGTTGCTCCCGCCGCTGAGGTTGACCAGCACGCGCAGGTTCAGCTCGTCCATCTCCCTGATCAACTGGTCGATGTTCGCGGCGTTCACCGTCGTGTGATTGTGGCTGTCGACGACGGGGAACTTCGCGCTGGGCACGCGATGCTCCGCGACGACCAGCGTCGTCCGCGGTCGGTAGTCGACGATGCTCGGCGGCGGGAACTCGGGTGCCGCGCACCGCCCCGGGCGAACCAGCGTGGTGCCCGGCGGGCACGGCTCGCCCGGCTTGATCTGCACCCCGCCTCTCCCGCCCTGGGCCGCCAGCCATGCGCCGGTGGCCAGGAGACCCACGACGACGAGCCCCGATGCCTTCACGCGACGTGTCACGTTGCCCTCCATGCGCATGCAGCCGCAGCCGCCTCCGATGCGCGGGACCGCGGCGGCTCTCGGTTCGGACGGGTTGCCGGTCTCTCAAGCCTATCACGCCGGAAAGACCAGCCTGGGGTAACATCCCCGCCAGTCCATCCGGCCAGGAGGTCCCATGACGCCGTCTCCAGTCTCCGCACCGTGCGCGCGCCGCTCGTTCGGTGCGACGCTGCTCGTCCTCGTCGTCGCGTGCGCGGGCATGACCGCGCCGGCCGCCGCGCAGGCGCCAGGCAGGCCCGCGAAGCCCGTGGCGGCGGACCGGGCGCCGGTGTATTTCCCGGACCGCTTCGACTGGCAGTCACGCAGCCCGTCGGAGGCCGGCATGGATCCCGCCCTCGTCGGCGAGGCCGTGCAGTTTGCGATCGCGAACGAGAACCCCGCCACCAGGGACCTGGCGGTCGATCTCGCCACGACGTTCGGCGCCCGCGAGCCCTTCGACACGCCGATTGGGCCCGTCCGGTCGCGCGGCGCCGCGAGCGGCCTCATCATCCGCCAGGGGTACGTGGTGGCCGAATGGGGCGACACCGCGCGCGTGGACATGACATTCAGCGTGACGAAGACGTTCCTCTCGACGGTGGTCGGCCTGGCCTGGCAGAAGGGCCTCATCCGCGACGTCACCGACCTCGCGCGCGACTACATGCCCGAGCCCGGCTATTTCGAGGGTCACAACTCGACCATCACCTGGGAACACCTGCTGCGGCAGACGAGCGACTGGCAAGGCACGCTCTGGGGCAAGCCCGACTGGGCCGACCGTCCCGAAGGCGCGACGCCGGCCGACTGGCCGAACCGGAAGCTCTCCGCGCCGGGCACGCGCTACAAGTACAACGACACGCGCGTGAACCTGCTTGCGCTGCTCACGCTGCACGTCCTGCGCCGGCCGCTGCCGGTCGTGCTGCGCGAGGAGGTGATGGAGCCGATTGGCGCCTCGTCGACGTGGCGGTGGCACGGCTACGACAACTCATGGATCGAGCTCGACGGCCAGCGCATGCAGTCGGTGCCGGGCGGCGGCCACTTCGGCGGCGGCATGTTCATCAGCGCGCGCGACATGGCGCGCTTCGGCTACCTGTTTCTCCGGAACGGCCGGTGGAAGGACCGGCAGATCGTGTCGCAGGAGTGGATCGCCATGGCGCGGACCGGAGGCCCGGCCAACGCCGAGTACGGGTTCATGAACTGGTTCCTGAACCCCGGGCGGACATCGCTTCCCGCGGCGCCGGAGTCGAGCGTCACCTTCAGGGGCAACGGCCAGAACATCATCTACATCGACTGGGACCACGACCTGGTCGTCGTCACGCGCTGGATTCGCGGCGGCCCGGCCCTCAACGCCTTCGTGGGGAAGGTGCTCGGCGCCATCACGCGGTGACCGCGCGGCCATGCTCTGCGATCTCCGCTTGCGCCGATGGACGGGCGGCGACTAGAATCCCGCTGTCCCATGGCGCCGCCGAGGCGTCACCCGCCCCCGGGATCCGGCGTCTCGACCGGCCTCCGTTGAGGCATTCCCCGTCGTCTGTCATCCCTGAAGGAGGCCCCGCATGGCGCAAAGCCTGACCCACGACGTCCTGATTCTAGGCGCCGGGCTGGCGGGATTACGCGCGGCCGTCGAGCTCTCGCACCGGACCGAAGGCCATATCGACATCGGCATCGTGTCGAAGGTGCAGCTGATGCGTGCGCACTCGGTGTGCGCCGAGGGCGGCACGGCGGCCGTCCTGCGCGAGGACGAAGGCGACAGCATCGCGCTCCACGCCTGGGACAGCGTGAAGGGCTCCGACTTCCTGGCGGACCAGGACGTGGTCTGGCGCTTCTGCAAGGCCATGCCCCGGGAGATCCGGCTGCTCGATCACTGGGGCATCCCGTGGACCCGCGACGCGCAGGGCCGCATCAGCCAGCGCCCGTTCGGCGGGCACTCGTATCCGCGCGCGACGCTGGCGGCCGACAAGACGGGCTTCTTCGAGATGCAGACGCTGTACGACCAGCTGCTGCGCTACCAGTGCTTCAAGCGCTACGACGAGCTCTTCATCACCGACATCGTGATCGAGGAAGGCCGGTTCGTGGCGCTGGTGGGCATTCATGCGCCAAGCGGCGAGACCGTCGTGCTGCAGGCGAAGGCGCTGCTCATCGCGTCTGGCGGCGGGGGCACGCTGTACGGCTTCACGACCTACTCCGAGACCGTGACCGGCGACGGCATGGCGATGGCCTATCGCGCCGGCCTGCCGCTCGAGGACATGGAGTTCCTGCAGTTCCACCCGACCGGCCTCGTGCCCTCGGGCATCCTGATGACGGAAGGCTGCCGTGGCGAGGGCGGCTACCTGAAGAACAACACCGGCGAGCGCTTCATGGAGCGCTACGCCCCCAGCAAGATGGAGCTGGCGCCCCGCGACATGGTGTCGCGCGCGGAGATGACGGAGATTCTCGAGGGGCGGGGCTTCCCCGGGCCCGAGGGCAAGGACTACCTGCACCTCGACCTCACGCACCTGGGCGCGGAGATCATCAACACGCGCCTCCCGCTCATCCGCGAGGTCTGCATCAAGTTCGTGGGCATCGACCCGATCGACAAGCCCATCCCCATCCGGCCGGTGGCGCACTACTCGATGGGCGGCATCGAGACGGACATCAACGGCCTGACGCGGGTGAAGAACGTCTGGGCGGCTGGCGAAGCGGCCTGCGTGTCGCTGCACGGGGCGAACCGGCTGGGGTCGAACTCGACGGCCGAGTGCCTCGTGTGGGGCGGCATCGCCGGCGAGGAGATCGCCCGGGAGCTGCCGTCGCTGCCGAAGCCGTCCCGCCTCTCGGAGCGGAGCTGGCTGGCGCAACAGGCGCGCCTGAAGGCGATCACGGGACGGCAGGGCCACGAGGATCTGTACGCCCTGCGCCGGGAGTTGAGGACGCTGATGGACAACTACGTCGGCGTCTTCCGGAAGGGCGAGGAACTCGCGAAGGCCGTGGCCGAGATCCGCGCGATACGCGAGCGGGCCGCCCACGCCCCGATCGCGGACAGGAGCGCGACGTACAACTCGAACCTCTTCCACGCGCTCGAACTCGACAACCTGCTCGACCTGGCCGAGGTGACCGTGATGGGCGCCCTGGCCCGCGAGGAATCCCGCGGCGCGCACGCCCGCCGCGATTTCGCGGTCCGCGACGACGAGAAGTGGCTGAAGCACACGCTGGCGTGGCACGCGCCCGGCAGCCATCCGACACTGGATTACAAGCCGGTGACCATCGACACGTGGAAACCGGTCGAGCGCAAGTATTGAGGGCGGAGGATGTGATGCTCGACATCAAGGGTCATCCGAACAGGCTCGGCGTCTGGGGCTGGCTTGGCGGCGGCAAATGGGGCCTCGAGCGGTACCTGTACACCCTGCACCGCGTGACGGGCCTCGGCCTGGTGGTCTACTTCCTGCTGCACATTGTCGTCACCTCGGCGCGGGCCTTCGGGCCCGAGGCCTGGGCGGCGTCAATGGGGCGCGTCAGCGGGGGCGTCTTCGTCATCGGCGAGTTCCTGGTCTTCGCCGCGTTCGCGTTCCACGCGAGCAACGGCGTCCGCCTCATCCTCGTCGAGCTCGGCTTCGCGATCGGGAACCCGATCGAGCCGGTCTATCCGTACCGCACGTCGGTGCACGAGCAGCGGCCGCTCGCCCTCGGCATCCTGGTCCTGGCCGCACTGGTGCTCGCCGCGGGCGGCTACAACTTCCTGGCCCACCTGTCGCACTGAGGACGACGATGCGCGATCAACGACTCTGGACGTGGCACGTGCTGGCCGGCCTCGTGATTCTGGTGTTTCTCGGCCTGCACATGACCATCATGCACCTGGACACGATCTTCGGGTTCTTCAACCCAGGGGACGCGAAGCCGATCGACTGGGTGAGCGTGGTCGGCCGGGCCAGGATGGGCTTCTTCACGGTGAGCTACATCGTGCTGCTCGGCGCGGCGCTGTTCCACGGGCTCTACGGCCTGCGCAACATCCTGTTCGAGCTCGGGCCTGGACGGGGCGTGAAAAGCGCCCTGAATGTCGCGCTGACCGTGGGCGGCGTCGGCCTGTTCGCGTTCGGCGCGTGGGCCGCGTGGGCCGCCGGCGCCCTGGCGCGGACACTGTAGGCGCGTGGAGGAGCGACGATGACGGCACCAGCCACTGTGACGTTCAGGATCCGCCGGTACGACCCGGCCACCCAGCAGCCTCCGGTCTGGGAGGACATCACCATCCCCTACACGCACGGGATGACGGTGCTCGACGGCCTGCGGGTGATCAAGGAAACCCGATCCGCCACGCTCGCCTGGCGGTCGTCCTGCCGCATGGGCGTGTGCGGATCGTGCGGCATGTTCATCAACGGTCACCCGCGGCTCGCCTGCAACACGCAGATCACCGAACTGGGCACCCAGCTTGTGACCGTGGCGCCGCTGCCGAACTTCGCGATCATCCGGGACCTCGTGCCCGACCTGCGGCCGCTGTTCGACAAGCATGCCGCCCTGATGCCCTACATCATTCGCGACGACGTCCAGGAGATGTTCGAGCCCACGGGCGAGTACTTCCAGACGCCGCACGAACTCGAGCAGTTCCTCCAGTTCTCGTACTGCATCAAGTGCGGGTGCTGCGGGGCCGCCTGCCCGACCGTCGCCACCGACCCCGAGTACTCCGGACCGATGGCGCTCGCCCAGTCGCACCGCTACAACGCCGACAGCCGCGACGGCGGGTTCGCCGCCCGGAAGCAGGTGCTGGCCACCGAGAAGGGGCCGTGGAAATGCCACTATGCGGGCGAGTGCTCGCAGGCGTGCCCGAAGGGGGTCGACCCGGCCCGCGCCATCCAGCTGATGAAGCGCCAGCTGGTGTTCGACTATCTCAAGCTCTACCGGCAGCCCTGCCCGTCGAAGGTGGTGGCCAAGCCCACCGAGATCACACGGCGCGCGGACGTGCCGGAGGCGCCGGCTCCGACAGTTTAGGGTCCGGGGATTCGGGATTCGGGGTTCGGGGTTCGGGGTTCTGGCTGAAGCAGTCGGAGACACCGGCAAACCGCCGCAGGTCGACGCTCCGTACGAGACAACGCCCGGGTCGACCTGAATGGCCGCCCGGGCGTTTCTGTCTCGTTCCGAATTTCGAGTCCCGAGTCCCGAGTCCCGAGTCCCGGGCCTGTGCCTCTACTTGGTGGCGAGCACCTCGTCGGTGGTCTTCTTCACGGCCGCGATGGACTTCGCGAAGGCGGCCTTCTCGGCCTCGTTGAGATCGATCTCGACGACTTTTTCGACGCCGTTCCGGCCGAGCACGACGGGCACGCCGACAAAGAGGCCCTTTACGCCGTATTCGCCCTCGAGCAGCACGCACGACGGGATGATCTTCTTCTTGTCGTACACGATCGCCTCGACCATCTCCATGGCGGCAATCGCGGGCGACCAGAAGGCCGACACGCCGATCAGCCCGACGATCTCGCCGCCGGCCTTTCGCGTCCGGGCTTCGATGCCCGCCAGCGTCGGCTCGTCGACGAACTTGTCCACGGGCATGCCGGCGACGCGGCAGCAGCTCCGGATGGGCACCATGTCGTCGCCGTGGCCGCCGAGCACCATCGCCTCGACGTTCTCGACCGACACGCCGGCGGCCTGGGCCACGAAGTAGCGGTAGCGGGCCGAGTCGAGGGCGCCGGCCATGCCCATCAGCTTGTGCTTGGGCGGGTTCAGCTTCTGGTAGAGCCGGAACACGATCGCGTCCAGGGGGTTCGCGACCGAGATGACGATGGCATCCGGGCAGTATTGCTTGATGGCCGCCGCCACGGCGTCGGTGATCTGCAGGTTGGTCGCCAGCAGTTCCTCCCGGCTCGGGAAGGTGCCGTCCGGCCGAACGGTGCGCGGCACACCGGCGGTGTTCACGACGAGGTCGGCGTCCTTGATGACGTCGTAGTCCTTGCCGGCCACGTACTTCACGTCACTGGAGATGATGGGCGTGCCCTGCGCGATGTCGAGGCACTTGCCCTTGGCCACGTCCGGCCCCTTGACATCCACCAGCGCCACGGTGCCGGCGAGTTTCCGCTGGAACAGCTCCTGGGCCAGCACGCCGCCGATGTT
>Ga0105097_10001067_pt1 | contig 12882 bp, 11 predicted proteins | sample PPLLak12cMay2015_FD_87035 | JGI IMG/M metagenome (GOLD analysis project Ga0105097, IMG submission 87035) | Freshwater sediment microbial communities from Prairie Pothole Lake near Jamestown, North Dakota, USA - PPLs Lake P7 Core (1) Depth... | ecosystem: Environmental > Aquatic > Freshwater >... | reverse complement strand
AGGAGTGTTCAGCAGGATGGCCGAGAAATCTGGGCAAAGAAGATGGAAGACGGCTCTATGTCCGTTGGGCTGTTTAACAGGGACGATTATTCGGAACAAAAAATTACTTTGAAGTTTTCAGACATAGGTCTTAATGGAAACTGTGTGGTACGCGACCTGTGGCGGCAAAAGGACTTAGGAACTTTCGATAATCAATTTACCGCAACGGTCCCTGTTCATGGCGTTGTTCTTGTACGTGTTACGAAAAAATAGTTTGACGTAAAATTTTAAGGGCTGTGTCAAAAACACAGCCCTTTTATTTATATCGTCTGTTGCATTCACAAGTCACTTCCTGCCTACAATTCTTTCCCTGCCGGACATATATGGCCGCAACACCTGTGGTATGGTAATCGAGCCGTCTTTGTTCTGATAAAGCTCCAGCAGAGGTATCAGAATCCTCGGGCTGGCGATGACGGTGTTATTCAGTGTATGGCAAAAGAGGTTCTTTTTGGTCTTCGGGTCTTTATATCGAAGGTTCAGCCGTCTTGCCTGAAAATCGTAAAGCTTGCTTGCACTGTGCGTCTCACAGTAATTTCCGCGAGAAGGCATCCAGGTCTCGATATCGAATTTTTTCCCCTGGCCTCGCCCCAAATCTCCCGTGCAGACAACCACAACGCGGTAGGGCAATTCAAGCGCCTGCAAAACTCCCTCTGAATTCGCGACTATCTCAGCATGAAATTTATTGCTTTCCTCTACGCTGTTTTCGCATACGACTACCTGCTCGACCTTGTCGAACTGATGAATCCTGTAAAGTCCGTAAGTATCTTTCCCAGCAGCACCGGCCTCTCTTCTAAAACAGCTCGACAGCCCCACGTATTTTGCGGGCAATTGCTCGATACTCAAAATCTCGTCTTTATGATAAGCTGTCACCGGCACCTCGGCTGTCCCTACCAGATTTAGCTGATCTCTTTCCGCCTGGTATGTTTGTTCTTCTGCTCCCGGGAAAAATCCCGTCCCTATCATCGCCTCATCCTTTACAAGCACCGGCACCGACATAGGGACATATCCTCTCGCAGACATAAAATCGATTGCAAACCTTAGAACCGCCCAGTGCAGCAGGGCACCGTCGCCCTTTAAAAAATAATTTCTCGTCCCGGCAAGTTTCACTCCACGCTCGATATCGATGATATCCAGTTCAGCGCCGAGCTGGACGTGGTCTTTCGGCTCGAAATCGAACTTGCGGACCTCGCCTACTCTTTTTACCTCGACGTTCTCCGTATCGTCTTTGCCGATGGGCACATCATCATCAGCCGGCTGCGGCACCTCGAGTATCAGCCTGTCAAATTCAGGCTGAAGCTGCTTGATAAGCTCGTTATGCTCCTCTTCCTGCTGCTTTAATTGTGACAGATGCTCGAGGGCTTTTTGTTTTTCATCGTCAGCAAGTTTCGGAATGGATTTTCCCATTTTATTTTTTTCAGTGATTAGGTCCTGAAGCTCCTGCTTGGCGTTTTTGAGTTTGGAGTCAATCTCGAGAATTTTATTGATGTCGATATCGAAACGTTTGTCGATGGCGGCCTTTTGGTACTTTTGAGGATTTTCGCGTAACAGTTTTATATCTATCATAGCCTTTTACCTTTTTACTTTTAACTCTTTCCTTTTTACCTGTCCTCGTATCTTTTTATTATGACCACATTATTTTGTCCGCCGAAGCCGAATGATTCCTTCATAACCACATTGACCTGTGCCTTTCGAGGCTTGTTCGGCACATAATCCAAATCGAGGTTTGGGTCGGGGTCGTTCAGATTTATTGTAGGAGGCAGAATATTGTCCCTTATGGCAAGAATGCCTGTAATCAGCTCTGCTCCGCCCGCAGCTCCGATTAAATGTCCCATCATGCTTTTAACACTGCTTGCTGGGACGAGCTTTGCTCTTTCCTTAAAAACCGCCTTTATCGCTTTTGTTTCTATAGAATCATTCTCTGCCGTGCTTGTTCCGTGAGGGCTGATATAGTCAACATCCTTATAGCTTATCTTTGCATCAGCCAGCGCAGCCTCCATCGCCTGTATCGGGCCTCTGCCGTCCTCGTGCATGTCTGTGACCCTGAACGCATCCGAGCTGCTGCCGTATCCGATTACCTCTGCGAGAATTTTCGCCCCTCTTTTCTTTGCGCTCGTCAGTGATTCCAGAATTACAATCGCAGCTCCCTCGCCGAGAACGAATCCGTCTCTGCTCGCCGTAAAGGGTCTCGATGCCGTCTGCGGGCTGTCGTTTCTTGTCGATAGGGCTGTCAGGCGATTAAAGCCTGTCTGTCCCAGCGGATGAATCATCGAATGTGCGCCTCCTGCAATCATAACATCTGCCTTGCCGTTTCGGATTTGCATCATTGCCTCGCCGACTGCCTGCGTGCTTGCCGCACAAGCCGTAAGGCAGCTGAAGACCGGCCCTCGTGCACCTGTCATCATTGCAAGATGTGTCGTAGGCATATTCGGCTCCTGCTCCAGTTCACCTGCGGGCGTAAAGCCTCCAAAGGCCACCTCTGCCCACTTTGCCCAGTCCATCGTGTTATCTTTGTCGTTCCATGCTTTGACGAGGCAATCGAAAAATACTTCGTTATTAATTGAGCCTTCACCCGCCCCCAGATATATTCCAATCCTTTTCCTGTCTATACCATCTGCAGGATTCTCTGTTTCAATATCAATCCTTGCTTGTTTGCAGGCCTCTATTGCTGCTCCAATTGCAAACCCGCTTCCACGGCTGCAATTTTTATGGAACTGCGGCCTTTTTGTTAATTTCAGAGGGTCGAAATTTTTTACCTCCGCGCTGAATGTTGTGGGAAATGTCGATGCATCGAAGATGGTGGTCTTATCTACCCCGCTTTTGCCGGCGAGTATCGCCTGCCAGGCGGTCTCTACATCATGCCCCAGCGGGCAAACAAGACCCATTCCAGTTATAACTACACGCTCTGACATTTTTTCAACTCATTAAATCAGTTTTCTTCAGCACTACAGCAGCAGTCTGCCCGCCGTGTGTATAGCTGCAGCACAAAACATTGTTAATATCTTTTTGAATCGGTTCCATTACGATATTCAAATTGCAGCCTGCTGCTTTTTTATTCAAATTTTTCGCAGCCGGTATCTTTCCCTGTGAAATTGCAAACGCCGCTGCGATTACATCGAGCGCGCCGCCAGCAGCGCTTGTATTGCTCAGCATGCTTTTTGTCGGCCACGCGGGTATTGTTGCTATAGCTTTGCCGAGCACAGCCTCTAAACCTTTGCTTTCCGCCAAATCATCTTCTGGTATTCCCGTCCCGTGCGGGATAATCAAATCGAGCTGCTGAGGTTTTATATTCGCCTCTGTCATCGCCATTTCTACTGCAGCTGCAATTCCCTTGCCGTCTGGTTCAAGAAGTTTGTAGTCACTGTTGATGTTGCTCGATTGCCCTGTTCCGGCTATCTCGGCATAAATTTTCGCACCTCTTTTTTTCGCATGCTCTTTATTTTCAAGGACAATTATCCCTGCTCCCTCGCCGAACACGGAACCTTTTGCTTCAGCATCGAACGGTCTGCAGGCCCCAGCCGGATTGTCATTGTTCTCAGTCGTCGTACGTTTCAAAAGGCATTGCCTTGTTAATCCCATCGGATTTATCTTCGCATCACCTGCACCTGTCAGGACGATATCGCAGCTTCCCCTTTGTATCATAAAGGCTGCCTCGCTTATCGCCAGATGACTCGATGCCTCCGCACAGGTTATCGAATTGCTCGGCCCCTGAATATCATGAATTATTCCAATATGACAAGCCAGCATATTCGGCAAATATTTCAAAAGCCAAAGCGGCGTTACCTGCTCGATGCCTTCTTTTCCCCACTTGCGAATATCGAACCTGCCGTCAACAGCACTCTTTGCCGCTGCTGTTGCAAGCTCGACCAGGTCGCAGCTAATCATGCCCGCTCCCAAATCGATGCCGATTCGCGTCGGATTAATATTTACCTTTTCCGGGTCGATGCCTTTAGTAATTATGCCGCTGTCTGTAATCGCCTCGTAAGCAGCAACAATCGCAAGCTCGATGTCTCTCGACATTATTTTGACGGCCTTGCGGTAACTGCTCGGGATGAATTTCTGTACCTTATACGCAGGGACCTGTCCTGCTATTTTGCATCCGAACCCGGCGGGGTCGAACAGTGTAATCGGCCCTATGCCGCATCTGCCTTCGCACAGCCCCTCCCACATCTTTTTGCTTGTGTCACCAAGAGGGCTTATCGCTCCGAGGCCTGTTATAACCGCAGTTGTTTTACTCATCGGTCCTTATTCCTTTAAAGACAGGCTTCGCATAAGCGACTTAAATGTATCGGTGAAGACGAAATTCTCCTCCGGGAATTCCTTTCCCGCAATATTTCGGTCTATATGGCTGAACATCAAATCTATCTCGGCGATAATTTTTGCCCCGCAAAAAATCTTCCCCGTTGTGCTCGCAGCCTCCGGTGATATCGTTTCAATTGCAGCTTCAAGTCTTATCGTGTCTCCGGGCACAACGAAATCGAAAAAAACAGCCTTTCTTATTTTTGCCAGTATTACCTTCTCTTCGAATTTTTTTGCCTCGCCGACAAGTATCCCTGCCGTCTGCGCCATACCTTCTATGATAAGGGTCTCAGGCATAACGGGAAAGCCGGGAAAATGGTCGTGCAGGTGCTCTTCTGCAAGCGTGATATTTTTAACAGCCGCAGCACGCTTGCCGCTTTCGAATTCAACGAACTTGTCTATCCATATCCATCGCATCTTATAAATTTCTTTGTGAAGCCTGCAAAATAAAAAGCTCAATCGCTCTTAGCTTTTCAGCTTGCTCTCGATGTAATTGACAATCGAGTTGACCGTGAACAAATCACCGAGCTTATTTATGTTCGGGTCCTTCTCGAATTCAGAAAGGTTCGTATGAGGCATCTTTGCTTTAATCTCAGCCAGGCCGGCAGCAGTCATCTTGCCGTCCTTGACATACTGCGGGTTGTTCATAAGGTTCTCGATTGGAAACAGCTCTTCCCTCGGTATCTTTATCGCGAACGCCTTCTCAAGCCGAAACACGATATCCAGAAAGTCGATGCTCTCTGCGCCCAAATCGCCCATCAAAGTCGAATCGCTGCTGACTTCTTCCTCATCAACTCCCAGTGCATCGACCAGCACGCCCTGAACCTTCTTGAAAATTTCGTCCCTGTTTACTGCCATTTGTTTGTACCTCCGGCTAACCGTTTAGTGTTCGCCTTTTATAAAAAACCGATTTTATTGTTCCTTTTCACTATACAAAAGTTTCCACCTGTTTCTCATATTTTCAATTATCTGGTCATCAACAGCAGCCATCGCAGGGTTCCGTTCCTCAAGGTTAAAATGTCTTAAGCCGAATTTGGCTTCTACAATCACCTGGCCGTCTGAAATCCCGCTGCCGCTAAAGCCGCTTACGTTTTCTTCTATTGTCTTGGCCTCTACCACATATTCAACCTGGCAGCCGGGCGCTAAAAAACTTTTATATCTTACGTTTTTTGCCTCACTTAGCAATATCATACTGTGAGAGAAATTTTCCGTCTGCCGAACAAGCCAGCTGGCTGATTCTATCAGCCCTTCCAGTAGCAATACCCCCGGCAGCACTGGAAATATGGGAAAATGGTCTGCCAAATACTCTTCGGCCAAAGAGACGTTCTTGACCGCCCTTATTTCCTTGCCCTTTTCGAGCCTGACAACCTTGTCAATCAGTATAAACCTCATAATTGCAGCCATTGTAGCGATAAGTCGCTTATTTTAAAGCCTTTTTTCCCAAATTTTCCTGTTTTCGCTTAAATTCTGCACTGGGCATAGCAGATTACTATCAAACAAATTGGTATTGGAAAAGTATAGAAAATTGATATACTGTTTTACTATGAAAGCACGTTTTGCAAAAATCGCTGATGCCCCGATTATTTATACGCTTATAAATAATTATGCCGAGCAGGACAAGATGCTCTTTCGCTCTATGGCTGATATTTATGAGAATATCCGCTCATTTGTCCTTGTTGAGCAGAATGGCTCCGTTATAGGCTGCTGCTCTCTTCAGATTATCTGGTCTGATTTGGCCGAGATAAAATCTCTCGCTGTCGATGAGGACTATCTTGGCAAAGGTGCCGGCAAACTTATGGTTCGAAAGTCCCTTCGCGAGGCAAAAGCGCTTGGCATAAAGAAGGTCTTCGCCCTTACTTTGGAGCCGGGCTTTTTTAAGAAATTCGGCTTCAAAACCATCGAGAGAAAAAAGCTCCCGATGAAGGTCTGGATGGATTGCGCCCGCTGCTCCAAACAGGAAAACTGCGACGAAATCGCCCTCATCAAGCATCTCTGACAGATATTGTTAATTCTGATAACAGCCGTCAAGCTTTTTGATAAACTTACATACAAAATAAAATTTTGCATAAGCTTATTAATTGTTGTCAAGGTTCTTTCACATATTTCGTTGGTTTCTTTATCCGATTTGTCTGCGCTGGAAGATGGCAATTGCCAGAAATAAAATGGCTGCTGCATAACAAAGACTGTAAGAGCCGATTGAAAAAACATAAGAAATCGGAATTTTACTGCCCTCGTAAATGGCATCGCTCACCCAGAAAATCTGCAGGTTCGGCACGACAAAATAACAAGCCTTTGCCCAAAGTTGTTTATGCGCAAGCTCCCCGAACGCATAATCAGTCACAAGCCCCAGCAGAAATATTCCTATGCAGCTTGTCAGCGTTACAACTATGTTGAACCTCGTCGAAAGAGCAACCGCAATGGCTGCGATTACCAGGCCGGCCATAAATAACAAAATAGATGCATATACATCGAAGGTATGCAGCCCGTTGTTCTTCGGTGCGAATTTCAAGTCCCTGTCAATGAAATACAGGAATATTATGCTGATTGTCCCGAAAATCGCCATCAAAAACACTGCCGTCGATGTGAATTTCCAGTCATAAACATAGTTGAAAAAAGCGCTCAAAATAAACGCCGATGCAAGCGAAATCAATCCTGCTGCGATGACCGTCCAGTCGTGTGTATCGTTTACCGACTCTAAAACCCCGTGCCTTACAGCCATTAAAAGGGCGATTGTGCATATATAATGTGCCATCAAAACAGCCCCTCCAACCCCCAAAAACTTCGATAATATGAATATCGGACGTTGTATAGGCTTGCTCAGGACCGTAGTTATGGTCTTATTCTCGATTTCATCTGCCACGCTGCCGCTGGCCGCGAAAATTGCTATGAACAAACTGGTCAATAGAAGCGTAGATAATCCGATTTCGCGTAATAGTTTAATGTCTTCATCCATAGTGTACATTGTTATCGAAGGGCTTAGGAAAAATAGAATGAGTGCGGCGATTATCAGGACCATATAAATTGGCTGCCTGATTGTCTCTATGAATGTGTTTTTTGTTAAAGTGTATAATTTGCTGCTCATAATAAGATTTTTCCTTTGATTATAACGAATAAGAGTTCTTGACTATCAGTGTTAATTCGTTAAATTATATAGCTTCTTAGTTATTATAGCTTTACCCGATTACAGTGATAAATACAATCTTTATGTTTCTTTGTTCTAATTCTCAGGGATAAAAGATGGCGCTTTCGACAAAACGTTCGGAATACCTGGCTATAACAGGGCTTGTTTCAAGTGTTATTTTCTTCCTGGTTACCCTGCTGCTGGGGCGTTGGAGCGGTTTTTTCGCTGTTTACACAATTTCCTGGCTTATAGGCAGCTCAATTTTGATTTGGCTTGTTCTCTTTCTGCAGTTTCATCTTATTAATCTCGCCGAGCAGGAAAAGCTCGATATGGGCCTGATGGAGAAGGGCAGGCAGGGCTCGACAATCTTTCAGACCAAAGCAGAGCAGGCAGGCATGCTTGCTGTCGCACAGCGCCGGCTTGCTATGTTCGAAAAATGGTTTCTCCCGATTTTTTCAGCTTTGATTGCAATTTATCAGGCAGGCATAGGTCTGTATCTGGTGCGTGCCCTGACTGCAAGTTTTCAGTTAACTCCCAAAGAACCTTTGATTTGTGCCGCTTCCCTGGTTGCCGTGGCGTTTGTCTGCTTGCTGATTTCTCGTCTTGCAACAGGACTTGCCCTGTCACAGAATCTGTGGCGGCCGCTCAAGGCCGGCGGAAGCAGTTTTGTTGCCGTTGCCGTTTTGTCTTTCTTTCTCTTCATCGGCCTTTTATTTGCTCATTTTGGTTATAACATCATCGTTGAAGTGCTCAACTGGATTGTCCCCGTTTTATTGATTATTCTCGGTGCCGAAACTGCATTGAATGTTGTTTTCGATATTTACAGGCCGAGGATTAAAGGACAATACAACCGCAGCGCCTTTGACAGCCGCCTGCTTGGTATAATTAATGAGCCGGGCGGTATCATTCATACCGCTGCAAGCGCAATCGATTATCAGTTCGGCTTCAAAGTGTCCCAGACCTGGTTTTATAAACTCCTCGAAAAGGCAATTGTTCCTTTGGTTCTTTTTGCCGCTGCTGCCTTGTATCTGTCGAGCTGCATCGTGGTTATAAATCCGGATGAGGAAGCTGTTCTTGAGCGGTTCGGCAATCCCGTAAAGGATTCATCTGGCGTAAAAATCATCAAACCAGGGATTTTATTCAAATGGCCCTGGCCTATCGACATAGCCTATAAATATCCTGCATACAGGGTGATGGAATTAGCTATCGGTTATGTCCCTAATATCGACCCGAAGACAGGCCAGCCGGAACGCTCGCCGAAACTTTGGGGCAGGACACATTACAAGGAAGAGTACCATCTGCTCGTTGCCAGCGGCCAGCGCTCCGGCAAAATCGAAGCAGGCGCAGTTCCGGTTAGCCTCGTTATTGCCGCTGTTCCTGTTCAGTACAGGGTGAAGGACTTATATTCGTTTCTTTATAACTATGGCAAATATCAAAAAAGCGACGGCTCAGAAGGCTATGCATCCGAAAAAATGCTTGAGGCAATCTGCTATCAGCAGCTTACCAGCTTTGCCGCGAGTGCAAGGATAGAAGTCGATACTTCCGAAGACCTTGCGCATAGTCTCCTCGGAGCGGGGCGAGTCGAGGCAAAAAAAATTCTTACGGAAAATATTCAGGCTGCCGCTGATAAAGCTGGGCTCGGTATCGAGGTCGTTTTCCTCGGGATGCAGGGCATCCATCCGCCTCCTGAAGTTGCAGCTGATTACCAGAAGGTCATCGGCGCTGTCCAGCAAAAGCAGGCACTTATCCTCCAGGCCGATGCGGAAAAGAACAGGACTTTAAGCACGCTTGCAGGCTCTCTTGAAGATTCCGACAGGCTCTATAAGCTCGCCGCACAGTATCAGGCTGTAAAAGAAAAGCAGGAAGACGCGAAAACCAAGGAGCTTGCCGAACGGCTCGATGAGGCCTTCGAGCAGGCTAAAGGCGATATTTTTGCAACCCTGCGAAGTGCAAACAGCTACGCATACCAAAAAGCTGTAATTGCCCGGGCGACCGGTGAGCGTTTCGCAGGCCAGATTCAGGCTTACAGGGCGGCCCCGCAGATTTTTAAGCATGAACAGAGATTAACGGCTATTCAGGATGGCCTTAAAGGTATTCGAAAATTCGTAATTGTTGCCGATGAAAATCAGTTCCAGGTACAGGAAATAGATGTTACCGACAAATTTATACCTGGCCTGACAGATGCATTCGGCACTGAAGGGAGCAGTTCCCAATGAAAAGTATAGCAGTCGCAATCCTCGTGGTATTGGTTGTAATTGTCCTGGTTATGGCACTGATTTCCTTCCAGGTTCGGCAAACAGAATCTGCCCTCGTGACGACCTTCGGAAAGGCGACTCGCCAGATTACCGAGCCGGGTCTGTATTTCAGGTGGCCCCCGCCCATACAGCAGATTTACAAATTCGATTCGAGACTGCGTGTCTTCGAAGCTGACCTGACAGAGACCACTACTAAGGGTGCCGTGCCTATAATCGTGAACACTTATGTCGTCTGGAAAATTGCCGACCCCAATAAATTCCTCAACTCAGTCGGCTCTACAAGCGCAGCAGAGGTCAAACTGCACAGCCAGATGAATGAGACACAAAGTAACGTCATAGGACAGTATTCTTTCTCCGAGTTTGTAAACAGTGATCCAAAAAAGATAAGAATTCAGGAGATTCAGGACAAAATGCTTTCAAGCCTTCAGAACTCTGTCAGAGAGGCTTACGGTATGGAAGTAAAGGCTCTTGGCATCAAGCAGCTTAAAATCTCTGCTGATGTAAGCAAAGATGTTTTTAATCGTATGAGAGGCGAGAGAAATACTATAACGGAAAAAACCATTGCTGAGGGCAAAGCAGAAGCGGTCGCGATTCGAACTCAGGCTGATGCTCAAAAGACAGAGCTTCTTGCAGCTGCCCAGGCAAGAGCAAAAGCAATAATGGGACAGGGCGATGCCGAAGCTGCCAAGTATTATGAAATGCTTCAGGCCGACCCGGAGCTTGCGATGTTTTTGCGTGATGTGGAAGTCCTCCCGGAAATTCTTAAGGACAGGTCAACATATATTATAAATACGGACAAAGACCCGTTTAGTTTGTTGCGGGAAATGCCGAATTTACAGCCGAAAAAGTAATTTTTTGATAGACAATTTATGGCTAATGAGAATATAAAAAATACCGGACAGCAAAAATCCCCTCCGCCCGCGGAAACCGATGCGGGTGCACGTTCCATTTCCGAAGCCCTTAAAATCAGCTTTCTGATTCTTAAGCTAATTATGATAGCGCTGGTCATCTTCTTTCTTGCCTCAGGATTCAAGACCATCAAAACCGATGAGCGAGCCATAATCCTTCGCTTCGGCAAAATTCATGGCAGGGGCGAAGCAAGAATTTTGAAACCTCGCACCTGGCCTTATTGGGTTTTTCCGTACCCTGTCGATCAGTTCATTAAGATACCCGTCGAAAAAACAATCGACCTTAATGTCGATTCTTTCTGGTATTTCCAGACTGAGGAAGAAAAGCTTTCAAGTGAGAAAAAGAAGGTCCCGCCGGATGTTCCTCTTAATCCTCTCATTGACGGCTACAGCCTTACACGCAGCGAACCTTATGCAGAAAACCTCAGGGCAAGCGGCGACAGCGATTATAACATTCTCCATTCTCGCTGGAAACTCATCTGTCAGATTAGCGACCCGGAAAGCTTCTTTAAAAACGTTTTCACGCAGGATATAAAATCCGGTGAGAAGTATATAGATGTTATAAAAAGAGACCTTACTAGCCTTTTGACCGATGTTGTCGATAGCTCCGTTGTAACAGCAATGGTTAATTACACAATTGATGAGGCGTTTGAGAAAGGCGGTACTGTTAGCGAGCACGTTAAGAACCTTGTTCAGAAACAGTTCGATCAGATGGAGAGCGGCATAAGAGTTGTTTCAGTTCAGAGGATTGATGTAACCTGGCCGCTGCAGGTTGACGATGCCTTCCAGGCTTCCATTTCGGCAAGCCAGGCCAAGCAAACAGAAATTAATGATGCTCGAAATTATGCTCAAAATACCTTAAATGAAACTGCAGGCCCCGTAGCAGCAGAGCTTGCTGCGGCACTTCATAATAAAGATGCAAACGATGCATACCTTGAATCCCTGTGGTCGGCTCTTGCAGGCAAGTGCCGGGAAATAATTTCACAGGCAGGGGCATACCGAATGAAAGTTGTTTCAGATGCATCTGCCAATGCAAATTACCTTACACAGATTTTGCCGGAATATCAAAAGAGACCACAGCTTGTTGTCCAGGCCATTTATAAAAATGCCATTGCAAAGATTCTTACAAAGGCGGATGAGAAAATACTCATTGAGCCTGCCAAAAGCGACAAGGGCAGCGTAATTTACATAAAAGTCAACAGAGACCCGAAGCTTGTCAATAAGCCGAAGGAAAAGACACAGGAGTAACGATGGCCCACGAACATTTGCATTTCAAAGAAGATATCGAAGCCGAGCACACTCACTCCAGCCAGGTCAGAGTGAGCATCGCTCTGCTCGGAACATTGGCAGGGGGGATGCTGCTTTTAAGCAGTTCCGTTTCGAATCTCTTTTACGGAGTTGGCAGTTTTAATTCTACTGCTTTGGCTATGGTTGCTGCTATTCTTCTTGGTGCTCCGATTGTCTGGCATGCAGCCAAAAGCATATTGCATGGCGAGTCTCATATGGATGAGCTGGTTGCACTTGCGATTATTGCCTGCTTTGTCACAGCTGGTCAGGGCGGCAAGCCCCCGGCTGAAAATTATATTACCGCTGGTGTCATCGCATTCTTTATGCTTCTAAGCGAGCTTATCGAGAGCAGGACCGCTCTGGGGGCACGTGCATCGATTGAATCACTGATAAAGCTTACTCCCACGAGGGCACAGCTTTTAAAGGAAGATGGTTCCGAAGAAGAAGTTAAGGTGAGCGCGCTGAAGCCAGGTGACATTATCCGCGTTCGTCCCGGTGATAACGTATCCGCTGACGGTGAAATCGTTAATGGTCTTAGTTCCATTAATGAGGCAACAATTACTGGCGAATCCCTGCCGGTCGATAAAGTCCCCGGTATGCAGGTCTTTGCTGGAACTAATAACCTGACAGGAGTTCTTGATATCAAGGTTACAAAGGCCGGCAAAGACACCACTCTCGGCAAGGTCCAGTCGCTGATTATACAGGCTGAGCAGACGAAAATCCCGATGATGAGAATCATCGACCAGTATGTGAAATGGTACACGCCCACAATTCTTATGGTTGCATTTATAGTTTGGTTTCTGACCAGAGATTTTAACAGGGCAATTTCAATCCTTGTTATATCCTGTCCCTGTGCCCTTATTTTGGCGACGCCGACCGCAATGGTTGCAGCTATTTCCGCTTCAGCGCGTCTTGGGATTCTTATTAAGAATGTAGCCGACCTCGAAATCGCAGGCAGAATGACCTCTATGGTCTT
>Ga0105097_10001065_pt1 | contig 12899 bp, 8 predicted proteins | sample PPLLak12cMay2015_FD_87035 | JGI IMG/M metagenome (GOLD analysis project Ga0105097, IMG submission 87035) | Freshwater sediment microbial communities from Prairie Pothole Lake near Jamestown, North Dakota, USA - PPLs Lake P7 Core (1) Depth... | ecosystem: Environmental > Aquatic > Freshwater >... | reverse complement strand
GAGGAAAACAAGCGGGATAACCCCCAGCCCTTTACCTTCCTGGGTGAGGACATCGTAGCCGTTGGCAGGCTGACATTCGGGCCACAGATTGCGCTGATAGCCGCGCCCGGGGACTATATCGCCGCAGTGGGAGAATATGAGACCGATGCCTATGCGGCCTTCGGCCAGACGACCTACAGCTTTACCGAGGAGTGGCTGCTGACCTTAGGCCTGCGCTACACCGCCGAGGAAAAGTCAGTGGACGGCTATGTTGAAACCTTCTCCAGCGCACCCGCCGCAACGATTCCCGGCATTCCCACCTTCGTGGAGCTGATAGCCACCCCCGGTGGAGGCGAGTCGCAGCTCAACAAGGACAGTGTCACCTGGCTGGCCAGCCTGCGCTACTTTGTCAGCGCGGACACCATGGTGTTTGCTGCCGCTGCCACCGGGGCCAAGTCGCCCGGCTTCAACGCCCCCGGCGCGCCCTCCGGCAACCTGGAGTTCAGCGAGGAAACCACCAACAACTACGAGCTGGGGGTCAAGAGCCAGCTGTTCGATGATCGGCTGAAGCTGAACGCCACCGCGTTCTATTCCGAATTCGATGACCTGCAATTCCTGGCGCAGCTCCCGGTGGGCGCGGGCACCTATGTCAGCAATGCCGCGAAGGCCACCACCCAGGGTATCGACCTGGGTTTCACCGCCCTGCCCCTGCCCAACCTGATCCTCGACGGCGGTGTGCAATACCTGGATGCGGAATACGCCGAGGGTGAACTGGAGCAGTTCAATGTGGTGCTGGCACCCGACTGGAGCGGTAGCCTCGCGGCTACTCTGGTGCTGCCGGTTGCAGGGGGCAACGCCTACCTGCGCACCGATTACAGTTTTATGGGTGATCACTACACCAACCCCACCTACCAGCCACCCGAGGCGAAGCAGGACCGTGAGCTGGTCAATGTGCGACTGGGCTGGCGTAACGACAGTTGGGATGCGGCCATCTGGGCGAGGAATATCACCGACGAATCCTATTCCACCCTCGCCGCGGCGCCCTTTCTGTTGACGGGCATGACGGCGCAATTCCTGCAGCCACCGCGCACCTACGGGGTCACGGTAAGATACAGCTTCTAACGAGCAACCGACCGGCTCGGGGAATCGACCGCGGCTATTTGCAAGCCGCGGCCAGACGTGCAGAATGGGCGGCTCCAAGGCATGCCCGATCCCAACGCTGGAGCAAACATAATATGTATAAACAACTGCAGGAAACCATCGCCGAGATGACCGCCCCCGGCCAGATGTTCAGCATCGCGGAGGTCGAGGTCGGCGGCTACCCGGTTAAGACCTGGGCCATGGCGCCCAACTCCCTGCGCGACATCTGGCTGAGCTCGGCGGGCCACGCCAACGCCGATTACCTGGTGTACCAGGATGAGCGCTGGACTTACGCCCAGGCTCACGAGGAGGTTGCCCGCATTGCCAACTGGCTGGTGGCCAATGGCATCGGCCGATACGACCGGGTGGCCATCGCCATGCGCAATTTCCCGGAATGGATGCTCTCCTATTGGGCCATCGCCAGCATCGGCGCGGTATCTGTCGGCGTGAACGCCTGGTGGGTGCCCGATGAATTGAAGTATGGGCTGAAAGATTCCGGCACCAGGCTGCTGATCTGTGACGCCGAACGCCTGGCGCGGTTTGATGGGATCCGGGGAGAGCTCCCCAACCTGAAGGTGGTTGCGGTACGGGTCGACGACGCGCCGTCCTGGGCCACACCCTGGAGCGAGGTGCTTAAATCCGAGGCGGTGCTGCCGGAGGCGGCAATTGATCCCGACGACGATGCCTGTATCTTCTATACCTCCGGCACTACCGGCGCGCCGAAAGGCGCGCAGTTGACCCACCGGGGGTGCGTGAACAATATTCTCAGCGTGGTTTTTGGCACCATGTCGCAGGCAACCACCCAGGCCAGGGTGCTGGGCAAAGCCCCGCCCGACCTGCTCAGCGGCGGCAAAACCCAGTTGGCCTCGATAGTCGCCACGCCCCTGTTCCATGTCACCGCCAACAACTGCCTGGCCCAGACCGCTACCATCGGCGGCGGCAAACTGGTCCATATGCACAAATGGGATGCGGGCGAGGCTCTGCGTCTTATCGAGCAGGAGAAGGTCACCATCTTCAGTGGCGTGCCCACCATGAGCCGGGAGATTATCAACCATCCCGATTTTGCCACCCGCGACACCTCCACACTCACAGCGCTCAATGGCGGCGGTGCCCCGGTACAACCTGACCTGGTAGGGAAGATCGATAAAAACGCACGGGGAGCCCAGGCGGGCCAGGGTTATGGCATGACCGAAACCTGCGGCATTATCAGCACATCGTCGGGCTTTTTCCTCTCTGACAAACCCAGCAGCGCCGGCCTGGTGCTGCCGGTCTATGAGGTGAAATGCATCGACAAGGAAGGCAACACACTGCCCACGGGTGCAACCGGGGAAATCTGTGTAAGGAGCTCCCAGGTCATCAAGGGCTACCTCAACCGGCCGGACGCCACCGCCCAGACCATCGTCGACGGCTGGTTGCGCACCGGCGATATCGGTTATGTCGACGCTGATAATTTCATCTTCCTGGTCGACCGCGCCAAGGAAATGGTGCTGCGCGGCGGGGAGAATGTGTTTTGTTCCGAGGTGGAAACCGCCCTCTACCAACATCCGGGTGTGGCCGAATGTTCGGTGTTTTCGGTACCCGACGAGCGCCTGGGAGAAGAAGTGGGCGCGGCCATTTACCCGGCTGCGGGCGCCCGCCCCAACGCGGCTGAGCTGCGCGAATTCTGCAAGACCCAGCTGGCCGCCTACAAGGCGCCGCGCTACATCTGGATCCTGGACGAGCCACTGCCGCGCAACGCCAGCGGCAAGTTCGTGAAGCGGGCACTGCAGGACAGCCTGGATATCGCCGCGGCGGGATAAGCCGCCATTGCTTGCAGACACGGCGGCCGGTAGCCGCTGCGCTGACATTCGCAGACGCCAGACGAATAGAGGAATACAGGATGACTGAAACCCCGGTTGCAGATGAAAGGATGGCGGCAGTCGCTGCGTTGAAACAGCGCTTCCAGGCGTTTATCAACGGCGAGGTGATCCCGCTGGAGCCCCTGCTTGAAGCAGGCGGTGAAGCGGCTGCAAAGGCCATGGCCGAACTGAAAGCGCGCGCGAAGGAGCTCGGACTGTGGGCACTGGGCCACCCGGCGGAGATTGGCGGTGGCGGCCTGCCCTTCATGGACTTCGTTTATATGAACGAGGTGATCGGCCGCTCCTGGTACGGGCAGCAGGCGGTGGGCTCTATCTCGATGCAGGATTCCATCATGTTGCATCGCTACGGCAGCCAGATGCAGCAGGAGAGATGGCTCAGGCCCCTGGTTGACGGCGACATCTACCCCTCCGTGGGCCTGACCGAACCGGAGGTGGCAGGCTCCGACCCGACCCTGATGCGCACCACCGCAGTACTTGATGGCGATGAGTGGGTGATCAACGGCCACAAGTGGTTCACCTCCGGCGCCAATATCGCCGCCTTTACCACGGTGTTTTGTGAAACCGAGCCGCAGCAGCGGAAGCACGCGAAGTTTTCCTCGATCATCGTGCCCACCGACACGCCGGGCTACCGGATCGAGCGGGTGGTTCCCACCATGGGCAGCACCCTCGGCGGCCACTGCGAGGTGCGGCTGGACAATGTCCGGGTGCCGCGGGAAAACCTGCTGGGCGGGCGCGGCCAGGGTTTTGTGATCGCCCAGAAGCGGCTGGGCCCGGGGCGGATCTTTCACTGCATGCGCTGGCTGGGACAGGCCCAGCGGGCGTTCGAGTTGATGTGCGAATACGCCAAGGTGCGTTACGCCCACGGCTCCATGCTGGCAGAGAAGGGGGAGATCCAGCGCTACGTCGCGGAATCCGCGGCCGAAATCCAAGCGGCGCGCCTGATGACCCTGGACGCGGCGCGCCTGATGGATGCAGGGGACGAGGCGCGGGTGCAGATATCCCTGATCAAATTCTGGGGCGCGCGCATGCTGCACAACGTGATCGATCGCGCCATCCAGGTACACGGCGCCCTGGGCGTCACCAGCGACACCCCGCTGGAACATATGTACCGGGAAGCGCGCTTTGCCCGTATCTACGACGGCCCGGACGAAGTACACCGCATGGTTGTTGCGCGCCAGCTGCTCAAGGATCCGGTGGGCAACGCCCCCTGGTGAGGCCGCGGGGGCAGCCCGCTGCCGGATCAGGCACCCGGTTTCGTTCGCAGCTGTGCTGGATTGATTACTTCAACTCACTGGAGCCCTTGCCGAGCACCTGCCGCGCAATGATCAGTTGCTGTATTTGCTGGGTACCTTCGTAGATGTCGATGATCTTCGAGTCGCGGGCGAATTTCTCCAGCAGCTGGGCCTTGCTGTAGCCCAGTTGACCGCAGATTTCCACACACTTCAGCGCCACCTGGTTGCCCATGCGGCCGGCCTTGGCCTTGGACATGGAGGCATTCATCGAGTTGGGCTGTTTGTTATCCGCCATCCAGGCGGCCTTGAGTACCAGCAGGCGCGCGGCCTCATAGTCTGCTTCCATGTCGTAAAGATCACTCTCGATCGCGCTCATCTGGTGATAGCTTTTTTCAAAGTCGAGCTCGATGCCTTTTTGCTTCAGCAGTTCCAGGGTCAGGTCGAGCGCGGCGCGGGCGACGCCGAGGCCCTGGGCAGCGACCATCGGCCGGGTGTTATCGAAGGTCTGCATGACGCCGCCGAACGCCTTCTTGCGGTCTTCGGCGGTTTTGGCAATTTCCGGGTTGCCCAGCAGGTTCGCCTTCGGTACCCGGCAGTTTTCAAACACGATCTGCGCGGTGTCGGAAGCGCGTATGCCCAATTTGTGCTCCACCCGGGTCACCGTCATGCCCGGCGTACCCTTGGGCACCAGGAAGGACTTGATCGCGGCCTTGCCGAGCTTGAGATCCAGTGAGGCCCAGACGACTACCTGCTTGCTGCGGTAGCCGCTGGTGACGAAGATCTTTTCCCCGTTGATGACCCACTCATCGCCGTCGAGCACCGCGGTCGTTCTGATGGCGGCGGAGTCGGAGCCGGCACCGGGCTCGGTGATGGCCATGGAGGCAAATAACTCGCCCCACTCTTCTTTCTGTTCATCAGTGGCAACCGCGCTCACGGCGGCATTACCCAGGCCGACATTCGGCAATGCCAGGAACAGGCCGACGTCGCCCCAGCACAGCTCCGCGGAGGACAGCACCATGAACATATTGTTGCCGTTGCGGTTCGCGCCCGCCGGCTCTTCACTGCCGCCCGCGGCGCGGTTGCGGCCACCTCCCAGCAACTTACCAAGATCGTACAACTCCTGCGGCATCGCCTGCTGCTCGAGCAGGTCGTATTTGCGCGACAGGGGCCGCAGGCCGCCGGCGGAGAACTGCCGCAGCAGCGCCCGGGTGTCTTCGAGTCTTTTCGGTAATTCCAGGTTGATCATGCCACCACCACTATCAGGATTGTTTTTGCCGGGCTTGCGTGCATTACGCCAGCAACATGCCGTCCAGCATCGCCAGGGCCCGCAGGTTGCGATAATACATTTCCACCGGGTGCGAGCGGGTAAAGCCATGGCCACCCAGCAACTGCACGCCGTCAGTGCCGATTTTCATACCGTACTTCACGGCGTTGCGGTGGGCCAGGAAGGCTGCGCGGGTGCAGTCCAGCCCGCGCTCCGCCTGGGCTGCGGCGCGGTAGACCATCAGGCGCAGACCCTCGAGTTCCGTGGCCATGTCGGCCACCATGAAGGCGACGGCCTGGCGGTTGGAAATGGGCTCGCCAAAGGCAGTGCGCTCTTTCACGTAGGGCACGACATAATCCAGCACCGCCTGGCAGGTACCCACGGCCAGGGCCGCCGTGGCAATTTTGCCCAGGCTCAACAGGCGCCCGGGATCGAAGTCGTCGCGCAATCTGGCGGATGCAGGCACCGCAACCTTGTCCAGGGTCATTGCATAAAGCGGCAGGGGTCGCAGCCCCATGTAGTCCTCTTTCTCGAAACTGACGCCGGCGCTGTCGCCGCTGAGGATAAAACCCTGGGTACCGGCGTCGCCGCTGGCGGCGAACACCAGCAACAACCGCGCCTGGGGCCCGAAGGCGACCATACTCTTGGCGCCATCGAGGACGTAGCTGCCGTCGCTCTGCCGCACCGCGCTGGTGTTGAGCCGCCGCGCATCGAAGCCGATACCGGGCTCCATCAGGGCCATCGCCGCCGGGGTGAAATCGGCTGTCGCCAGGGCCTGGCTCACCTCTTCCTTTTGCGCGTCGGTGCCGTAATCCATGACGCAGTTGATCATTGCCAGGGGCGCCAGGGCGGCGATCGCCATCGACATATCGCCCCGGGCGAGGTCTTCGGTATTCAATACATTGGAAACCGGGCTGCGCCCTGCGCCGACGCCACCGAGCGCCTCGGGGATCGGCATAAAATTCAGGCCCAGTTCCACGGTCTTGCGCAGGAACCCCTCCGGCAGGGCGCCGGCCTCGTCGGCGGGCCGTGCCGCCGCCGCCATCTCCTCACGGGCAAACCGCCGCATGACCTCACGGGTCATCTGCTGCTCTTCGCTGGGTGTCAGGTCAAACAGTACATCTGTGTCACTCATGTCAATCAGTCTTCCCTTGTGTTCGCAACGAGCACCAACTGCGCGGCCCGCCTACGCGGCCCGGCCTAAGCGGCCCTTCCCATAGCCGCCGCATCTTGCGCCAGCAGTTTACTCACCACGGGATCAGATTTGACCCGCTGCATGAAACTGACAAAACCGGGCCATCGCGCCGGGTCAACCTCATAGCCCGCATAGCCGGCGTTGATGAAGGGGCTGAGCAGGCAGACGTCCGCCAGGGTAATGTCGCCAAACAGGAAGCCCTGCGCGGGCACCTGGGTCTCCAGGTAGTCCAGCATCGGCGGCAGCTGCCGGGTGATGATCTTTTCGATCAGGGCCTCGTCGGGCTCCTGTTTCATAACCAGCGGTCGCATGAAGCGCTGGAAGAAAATACCCGAGGCCAGTTCAGTAACGCGGGTACCGGCCAGTTCCTCCAGCCAGCGCGCCCGCGCCTTCGCGGCGATACCAGCGGGGTACACCGGGGGCGCCGGGTAGGCATCCTCCAGGTATTCACAGATCACGGTTGAGTCGCACAGGATCAGGTCGCCGTCCTGCAGTGTGGGTATCTTGCCCAGGGGATTGATCTTCAGGTACTGCGGGTCCCTGGCGAAGGGCATTTGCTGGATATGCTCGAATGGCAAGCCCTTGACCGCGAGTACATACAGTACCTTGCGCACATAGGGTGAGCCGGTGGTGCCGTGCAGTTTAATCATTGCGGATTCCTCAACGGGCTGTATTTCAGACCAGACTGGTGCGTCACCTGGCCGGCGTGTACCAGACCGGCGACGTATAGGCGCGCTCCTGCAGGGTCGCAGGCCCCTCGTAGGGCGTGTCGATCCCGAGGGCGATGGCATCGAGTTGCGAGTGCCGAATGGTAGGGATCTGCAGCACCCTGGCGTAGTAAAAGGCGCTCCGGGTGGGGTCAAATTCCGGATCGACCCACAGGGTAGCCAGCTCCGCCGCACCGATGCTATTGGCTGTCTTCCCGGTGTGCAGATCAACCGTACTGCCGACCGCGGGCAGCTTGCCCTGCGCATCCGGCTGGCGATCACCGGACCAGGCCACATCAAATATTTTCTCCTGCGCTTCGCCCCTGGCGTCGAGCCAACCCTTGACTACCTGGATCCTGTCGAGGTTGTGATCGATCGGGCCCCTGGCCGCGCTGATAATAAAGTGAGGCGCAGCTCCAGCGGGCGCCGCCGACAACTGTCCCCCCATGGGCACGCCCCCGGCATAGCCGATGGCGGCAAGGTCCGGCGAGGTGGCGTCTTCCAGCGCAAAATCCCATCCGGCGAACAGGCGCACGCGAATACGCGGCCCGGTGGTGGCATAGGTCTCGCGGCGTTGCATCGCCGCGACAATGGCCTCTCGACTGTTGTCGGCAGCCCAGACGGCGGCAAGGCCGGAGGCTGACATGCTCCAGCCATTGAAACCATGCTCACCGTCACCGTAGCCAGAGGGGTCGACGGGGCGCTTGTTTTCAGGAATCGAATCGGTGGCCACCTTGCCCCAGAAGTTTGGCTCTTCCGCCGAGGCCATGCTGGTGTGCGAGTCGGTGGAACCGATCATGCCCAGCTTGAACGGATTGACGCCGATTTCATTCTCGAGCTCCAGGCCGGTTTTCAGCGCGGAGCGCACCGTATCGCCCTCCTGGACCTTGTATCCCTTGGCCTGCGGAAAGGCCTGCAGGTAGAAATTGAAGCGCTCGAAGTCGGCAAACTCATCGTTGGGCGCAAGCTCGGGGTGGGTTTCGCTGTCGCCCTTGATCTGGGTTACTTCCGCTATCGGCTCCCATCTGGCCTGCTTGGCGGCATAGCCCTCGGCGATGGGCTCACCCCTGAGGGTTGTCCTGGAAAACATATAGCCTTTCGACAGGTTGGAGTTATGGGGAATAGCGATAAAGTTGGCGCCGGTGCGCTCCGACAGCAGCTGCAGCTGGTCCCAGAGTTCCTCCGGGTAGGGCGCATCGTCCGCCCCCACCGGGTCAAACGTGCTGGCGGTCGCGCCGCTGGTATCGGACACGACGACCCGATGCAGGTTGGCGCCACTGGCCGTCTGGGTCCATTCCCAGCCCACCAGTGCGGTGAAAACCCCAGGCTTGTTGTGATGGTCCGCCACCTGCATGGACTGCGCCCACCGGGAGGCGCTGATGCGACGGGCGGCGTCCTCATTGATCAGCCCCGCGCTCTCCAGGCCGCCATCGGTACCTGCCTCTACGGCTGCGGCGACCGGGTCGCGCGCATCGCCCGACTGCACTTCCGCTTCGGGCAGCAGCTGCGTAAAACGTTTGGTGGCGCTGCGCGGCTCCTCGATAAGGTAGCGCACCAGGGTCACCATGAACCAGGATTTCAGCCTTGCGAAGACCCCGGCTTCAGGCTGCTCAAATTCCCCGTTCATCACCACCGGCATCACACCCAGGTACTCCGCGTGATCGGACACCGCGAGGAAGTCCAGCGGCTCCAGGATCTGGACGCGGGTGCGATTATAGGGATGGATAACCGGTTCACCCTTCGCGTAGCGGTAGGCGACATCGGGGCCCGCGGACCTGTTGCCCGCCGTATAGGCATCGGGAGAGTCGGAGGTGTGCAGATGGGTGTCGCCCCAGAACAGTCGAGTTGGCTCCTGGGCCAGGACAAGTCCCGGAACCAGGGCAATAAGTCCGCCGGCCAGGCCGATAAGTTGTTTTCTGCTGCGGGTCATGCGTGTTCTCCTGGCCTGGGGTGCCTCAGCTGGCGAGTGGCTAAACGACGCCCAATATACCACTTTTCGCAGCACTTGCCGGCGCGAAGTGGCACCGGCCTGGGGCGGGTCACAAGCCCGGTATTTTTAACGCAGCGAGGGTCCGGGCCGTAGTGTTTGCCCGGCATTTGGCTACAATAGCGCCCACTATCAACGCTGCCGGGGGGCAGATCGACCAATGACTGAATTCCTCAAATCCCAGAAATTGCACGGCGTGTGCTACGACATCCGCGGTCCGGTGCTCGATCACGCCAACCGACTGGAGGACGAGGGCCACAAGATCATCAAATTGAATATCGGCAACCCGGGCGCTTTCGGCTTCGATGCCCCGGACGAGATCATTCGCGATGTGATCCACAACATCCGGGAGGGCCAGGGCTACTGCCACTCCAAGGGCCTGTTTGCAGCGCGCAAGGCGATCATGCAGCGCTACCAGGTCGAGGGCGTCATGGATGTCGACGTGGATGACATCATCCTCGGCAACGGCGCCAGCGAACTGATCGTGATGGCCATGCAGGCCCTGCTCAACAGCGGCGACGAGATGCTGATACCGGCCCCGGACTACCCCCTGTGGACCGCCGCCGTCTCCCTTGCCGGCGGCAGGCCGGTGCACTACCGCTGCGATGAAGCCAACGACTGGCAGCCGGACCTGGAGGACATCCGCGGCAAGATAACTGCCAATACCCGTGGCATCGTGGTCATCAACCCCAACAATCCCACCGGCGCGGTTTACAGCGAGGAAACCCTCAAGGAGATCGTCGAGCTGGCCCGCCGCCACGGGCTGATCATCTTTGCCGACGAAATCTACGACCGCATCCTCTACGACGGTGCGCGGCATACCCCCCTGGCCAGGCTGGCCACCGACGTGCTCTGCGTCACTTTCAACGGACTGTCCAAGACCTATCGTATGGCGGGCTTTCGCTCCGGTTGGATGATGTTGAGCGGCGCCAAGGAGCGGGCCGGCAGTTATATCGAAGGGCTGGAGATGCTCGCGTCAATGCGCCTGTGCGCCAACGTGCCGGCGATGCTGGCGGTGCAGACCGCGCTGGGCGGCTACCAGAGCATCAACGACCTGATCCTGCCCGGTGGCAGGCTGAAGGAGCAGCGTGACCTGGCTTACGAGCTGATTACCGCGATACCCGGGGTGAGCTGCGTCAAGCCCAGGGCGGCGATGTACCTGTTCCCGCGGCTTGACCCGGATATCTACCCCATCGAGGACGACCAGAAGATGGTGCTGCAGCTGCTGAAGGAAGAGCATATGCTGCTGGTGCAGGGCACCGCGTTCAACTGGGTGGACAAGCAGCACTTCCGCATCGTCTTCCTCCCGGACCGGGACCACCTGATCGATGCCATCGGCCGCTTCAGCCGCTTTCTCGAGCGCTTGCGCACCCAAGGACTGCCCCGCCTCACGGCGTGACGATGGGAAAACCGGCCGGCGGCTTTTCCAGCAGGCCGAAAAAGCTCAGCAGGTCGAGCTTGCTGCCCGTCACCGTGATACCGCTGTCGCCCAGCAGGTCGCCGATACCGGCAGTGCCTACCAGCACCTTGAGAAAGGTGGCTTTGGGCAGGGCTATCCCGGCATTGGCGTCTGCCGCGGGCGGGGAGCGCCGAAAATGCAGCACGGCGTTCTCAATCCACAGTACATAGCTCGCTTCACCGGCGGCCGCATCGGTAAACTCCAGGTTCAGCTTGAGATTCTTGCCCTCGGCCCCCGGGCCATCGAGGGCGGCGGCCCAGGCCTCCAGGAAGCTCTCCACCGGCGCCCAGGCCAGCATATCCATGGCCATTGCCGGGCTCGGTGCAACGCCTGCCGCATCACCGCGCAACTCCTGCGCGCCGGTCAGGTAAAAATTGCGCCAGATGGCCGACTCCGCCATATAACCCATTTGGTCGTAGGCACTCGCAAGCAGCTCCCGCGCAGCCCGGTTGTCCGGATCAGCAAACACCGCATGGTTGAGCAGTTCCGCAACCCAGCGATACTCACCCCGGTCGTATGCCACCTGGGCCGCGCTGACCACCTGCTCGCCACCCCCCATCAGCTCAAGGTAGCGCCGCGAGGCCTCGGCCCGGGGCAGGCGATCCAGGTTGGCCGGGTTGCCATCAAACCAACCCATGTAGAACTGGTACACCGCCCGGGCGTCGTGCTTGAGCGTGCCGTAATACCCGTGCACTGAAAAGGCGTCCTGCAGTTCCTGGGGAAACCGGATCTGCTCGGCGATTTCATCGGGTTTCATGCCGGCGTTGATCATCCGCACGGTCTGGTCGTGGATGTACTTGTAGGCGTCCCGCTGCTGCTTCATGTAACGGGTGATATTGGGGTTGCCCCAGAGCGGCCACAGGTGGCTGGCGAAGAACACTTCGGCGTCGCCAAAGCGCAGCAGCGCCTCGTCGATATAACCCGACCAGCGCAGGGCATCGCGCACCTTGGCCCCGCGCAGGGTATACAGGTTGTGCAGGGTCGGCACCATAATCTCGGCGCCGCAGTACGCCTTGAGATCGGGCAGGTAGAAAGCGAGTTCAGCGGGGGCCTCCGAGTGGGGGGCGTTCTGGAACACAAACCTCACGCCATCCAGCGTCACCTCCTGGGGCGTGTGGTCGACAATCAGCGTCGGCGGCAGGATGCCAACCCTGCCCACCGCCGTCGCCTGGCCCAGGCCGGCATTGACTCTACCGGAAACCGTGGCGGGCAATGAATTGCCGAACTGGAAAACGGCGCGGCGCCCCATCGCAGGGCCGAGCAGGATATTCTCGCTGGTCGCCTCCTCCAGGAATCCCTCGGGCGCAACGATCGGCAGTTGCCGCTGCTTCGCGTCCTCGGCGGAAACAATACCCAGTGCGCCGCCGAAATGATCCACATGGCTGTGGGTGAAGATGATCGCCGTGACCGGCTTGTCGCCCAACTGCTCGCGGGCGAAGGCCAGTGCGGCGGCCGCGGTTTCCCGCACGGTCAGGGGGTCCACCACGATCCAGCCGGTACTGCCCTCGATCAGGGTCATATTCGCCAGGTCGAATCCGCGCAACTGGTAGATGCGGTCGCTGACCCGGAACAGGCCGCTGTGGTTGTTCAGTACCGCATGGCGCCACAAGCTGGGGTTGACGCTGGGCGGGGCCTCGCCCTGAACAAAGGCGAAACGATCGTAATCCCAGACCAGCGTGCCATCGGCGGCCAGGAGCTTGCCCTGCGGCCTGGCGATGAAGCCGCGCGCGGCATTTTCTGCATCGACGGGATTGGCGAGGTCCAGTGACTCGCCATAGGCCGCATTGGCGGCAACCGTGGTGGCGGTGGCATCACCGGAGGGCTCGGCGACAGGCGCCGACCTGCCACAGCCAGACAGGCAGGCCAGCAGCAGCCCGGCGACTGCCAGCTGCGCAAGACGTGTTTCGACAATGGGCATCTGTGCATCTCTCCTGTTGCAAAATTGTATGGCTCGGCGCATGGCCAGCGCTTATCGTTCCAGTATGGCGACGACGCCCTGCCCGCCGGCGGCGCAGATGGAGATCAGGCCCCGCCCCGCCCCCTTCTGCGCCAGCAGCTTGGCCAGGGTGGCGACGAT
>Ga0105097_10001064_pt1 | contig 12903 bp, 9 predicted proteins | sample PPLLak12cMay2015_FD_87035 | JGI IMG/M metagenome (GOLD analysis project Ga0105097, IMG submission 87035) | Freshwater sediment microbial communities from Prairie Pothole Lake near Jamestown, North Dakota, USA - PPLs Lake P7 Core (1) Depth... | ecosystem: Environmental > Aquatic > Freshwater >... | reverse complement strand
CCACATATATTTAAACACATTTATATTGCTCTGCAACTCGCGTGTTGCATGGCAATATAGGCGATTTACAAATCCGGGGCAAGTACAACTCACACCCTGCTCTGTAACTTCAATGTAGTGGCCGTATCTACGACCAGAGCGACTAGGAACATAATAGAGTTTACGATAATAAGGCTTAGGTGTTGCTCTTGTCCAATCAGGTTTCATCATAAGATCGGCACCAAGGACCAATCCCTGCGCCCAATCGTACACGATTTCTTTTTCCTTCAAGGCTAACTCAGCCTTGGCAAGAGCATCCTTGGCAGTTTCTATTGCCCTAGAAGCCTCATCAAATTCTTTCCTTGCGCTATCAACGAGTGTCTGTTTAATTGTGCTTGTAACTTTCATTTCTTTCCCTTTCTACTATTGTGCTATTGGCCTACTCTGAGGCTACTGGCTATTATTGGTCCCACGTAGGAGAATTGAACTCCTTTCTTCTGCTCGACAGGCAGACATAATATCCATTATACCAACGCGGGGTTTGGCATGGCGGCAGGGATTCGAACCCTGATCAACTATTTTGGAGACAGTTATCCTAGCCGTTAAACGACCTCCATGCGGTCAAATATATTAATCTACTTTTTAGGGTAGACTGGGCGATTTCTGGTGAGTCCGGAAGGATTTGAACCTTCACCCGAGGGGTTAAAAGTCCCTTGCGCTACCGTTGCGCCACGGACCCATGATGTTAATCGACTACAACCTCGTAGTCAACTGCACGCTTGGTAGCCTTTAATGTGGCACCACATTTCTTTGTCTTGCAAACAATAATCTCATCAATCTGCCCCCAATTTGTGGCTTCACAGTTAGGGCAGATCAATTGATACTTCTCAATTACAACTGTATTAGCAGTACACGTATGCCATGTATATGTATTTGAATATGGCGTAGTAGTATAGTACCAATTATCATTTAATGTAATACTGCTATTTTGTGCACTAAGTGCCATTGTGTTTCTCCTAAATTGGTGCGGTAGACCGGATTCGAACCGACGTGAGTGACATGGCAAGCCACCATAATAACCTCTATATGACTACCGCTTTGCATTGAACATGGTAGGTGTGGTGATAGATACGGCTAGATGCTATCATCTCACCCGCTTTAAATCTTTTGTGGCATCTTTTACAGACACCATCACTAGATGCAAGTATTAGAATTGTTTCGTACTCTTCAGGCTTACGTTTAAACTTATTTAATATTTTCTGTAACATTATATCACACCCGTTTGATACTCTCGATTTTAGAGGCTGCTTTCTCACACAACTCTTCCGAGATTTCGCAAGAAACAACTCTACGCCCGAGTGTTTTGGATACAGAGGCTATAGTACCTGATCCCATAAACGGATCAAAGATTAGTTTATTTTCAGGGCATAGCCACTCTATCAATTTTGAAACTAATTCAGGAGGCTTAGACCAAGCCCCCTTGCCAATATGACGAGGGTAGAATAGATAACTATCGAGTATTGCACGCTCTCTAGGGTACCATACTCTTGCTTCGGGATACTTATCTTTTCCGACTGCCCCACGTCCCTTTACTATAGGCTGAACGTTCTTCATAGAGCGCCAAACGTATGCTAATCCTGTTTCACCATAGACTACAATTGTTTCATGTGATAGTCTAGGTAACTTATGGGATACCCACCTACCATCATTAAACACCCAAACTAACTCCGAGCGTGGGCGTCCGAAAATTTGTAGATGTTCCCGGTTCTGCCAATTAGTAAAGGCAGCAAGTGACTTATAATCGATCTTGGCAATACCCTCGACAACATTTTTCCATATATCGAACGGTGGGTCCGCAATTACAAGATCAGGAGTTATAGCAATATCACGGAAATCACAATTAAAGATTGTTACGTACTCATCTGTGTAGTACGCATTCATCGATACTTCTTTTTAATCTGCTGGGCTAATCCGGCTTGGACAAGTTTCTGATATGCAATAGCAAACTCATTCTCAGCCTGAGAACCACCCTTAGGGCTATTCAACTGAGCCTTGATTTTCTTGGAAGCCGTTTCATACTTGTCAATTAGTTTCTTATCAGCGTCATTCATATCGTTCAATTCCTTATTGGTGCTGGATAGGAGATTCGAACTCCTGATTTCTGCTTGGAAGGCAGACGTGATAACCACTTCACTAATCCAGCGTTGTTACTCTTCTATTAAATCTTTATCTGGCAGGGCAATGCCGTTAGCAGTAGCGTAGATAGCCCATTGAATGGGCTTCATATCTTCCTTAGCGACGTTACATGGCCCACAGCATGGAGCCTTTAGATTCCCTCTAAGGCTTCTAGGCCATACGTGGTCCCTTGTGATCTTCTTCTCATGTACAAATACCCCACAATAGGAGCATTGTATATATCTATCCTGACGAGTGAAGATAAAGTTGAAACTAAGGGGATAGTGCCCTGATGCTTTAGCAGCCCTAAACCAATCTTTCTTAGGGTTGCCCATAATAAATATCTAGAAGAGCCAATGTTCGGGCGAAATAAAAAGTGCCCTCAACTGACTCAGGTGTAGATTTCCTCCCTTCTATTAAATTTGGTCGGGATGAGAGGATTCGAACCTCCGGCCTTCCGCTCCCAAAGCGGACGCTCTAACCAAACTGAGCTACATCCCGAAAAGAATTAGATAAACTCCTCCACCTTATAGGCGGGGAGATATGTTGCTTCGAAACGCTTAGAGCAAATACAGCCCCTTGCATCTTTAGTTGGGCTCATTCCAAAATGGACTAGGGTAACTTCATTGCTATAATTGCCGGGAACAATATTTAAACGGCACCCACAATCAGAGCAATAAGGCCATACCTTTACGCCATCTCTCATAAATTCTGCCATAACAACTCCTATAAAAATTGGTGCCCCCGGTAGGATTCGAACCTACGACTTACGGGTTAGAACTCCGAAACTCTGTCCTCTGAGTTACGGGGGCATGGTGGCCCGAGAGAGATTCGAACTCTCAACCTCCTGATCCTAAATCAGACGCCTCTGCCAATTGGGCTACCGGGCCTAAGTATTACCATCCATTTTTATCTGACTAAAAACGGCTGTATCATCAACTATTGCTAAAAAGATATCTAATACTTGCTGGACTGTCATCCCAGCCGTAATTGGGTTAGTTGTAACCCCATATTTAGTATTAAGTTTATTATTTACAAAGTTGGCTTGAATAGTAGTTAAAACATCTGTGAGTGGGCGATTAAGGGTGAAAACACGCGCATCAGCAATCGCTCCAGCCATATCACCACCGTCAAATTTAACAAAGAATCTATCATCGTTCTTATTAACGGCTACATAACTACAGCCATAATCTGCAACAGCGGGTCTATAGGGCTCTAAATGTGTTCCTAATTATATACGGTCACATATAGCATATTCCATTTAATATCACCACCTAAATAATTTGGTGCGCCCGATCAGATTCGAACTGATACTGTACAGATTTTGAGTCTATTGCCTCCTGCCAATTGGGCTACGGGCGCTTAGGGTTTACACGGTGTAATAGGAGGCCATTCATCAGCATCTCTTATAAGTCTAACAGTTTCATACGATTCGATAAATCTAATAAGTAACTGTAAGTCATCTTGTAGATTTGCTAGATGCATGACTGTCCATTCAGTACCATGCTTCTCATCATCTTTTAGGGCACGAATGGAATGCTCAACCTTGCGCATCCAATTACGAACGTTATCTTGTGCTATTTCTATTTGGTATTCTGGACTGCGCATATATAAACTCCATAGTATTGGTAGTCCCGGTCGGATTCGAACCGACACTATGCGGATTTTAAGTCCACTTCCTCTGCCGATTGGGATACGGGACCACAGGAACCGAACTCCGGTTCCCTTATACTATACTATTTTCAAAGGTCTGGGATCAAGCCATTTATTTAATATACTTGATCTACAACTTCAAAGCCTCTTGTCGCTGCGTCCTCACGACCCGTTACATCTTTTACCCATGCTTCATACTGGTACCACCCAACTGTTGGAAAAGCGTATAGGTAATAGAGATACCCGGATGCCTGAACAAGATCGGCACCAGAGTAGGTGACGATTGTACCGGAAGGCTCCTTAATTGATAGTCGGCTTTCAATCGGTGTAATCTTGGAACCATCGATAGCGGTCACGTCAATACGTACCTCTGTCTTTCCTCCAAGGACATACACATTAGGATTATAGCCCGCCATGTTTATCACCACCTAATATGCAGCATCATCTACTGCAACTATAAGGCTCTTTCTATCTGAGAGCGTAATTGTAATTTTATCTATCTGGTCACTTACAGCAGCAACTACTGGTTTGCGATCTGTAGTTGCTGCTGTGTGTGCCTTTTTATCCTGTAATCTAATACGGATTGAAGCCCTATCTGATATTTCAAGGTTTTTCATTACCCTGTCTTGTCGGATAAAGCCTTGTGCCTGTCCGAATGCCGAAGGCTTTAGAATTACTGTGGCTACTTGCGCAAATTGTGTATAAGTGGCTCTAATTAAAGCCTCTGCTTGTGCAAATGCTGAGTAATTATCAGTAATTTGTGCCTGTGCTTGTGCATAAACACTATAAATGTTCTTAATAGATGCTTGTGCTTGTCCGTATTTAGTAATATATGTCAGTATTGATGCTTGGGCGTTCGCATAACCACGATAAGAAGTTTTAATTTGCACTTGTGCTTGCGCGAATGTTACGTTGCCCGTAACTTTAACGCTAGTCTTAGCCTGAGCATAAGCATTAAGACCTGTATAAATAATTTTTGTATTGGCTTGTGCATGAACTATGCTACTTGCCCTTACTGTAACACTTGCCTGAGCATACTGAGTTGTGCGAGCCCTAATTTGTGTCTGTGTCTGTCCAAATACGTAAGTTGTTGCCTTGATTAACGCCTGTGTATTTGCATAGACTAGATAGGTACTCTTTACATGGGCTCTAGCCTGTCCAGAAGCCACGTAGCGGGCCTTTACGCCAGTTTGTGCCTGAGAGTGAACCCTATAAGTTGTTTTGATGTTAACTAAGGCTTGTCCGTAAGATTGAACAGCAAAAGCCCTAATTCTAACTTGTGCCTGAGCGAATACTGCGTTACCATCAAACTTAATTGCTACCTGTGCTTGTGCGAATCTTTGCACACCAAAGGCATTGATCTTGCTTTGGGCTTGTGCGTACTGCTGATAAACAGCCTTGATAGTAGCCTGTGCTTGTGCGTGGACTTGGTAGGTCTGTTTAATGCTTGCATTGCTCTGTGCAACAACTGTGTATGTTTGACGTAAAGTGGTAATAGCCTGTGCGTAAGATTGGTACTGAGCAAGAATTCTTGTACCGGCTTGTGCGTAGACTCTATCTGTGCGCTTAATCCAAGTTGCCGCTTGTGCAAGGCGGGTGACAGCGAAAGCATTTACTTTAGCCTGAGCCTGTGCAAAGACAACTAACTGTCCACCGATCCAAGCCTGTGCCTGAGCATATACCTGAGTTGTTACTTTTATCTGAGCCTGTGATTGGGCATAGACGCTCTTACCAGAAACAATGAATGCTTGCGCTTGTGCTACAACTTGTACGATCAGATAAATCTTTGCTTGGGCCTGTGCAGTTACTTGGTATGCCTGTCTAATTGTGGCTTGGCTCTGTGCATGTACAGCGTAAGAAGCCCTAATGTTAGTTTGTGCTTGGGCATATGCCTGTGAGACTACCTTGATCCAAACTTGTGCATTTGCACTTACTTGGTAAGTTTGCTTGATAGCAACTTGGGTCTGAGCGTATACCTGATAGGATTGCTTGAGTGCGGCTTGTGCTTGAGCCGTTACGCTATAAGTTGTCTTGATTAATGATTGCGCTTGCGCAACAGTTGTGCTTGTAACTTCTATCCATGTGGCAGCATTAGCGTAACCTTGGTAGGTTTGCTTAATGCTTACCTGAGATTGACCGTAGCCTAAGTATGTCTGTCTTATCTGTGCTTGTGTATTAGCATTTACAGTATAGGTATTCTTTATTCCAGCGCCCGATTGTGCGTAGCCTTGATATGTTGTCTTGATACTAGTTTGTGCTTGGGCAAATGTTGGTCCAATTATTTCAGTACCAGCAAGGGTTATTGTTAACTTTGGGTCATAAGCGGTCCCACTTTGATCAGCAGAAAAAACTCCAACATACTCAGCATTAGTTGGGGTAATGTTGTCCGTAGTGCGCTTGCTGCATAGTAGTAGGTGCGTAATACCCGTCTTATTGATGTTGATAGGCAGCGCATCGTCCACAAAATTATAAAAAGTTCCCGATGTAAATCCATCCGCTGTGTTATAGTGAGCAAGAAGTGGCAGACTAGATATATCCTCACCGGCAACGTAGTCTGCTGCCTCCAATGTGGGACCCCAATTATTCAAACGGGCTTCAATGGTAAAGTCAGTTGTGCTTTGATCGAAATTTGCCCTCAAAGAAAGAACAGCAGAAGCGATAGTATCGGCACCAATGGCCGACGTATCAAAACTTACAAAAGCCTCATAGATGTTGTATAAGTTGCTAACGAAATTCTGACCAATATAAATCTGTGATCCTGCTGTATTCGTGCCTACTGGGGTACCGGAACGCGCATTGCCGTAAATAGCGCTCTGTGACAAAATATACCCGTCAGTAGCGCTAGAGTAGAGAACAAGGGTTCCCCCATCGCCACTTATTACAAGGGGGTAGGTTTGTTTTATACTAGCTAAACTTTGAGCATAAGATTTTACCTCAATGGCATTAATCTTAGCCTGAGCCTGTGCAACATTAATGCTTGATCCAGCCATCCAGACAATAGCCTGAGCGTACTGCTGTACTGCATAGGCATTAATCTTTGTCTGTGCCTGAGCAGTCTGTGTAGTTGTAACTTCAACCCAAACGGCTGCATTGGCATATCCCTGATATGCTTGCTTTATGTGTGCTTGTGATTGTGCGAAGCCACGATATGCTTGTTTAATTTGAGCCTGAGCCTGAGCGTAAATCTGGTAGGTATTCTTTACTCTGGCTTGAGCGTTGGCACTAGCAAAGTATGTAGTCTTTATCTGCACCTGTGCCTGTGCAGATACAACATATGTGGCTCTGATTTGTACCTGAGCATTAGCAACTACAGTATAAGAAGCCTTTACCTGTGTCTGTGATTGAGCATATGCCTGATAAGTTGATTTTATATTTGCTTGGGCTTGTCCATAAGCGTTCTCTGTTCTTCTGATAAGTGCATTTGCTTGTGCAATTTGTGTGTAAGTAGCCCTTATCTGTGCATTAGATTGAGCATAAACATTGCGTGTTACTGCCTGTGCAAAGATCGATGCCTGTGCTTGTCCATGTTCTCTACGTGGTAATGCACCCGCTGGTGGACGCTGCATAGAAATTTGACTTATTAGGCTTCTTCCCGATGCTGGAGTAAATGAATAAACCCTTATTCTTAGATTACTATAATCAGTAATAGCATTCATTTCTGCTTGGGTTAGTGTATAACTAAATGTACGCCAAATTCCCAAACTAAACCCATGTGGGGTACCTAACCCGGAGATTAAAGTAGTGCCTTGATATAGGGCAATATAAGTAGAGCCGTTACCCGTAGAATCCCTACCTATAATATTAATAATGTGGTCTTTCTTCCACATTGGAGTACCAAGATCGTCAAGGGCTACTTCTACATAATCCCCTGTTCTTGGACTTACGATATAGTCTGTATTATCAAGTACAGGATCATCTACGGCGCTCCATAGATTATCTATTACGCCTATTAAAGCCCTTGCTTGCGCGTACTTTCTTGCTTCTGTAGCAGGAACATATATCTGTACCTCTGCCTGAGCATAAGCATTTACTGTTGCTATAGCGCCCTCTATCTGCGCCTGAGCCTGTGCTAGACCTACGTAAACACTCTTGGTCCAAGATGCAGCCTGTCCTACAGCAGTATAAGAAGCCTTGATCTGTGCTTGACCCTGAGCAAATCCCCTATAGGTTGTTTTGATACTAGTCAAAGACTGTGCATATACTCTATAGGTTTGCTTGATTTGAGTATTAGATTGACCTACAGCAATTTCTGTGCGTCTAACTTGTGCGCGTGCTTGTCCGTACCCTTGTCCTACTTGTTTGACCCAAGTATTTGCTTGTGCGTGTACTTGGTAAGTAGTTTTAATGCTTGTCTGAGCCTGTGCAACTTGGGTAACTTGTACAGCATTAGCAGTAATAGATGCTTGTGATTGAGCAAATGTTGGGTGTTGTATACCTAAATAATGGGCCATAACTTGTTCAGGCGATAGGACATAATCGTATACAGCAACCTCATCGAACGTACCGGGCACATTCTGAGTATTGTTACCGACATATCCCGCGATTTTACATGTCCGGTCGGCTACACGCGGAACAGGAGTGCCGTAGGCACTCAGGTCCTTTGATGTGAAGAATACCCCATCAATGTAAATTTTGTAATTTTTAGCGATGTAATCATGAACAAGTACAATATGATGCGTGCCTAGTAACCCATCTGCATGGGTAGCAAATCCTAGTAGTGGATAGGTGTTTGATTGACCACCGCTCTCGTCGCTAAACATCCACCATAGGCTGCATGATTCGTCGTCCCACCGTCGATATCGAAGTAACTGAAAATCAGGGTTAAGAGTGGTACCCTGTGACCATAAATCCCAGTTTTCGAATGCAGGAATCGCGCCAGTATTAAGCCACATTTCAATGCTAGTACCGGCTGTCGAACCAGCGGGCATTCCGGTCGGGATCAATAGAGCCTCATTCTGTGTCCGGTCAAAAGTAACTGCTGTATCATTATCTTGCCCGGTTAGTCCAGTAACGCCAAGGGTAGGAGTATTCTCATAGGTTCCATTCGGACCAATAGTAGCAACTGCTGTTGTACCATTTGGCTCACCAAGTCGCCAATAGGCGACAGGGTTATCAGCGATAACAGAATACGGGTACTTTAAGACGCTAGGATATGTTTGTTTAATCCATACCCCGGCTTGCCCATATACGTTATTTGTAGTTTTTACTTGCGCCAAAGATTGAGCATATACTTGATACGTAGTAAGAATACTGGTTTGTGCCTGAGCATACGTCTGTTCTGTTCTAACAACATGAGACTGTGCCTGTCCAAAACCAGCGGGTATGTATTGTTTAGCCCTAAAGTTATCAACTTGGATTATGTGGGATTCTGGGCTGCTATTTATTACGCCTAAACCTACTGAGCCGGGTCCCATTATTAACCCACTTATTATTGGATCGCTTTCTGCATTATCAATGTCCCAAATAATGGGTTCTGGTGTGCCACTTTCCCAAAATTTAATATATACGAAAACAATTGGCTCATCTGTAATATTAGTTGTATTAACAACCTGACCCCTAATTGTGTACCATGTAGCCGGGGAAACTGAGATTGGTCCCAACGTTGCTGCTGGTATACCCTGTAGACTGCCACCAGACAAATATCCAGCACTTATATATATCTCACTATTTGAATCATAGTCTACATAGACCAAAATATAGTTGTCTAAAGCAGATTGTGATGATCTAAGGATAATTTTTGCTGTAATAGTATTATCGGTAGAGGGTACAGTTGGGAAATACAGGTCTACTTGAAATTCAACATTGGCTATTGAAACCTCACGAAGTATTGCCGTGGCTTCAATGTCCGTACTATTTACTGAGAATTGCCCGGTATTCGAAGCAACGCTGTACATCGAAGACGGGGAAGTTATTACTGTCCACTCCCCACCAATATCTGCTGTACCAAAACCGTTACTTACAGAGCGGCTAAATGTATCATAAGCAAAATCTAACCCGTCAATTGTTGCAAGGGCTTGTGCATGTACTTCTCTGGTAACTACAGGTAGATAAATCTGTGCCTGTGCTTGTGCAAAAGCATTAATTGGTGGAGAAGTATAGTCAACAGTAATAGATACATAGTCTATTCTAATTGTCTCTGATGTAGCGCTGTTTGCGCGGTCATATAGGAAGTGTGCAAATACTGCTTGGTCCCGAAGATTTTGAAGCGTTGGAATCGTTGTAGCAGTAGACTCAATTACCTGATCTGCTGTGCTACCAGAATACTCACCAATATTTCCAACATCGGTTCCAGAGGGGTTTTCAATGGTAATATCAATAACGCTGCCGATACTCTGGCTAAGTCCTACTTCTGCGCTAACCTTTACTGAATTGATTGTAGAACCGTCAGGAATATCGGAAGTGCTATATGATGGGAAGCCATACTGTATTTCAGCAGTACCATTACGGGAGGCTTGGGTATGTGTAGCGTACTGATCATCACTAGTCGTACCATAGGCATTTGTTTGGTTAGCCCATGTACCGCTAAGAACAGAAAAAGAGTTAGCAGCCTTTGTTAAAATAGCCATCTTATATCACCACCCTTACCCAGCCATTGTTACTGATATCAGAAACAGGGTAGGCAATTACTGGGATATATATGTATACTAATGCTTGTGCATGACCATTTCCTTTTGCGGAAATTGTTGCCTGTGCTTGGGCAAAGTTATTACTTACCGCTTTGATCTGTGCTTGCGCCTGAGCGAAGCCGTAGGTAGTAACTTTGACTTGCGCTCTTGCTTGGGCGTATCCCAGAGAAGTTTGCTTGATCGTTGTTTGTGCTTGGGCATAGCCCCGATAGGTTTGTCTTATGCGTGCCTGTGTTTGTCCGTATACCTGATATGTATTCTTTATTTGGGTTTGTGCCTGTGAATGTACACGGTAGGTAGTTTTGATTTGAGTCTGTGCTTGTGCGTAGCCCCTGTAAGTTTGCTTAATACTTGTTCTTGCTTGGGCATAATTTTGATAAGTCTGTCTAATCTGTGTTTGTGCCTGTGCAAGTCCAGTAGATGTGGCCTTAATTTGTGACTGTGCCTGTGCGTAAACCTTATTTACAACAGCCTCACCAAGTATCTGTGCATTGGCTTGACCAAATGCGCTAGATGTGGCAAGTATAGATACTGCGGCTTGTGCGTATGCTTGTAGAGTTAGTTTTATGTAGGCTTGTGACTGAGCCTGTGCTGTGTAACTCTGGCGTATCTGGGCTTGGCTCTGGGCACTCTGAGTGTAGGTTGTTTTGATTTGAGCATTGGCTTGTGCAAATCCACGATACGTAGATTTGATCTGAGCCTGTGACTGTGCAACCTTAATGTATGTAGCCTTGATATCAGATTGAGCCTGTGCATACCAACGGTACGTAGTTTTGATTGCTGTGCGTGCCTGAGCAGCACCGTAGTAAGTTTGCTTTATTCTAACTTGTGCCTGTGCATTGACTGTGTACGTATTTTTAATACGTGCTTGTCCTTGTGCGACACCCCTATAGGTGTTCTTGACTCTAGCCTGTGATTGTGCGTATCCTTGATATATTTGCTTTATTCTTGCATTGGCTTGTGCATTTTGGGTATAGGTATTTTTTACATGGGCTTGTGCTTGCGCGTAACTCTGATAAGTAGCCTTTATTTGCGCCCTAGATTGTGCATAACCCTGTGAGGTTGTTTTAACAGATGCCTGAGCCTGTGCTACAACTTGGGTTACTTCGGCTTGTGCGGATATTTGTGCCTGTGCCTGTCCGTAACTTTGGTAGGTTTGCTTAATTTGTGCCTGTACAGTTGCTATTGGTATTAATGTCAAAACTGGGTGACTTGACCAAATTTCAAGATTATCAAGTTTTATGTCAGCGGTAGAGAATGCAGAAACATGAAGAGAAGCAAATCCTTGTACCTCTAATGGGTCTGGTGCTTCATAATGCTGATCTATCCAATCAGGTTCGGCATCGCCTGTTTTCCAGATTTTAGTTGCTCCAGAACCCCTTGATATGTTTGTTTTAACTGTATGCCAATTACCCGGTGTTACATAAGCAGTAATATCTGTAAAACTGCCCGAACCAGTACCAATATATAGATATAAAACTCCACCTATTTCTGAGAACCTAGTTCCAAAGTTATTATTAGCACTTACTGGTACTTTTAAACCAACCCCGACATAAGCATTGGTTGCAAAAGCGATATTTGGAATCCATATATCAAACTTGATAACACCCTCTACAATTGAGATTGGAATTGTAGAAGCAGAATAAGCCCCAGTACCCTCAGTATAGGGAACTACTAGAGCATTTCCATCAACATAGGTTACTTCGGCAGACTGGGGATAAGGATCGCTATCCTCATAGTAGTAACCTTCGCCAATACCCTGAGCAACCGTTCTACTAAAGGTGTCTGACCATACAAGTCTTGCAATAACTACACTTGCTTGGGCACTAGAATAGCCCGTGATCTTGATATGGGCTTGGCTCTGGGCATTCTGGGTGTAGGTTGCTCTTATCTGAGTGCGTGCCTGTCCATATCCTCGATAGGTTTGTTTGATCTGAGCATTAGCCTGTGCATGGCCCCGATAGGTTTGCTTAATCCTAGTCTGTGTTTGAGCATAGCCACGATAAGTAGATTTAATTGCTGTGAGCGCTTGGGCATGAGCAGTATATGTACTTTTAATACGCGCTATTGACTGTGCAACTACCTGATAAGACTTTACAATTATTGCCTGTGCCTGAGCAAAGGTCGGTCCAACAATGCTTCCCTCCGCTGCTACAGCAAGGAAATCATCAACATCATGGCTATATTCCAAGTAGTCTGAATCGCTGTAGGTTTGGATACCTGTGTACCCACTAACCACTTGGTTAGCGGTAGTATTGTCTGATGTTTCTAGGTTCCAGCCTGTACCTAACGCACCTTGTGTAGTTCTACGTTCTACCTTCAAATACGTAGGACTACTCCCTGTTGCCTGAATTCTGTACCAGTTACCTGATGATCCAACAGAGCCAAGGCTTGTAGAAGCGCCATTTGTTACCCTATAGAGACTTCCACCGTAAACAACATAGTAGGTATCAAGATTATCCGTAACTTG
>Ga0105097_10001063_pt1 | contig 12905 bp, 11 predicted proteins | sample PPLLak12cMay2015_FD_87035 | JGI IMG/M metagenome (GOLD analysis project Ga0105097, IMG submission 87035) | Freshwater sediment microbial communities from Prairie Pothole Lake near Jamestown, North Dakota, USA - PPLs Lake P7 Core (1) Depth... | ecosystem: Environmental > Aquatic > Freshwater >... | reverse complement strand
TGGGTTCAGAGCCTATTTTTGAAAAACGGTCAGTAATCTTCTGAAGCCTCTCCACATCCTTGTTCAATTCGTTTACGGTTTCACTGGTATGGCCATCCATTTTCAGCAATTCAATCCAGGCAATCATGGAGGACAAAGGAGTTCCCAACTGATGTGCGGTTTCTTTGGCAAGTCCAACCCAAACCTGGTTTTGTTCAGACTTGCGTGCGGAACTGAAAAAAATATAAGCAATAATTAAAAACATAGCGATGATACCCAACTGAAAATATGGGAAATACATCATCCTTGTTAGCAGGTCGGAATTTTGGTAAAAGATGAACCGCTTTCCCTGGTCGGCTAATTCGATTTCGATGGGCTCGTTATCACTCGCCATGGTCACCAGTGTTCTTTTCAGGTAGAGGGTATCGCGGGCTTTTATGGAATCTAACAAACCATACTCTATTACATGGGTGCGGGTACTGTCGGTTATGATAACCGGTACAGAGGCAGAGTTTAAAACTACTTCCGAAAAAAATGAATCGATAAGGTCATCAATGATCACCCTTAGCTCGCTAAAAAGTTTTGAATCTTTATAATAAAGGTAATCACTGTTATCAGGTTCATATATTATTTTTACAGGTGGATAAACCATAAATTCCCTGCGGAGTTCGCCCTGAAGGTAAATTACAGAATCGGTGTTGAAGTCAACATTAATCGTATTTTTGATTTTCCCGTTGGCGTCGGTAAGGATAACAGGTATGGTGGTATTTTCCCTGACAAACTTGATAAAAAAGTTGAGGACTTCCGATTCGTTGACAACGGTGAGTATGCGGTACGCATCGGCAAGCAATTCAACCCTGTTCCTCTCTTCCTCTCTGATCTGGTCGAAAAACCTGTCGGTATAATTAACAAGTTCGGCTTTTTGGTAAATCGCATCGGCCCAGATCCGGATGTTATTCCTTTCATCTTTAGCTATTTCGCTAACGAGGATATTGGTATACCACAATGAAACCGATACGATGATAACAGCCAGAATGAACAATATCCATTTCCAGCGCTTTTTTCGGGTGTAGATATTCAAATCAGAAATTTTATATTTAACAGATAACGTTTATCCTCAGGGAATATTTAAACAGAACACAATTTAATCTCATTGCAAAAATATGTAATTCGTAGAAAAAACTTTTAAACACTTTACAGAACAACTAATTTTGCCGGGCTATATAAAAAATATCAATCATGCAACCCGACTTTATCAATTCTGAATTGTTCACCTGGGTGATCCTGCCGCTGCTAATATTTTTTGCGAGGATATTAGATGTTTCAATAGGCACCATGCGACTGATCTTTGTTTCAAAAGGCATGAAAATTTTGGCTCCCATTCTTGGCTTTTTTGAAGTAATTATATGGTTGCTTGCCATCGGTCAGATTATGCAGCACCTTGACAATGTTTTGTGCTATGTCGCTTATGGGTTGGGGTTTGCAATGGGTAACTACCTTGGCATTGTGCTGGAAGAGAAGATGTCAATCGGAACCGTGCTGATCCGTGTGATACCGCAAAAGGATACGACCCAGCTTAGCGCTGTTCTCAGGGAAAGTGGTTTCGGAGTGACCGAAGTGGATGTGGAAGGGATGAAGGGAAAGGTGAAAATGATATTGTCCATCATCAACCGTAAAGATATCAGGGACTTTATTGATAAAGTAAATATTCACAATCCGAAGGCCTTTTATACCATTGAGGATGTCAATTCTGCAAAGGACGGATACATTAAAAATCACCGTTCATTCTCTCCCTTCGACAGTTTGAATTTCCTGAGAAGAAAAGGCAAGTGAAGAGTAATCGGAGATATTTGATTTATGATCGAATCAGCATGAAAAAACAGACCTGATTTTCTGATAGCTCCAGACTAATAGAAATTGTTAATCCAGTTATTTCAGTTTTTCCATAAAAAGTTTTTCTTCAACGATAACCCGGGTATGAGTTCCGATGCCTATGAGGCCTTTCTCATCCCATGCATGAATTTCAAAAACAATTTTGGGGTATTTCACTTCTCTGATAAAAGATTCGCCGGTAATCTTCATGCCGATAGGAGTTGCTTTCAGGTGTTTTACGTTAATCTCAGTTCCGACAGTTGTAAATCCATCAGGCAGCGATGGATGCACACTTTCAAGAGCCGTGCTTTCCATAAGCGCTATCATCGCAGGTGTGGCAAAAACATCCACCATTCCTGAACCAAAAGTCCTGGCTGAATGCTGTTCAGTTGTTATGATTTCTTTATAATGCCTTTTCCCGGGTTCAATATTCAGTTCCATAATCTACTTTTTTCAGCTTGGAGTTTTAATTAAGTCCCTGTCAGTAAAAATCCTTCCTGAATGTTAAAAGATAAATGTCATTGTCTTTATCAAATCCGGGTGTAAGCTAAGATAAACCGGGCAGGTGTAAGCTGAACGCTCAATGATCTTTTTTTCTTTTTCCGAATAATTCTTCTTTGGAAAGGTTAACTCAATCTTCACCTCGCCCACTCTGCGTGGATCTGATGCCATGATCTTCCATATCTTAATTGTGGTATTGTCGATGTCAAAATTATGCTCCCTTGCAGCAATGCCCATGATGGTGAGCATGCAACTCCCAAGAGAAGTCGCAAGCAAATCGGTGGGTGAAAAGGCTTCTCCTCTTCCTTTATTGTCGACAGGAGCATCAGTAATAAGAGTTTTTCCTGATCGCACATGTGTGGCCTGTGTTCTTAATTCACCTAAATAAACGGTCCGTATAGTTTCTTCCATTTCTAATTGGGTATAAAAATATTGTGAATAATAATGCTGTAATTAAATTGCAAAAATAAGCCAATGGCTTCACAATATTAATCCAGTCATGATAATATTTTTCAGAATTGCTCCCTCTCCGGAGCAACAATGAGTTAATGGTAAAATAAAAATCCCGGTTCTGAAAAAATCAAAACCGGGACCAAAAACAAGAGGTTATCAATTTACTTTTTGTCAGGATCAGTCTTTTTAGTTTCTTTAGTTTCAGTGCTAACTGAGGTAGAAGTTCCAGATTCCTGTTTCTTATCGTCTGCCTTTACTTCGGTTTTATCAGTGCATGGAGTTTTGCAACTCTTCATCTCGGCCGGAGTGCAGCATGATTTTTTAGCTTTAGCGTCTTTGTCTTTTTTTGGAGGATCATCATAAACAGATGAACTTACTTGTTTGGCAACAACTGAATTAACAGCAATTAATCCCACCATTAAAAAGGTCAATACAGATAATGCAATAACTAATTTTTTCATGTTATTTTAATTTAATTAATATTTCAATAAATTTATTTACTTATCGGCTGCAAACATACGTAAAGTTTTTTTGTTGTGTTGTTAATGAGTTGTTAAATACTGTTAATTATTTGTTAAAAATTAAATAACAGTGCCAGTTAAAACTAAAATTGACATATGAACCGAAAGGTTTTAACAATCATTATAGCTTTGACCACTATTTCCCTGATTGCTGCTCTGGTAACGCAATTATTGTGGGTAAGAGATGCTGGTCTCCTGAAGGAGGATCAGTACAACAATAGTATAAAAGTCGCTCTTCGGACCATAATTAATGAGATTAATGAAAAGCATGAGTCTTATTCTCCTGATATGCTTGGGATTGATAGCATAACTTATTGGGCGCATGTGGATTTGCTTTCGGTCCTTCATCCAAAAATACTTGATTCTCTTGTTAAAAAAGAGTTTGAGTCTCAGCAAATCTATAGCAATTATAATTATGGTGTATTCAGAGCTAAGGACAGCCTGTTTATCCTTGGGAATTTTGAAGGAAAAAAACATCAGCTGGTTCATTCACCCTTGCGCATTTCACTTACGTGCTTATGTCAATCTGATGATTATTGGCTTGCGGTTTATTTTCCTGATAAAAAACCAATTTTATTCACGGGGATGCTCATTTTACCTGTGATGTCAGGTTTATTTCTGATGGTGCTTGTCTTTAGTTTCTTCTTTACCATTTATTTTATTGTCAGGCAGAAAAAGCTTGCCGACATGAAGTCGGATTTTGTTAATAATCTGACCCATGAGTTTAAAACCCCTATTTCAACTATTTCAGTTACGTCCGAAATCCTAAGCAAAGAAGAGGTATTGCATTCGCCGGAAAAGGTGAGCAAATATGCGAGGATCATTTATGAAGAAAACCTTCGGCTCAAAAACATGGTAGAGAGGGTACTTCAGATAGCTATCATTGATAAAGAGGATTATAAACCTAAATTTAATGAGGTTGATGTTCATGAGATCATTACCGCGTGCATCGAGAATTATAAATTATTGATTTCGGAAAGAAAAGGTTACCTTCTGACAGCTTTGAATGCCCATCAATTTAATATATCGGCTGATCGTGAACACTTCATCAACATACTGAATAACCTTCTTGATAACGCTAATAAATATTCCCCTGAGAATCCCCACATCACTGTTTCAACAAGTAATCTGAATAGCAGTATTCAAATCACAATAGAAGATAAGGGGATTGGAATCAGCCGGGATAACCTGGATAACGTATTTAAAAAATTTCACCGGCTCCAAACAGGCGATATCCACGATGTTAAAGGCTTCGGAATTGGGCTTTTTTATGTGAAGACTATGGTCGAAAAAATGAGCGGCAGGATTGAACTAAGGAGTGAACTGAACAAAGGCAGCAGTTTTATATTATCATTCCCCCTTGTAATAAAATAACCTCAAAAAAATTCATTATATGGAAAACATTAACGAAACGAATGCTAAAAAAACTAAGAACAGAAAGCAACTGAAGCCCCGGATTCTGTTGGTAGAAGATGATCCAAACCTAAGTTTCATGATAAAGGAATACCTTGAGTTAATGAATTATGAAACAACGCTGTGTCATGATGGAGCCGCAGGTTTAAGAGAATTTAATCGCGGAAAATATAACCTTGTGCTACTGGATATTATGATGCCAAGAAAAGATGGTTTTTCAGTGGCTGAAGATATCAGGAAGGTTGACGATGTTACACCCATCATCTTTTTAACTGCAAAGACCCTGAAAGATGATCGCATTAAAGGATTCCAGGCGGGTTGTGACGATTATATCACCAAACCATTCAGCACAGAGGAACTCAGTCTCCGGATAAAGGCAATATTAAAGCGGTGTATGATTTCACAAAACGGTGGGGTGGATAATAATCAACAAGTTTTTAATTTGGGTAAATACTCCTTCGATTATGGAAACCTGGTGCTAAGCTCCGAACATTCGGAACACGCTATCACCCGGAAAGAGGGTGCACTATTAAGATTACTGTGTATTTATAAAAATAAATTGCTTCCGCGTGAAGTTGCTTTGAAAACAGTTTGGGGAGGCGATGATTATTTTTTCGGCAGGAGCATGGATGTTTTTATTACCAAATTGCGGAAACATCTGACTGATGATCCAAATATCAATATAATCAATGTACACGGCTCGGGGTTTAAGCTCGAATTAAAAGAAACCCTGGCGGAAAAAGTTCAATAATAGTTGTTTATTACTCCATCGGAGAAAGGCTTTTAGCTTGTGGCAGTCGGCAGTCGGTAGTTGGCAGTTGGCAATGGGCAGCGGGCAATTTAGTCAATCTCCCAAAGGGATGCCCTAGGCACAAACTCTAGTCAATTTAGTCAATAAGTAAGGCTTTTGGCCATTGGCAGTTGGCAAAATCTAAAATTGTATATCATAAATCCTTTGGCAACACGGGGGATTTTTTTTGCTTGTTTTTCAGCATGAAAATTTATATGTATATTTGCCTGAAAGATGAAATGCCAAATGGAAATAGAAAATAACCTAAAAACAATCTTGTTATGAAAACAAAAATCAGTCTTGTATCAGTATTGATACTGGTGGTTTGCTTTATTCCATTAAAGAACAATGGACAGGAAGCCTTAACTATTGGAGAAGTATTTGATTATGAAGTGGGGGATGTTTTTCACATTCGCTGGTACGATGTTGGTTTTCAGAACGGCTTTTTTTATTATGCTATCGAAAATGTTGAAATTGCAGGTAAGTATTATTCAAATGATAATGATACAATTTATTACATCCGTAATGTTGATTCTAAAGATAGCAGTGTCTATGAGCCATCCTGGCAGTATTTTTATTATACCGATACTATAAAGTACTATGATCTAAATCAATACTTAGAAGAAGTTGATGAAATATATTCCGACCCATTATTATACAATGGAAGGACGATCAATAAGATAGTGTGGTCTGATGGACCCCTTTCTTGCACTGAAAGGTTTGTCGAGGATTGCGGGTTTGCTTATGAAGATTGTTTTAACGGGGCATATTTAACAGATTCTGGTCATGAATTAGTTTACTACAATAAAAACGGAGAAGAATGGGGTACACCATTATTAGTAGGTTCAGAAGAAATTGAATTCACAAATAATGACATGAATGTTTTCCCCAACCCCGCTACCTCCTTCATCACCATTAATGTAAGCGGAGAGCAGCCCATAGCAGAAGCCATCATCTACAACCACCTCGGGCAAAAGGCGCTGGAGGCTGTGCCGGTAAACAACACGGTGGATGTTTCAATGCTAAGGCCGGGGATTTATTTCCTCGAAGTCATTACCAGCGAAAGCCGCACAGGAACAAAGCTGGTGGTGGAGTAGGCAATACACAGTCGGCAGTCGGCAATGGGCAGTTGGTAAAATCTAAAATCGTACATCAAAAATCCATTGGCATTTAGCCGTTGAATTACTTCAGTGTATCCTTTTCCTCGTCCCATTCGATGATAAATTCTTTTTTGCCGGTTTTTTTAATCGGTTCTGTTTTGGGATTTATTGGTTTTTCTAATCCGTTAATATCTTCCTGCTCAGCCTCGTCCCAGTCGATCTTAAAGTCTTTGCCGTTATCCGGCAGCATGTTGCCTGCATCCTGCCGGACCGGCTGCAAAGTGTCATTCTTTAATCCGAACTCCCGTCTGAAGGCATCTTTTATTTCCTTCTTTTCTCTGGTCATATCGGCCGAAATCTTCTTCCTGACTTCTCTGGTATCGTAGCTGATGTCGGGATCTTCGGCATTGCCCGTCATGCGCAGGAAAAGGGTGGTTTGCCCCAGGCCGTCCTCTTCCGGAAATATCCCTTCGATTTCCTCTTCTTTTTTCCTGTCCTTTTTCGACAGCAGTTCAGCAAGCAATACCCTGACATGGTAATCGATGATGTTTGAAAAGGTGTGGTTACCGAATATTTTCAGGTTGAGTGAACTGGATTCAATATCCATCTCCGGGATGTAAACCACCTCGTCCTTGATCTCAATCTGGTTTTTGAGCGTCGAGAATTTGATATGCTCCAGCTCCTGCTTTTTAATGTACTTCGAAAGCTTATACAGCGGCGTATATTTGATCAGTTCGCCCTGGCTGATAGCTAAATCGCCCAGCGCATAAACACTTTTGGGGTCTATGTTCAGTTCGGGATCGATAAAGGATTTGTAATAAACGGTAGCATTCATTTTTCCGCGTAAATGGTTGCTGGTTATATTCTGCTGCCCGAACTCGCCGCACTGAAAAAACAATTGCTGGATGTTTACATCCGTAAGCTCGGCCTTAAAGCTCAGCCAGAATTTATCGGGGTAATTCCCGTCCACAAACCCGTTCAGTAAAGTCCGGCCTTCCATCGAGTTCAGGCTGGCATCCTGGATGGTGAGCTTGTTATTTTTCATAACAGCCTTGCCGCTGATATTTTCCCCCTTGAAGGTGCCGAATGCAAACTTCTGAATGGCCAGGTCAAGGTCAAAATTGATGCTGTTCGAAAATTTCATCCTGTAGGTGAAACCCGATTTGTCCTTGCGGAAGCTAAGCAGGTCGTCCATGTTGAGGTTTGAAGAAGAAAAATCCGCCTTGATCTTAACCGGCTCGCCCGGAACAAATGCATACGCCATGATGTTGAGAAAATAGCCGGTCATTCGGAAATCACTTTCATTGATGTTTCCTGAAAAGGTTTCGATCAGCAGGTCTTTATTGTTGAATTTGAAGGAGCCGTTCAGGTTGTTATAATTTATCGGGCTGTCCTGCAGCTTCAGGTTGACGCCGGTGATCTTCATCGACCCGGAAGTTTTACTCGATAAAAAATCATTGATGGTAAATTTGTGTAAATTTTTCAGGCTGTTGCTGAATTTGAGGTTGAAATCGAGTTTGCCTGTAATGGATTTCAGGGATTCGATTTTCAGAATTTCATCAATTTTTTCCAGGTTCAGGCTTGAAGAAAGGCTGGCGGTTATCAAAGGCCTCTCAAAGTTCTGGATCGTTAAATCGCCTTGTATCTCGCCGGCATTCAACCCCGCTTTCAACCCGAAAAGCTTGAGGGTGTAGGTTTCCTGCGACCGTGACGCCCCATTATCAAAATCACCTTTGAATGATACATTTCTTAATGTCAGGCCCGATTCTTTAATGACTAACTTGCCTTTATCGAGGGTGAAGTTGGACTGGACAGAAGGCAGGTTATTGCCCGAGAATTCGCCAACTATCTTTGCGTCAAAAATAAGGTCCCCATCCAGGGAATAGTCCTTTAATCCCTGTAAATACTCTTCCGGTATAAGATCAATATATGCGGCCAGGCCAGCTTTCTCAGACTTGATTACAATATTCAGGTTTTTAGTATCAATAGCCGATTGGATGAACCCGGCAATGTTCAGGGTGATTCCGGCAACCGTAAGCTTTGCCTCGTTTATTTTATAAATGCTTTGCTTCTGATCAACTGCAATCTTTAGTTCAGCCTCAAGCTCCAGGTCTTTTAGGAAAATGGTTTGCCCCGATCGTATTTGCTTTGAACCTATTTTTGCGTCAATAGCAAGGATATAATTTTCGGATGAAAAAGCTCCGGACATTCGTCCGCTGTTAATCGTGAAGATATATTCCTGGTCGGAGGGTTTGTTCAAATAGGAGACACTGACATCCTTTAAAATGACTTTCTGCAAATCGATTTCGACGAGTCCCTTTTTGCTATCCTTTGATTTTTGAAAAATGCTGAAATTATAGATAGAATCCTCAAAAACGATGAGATTCAGATTTGCATTTTCCAGAACAAGCTTTTCAATTTTGTATTCGCCAGATAGGATATCGAAAATATCAAATAACAGGGAAAGCTTGTTTGCCTGCAATAAGTTTCCAGCCGAGGAATGAATCCTGTCGTTGGTTTGAATGGTCGTAAACTCAATGGAAGCTTCCGGAAAATTTTTAAACAGTGAAAAGTCAATTTCTTTGACAGTAACCTCTATGTTCATTCTTTTGCTGACTTCTGCAACAATTACCTGCTTCACTTTGTCGCCATAAAAATATCCTACGATGAAAAGAAACAGAGCAAATGCAGTTAGCAAAATGCCAATAGCCAACAGGGTTTTTTTTAAATATTTCAGAAACAAATTCATTCGCTGAAAACAGGATTCAGGTAAAAATTTTTTTACAAAATAACGATTACTTATTTAGAATATTTAATGAAACAGTTGACTTTATTCCAAAAAGTTATAATTTCGCCGCCATAATCAAGAACGATTTAAACAATTTAACAAAAAAACAGAAATGAAAACAACAAATTTTATCAGACTGGCTTCCCTGATGATTGGCCTTGCACTGCTGGCCGGAAGCTGCACAAACGCACCCAAACCGCCTATGAAAGCGAAATTGATTCCATTGGAGGATTTTTTCAAGAATCCCGAAAAAAGTCGTTACCAGATTTCTCCTGATGGGAAATACTATTCCTACATGGCTCCTTATGAAACGAGGATGAATGTTTTTGTGCAGGAGCGTGGAAAAACCGAAGCCATCCGTCTGACTAGCGAAACAGACAGGGATATCGCAGGTTACTTCTGGCCGAACAATGAACAGATCCTTTATTTGAAAGATAATGGAGGAGATGAAAATTACAAATTGTACGGTGTAAACATTGATGGGTCCAATCTTAAATGCTTTACTGATTTTGATGGCGTTAGAACACAAGTTATTGACGATCTTCCCGATATCGATGACGAAGTCATAATCGGGTTGAATAAAAGGAATCCTCAGGTTTTTGATGCCTATCGGCTGAATCTGAAAACCGGTGAAATGACCATGATTGCCGAGAATCCGGGAAATATCCAGGGCTGGATGTTCGATCACGATGGAAAACTGAGGGTAGCTTTTGCTATTGTTGATGGTGTTAATACCAGCATTCTTTACCGTGAGACAGAAAAAGACGAATGGAAAGATGTGCTTACCACAAGTTTTAAAGACAACATGTCGCCGTACTTCTTTACGTTTGATAATAAAAACGTAATCGGAACCTCAAACCTCGGCCGTGACAAAAGTGCAGTGGTGGAATTTGATATTGCTAACGGAAAAGAAATGAATGTGCTCTATGAAAATCCGGAATTTGATGTTGAAGGTGTTTACTTTTCTCACAAGCGCAAGGTCATTACAGCAGCTTCATTTACATCCTGGAAAGGTGAAAGGCATTTTTTTGATGAAGAAACCAAAGCTTTGTTCGAAAGGCTTAACAAGGATTTAGGTCAGTATGAAATAGGTATCAGCGCATTTAACAAAGATGAAACAGTATTTATCATCCGCACATATAGCGATCGCTCATTGGGTTCTTATTATATCTATGATAAAACCGCTGATAAACTGGAAAAGATTGTGGAAGTCAGTCCGTGGATTGATGAAAATGAAATGGGAAATGTTACTCCGGTTAAATACCAGTCACGAGATGGTTTGACAATCAACGGATACCTTACTCTGCCAAAGGGTTATACCATGGAAACAGCCAAAAATCTGCCGGTTGTTGTAAATCCTCATGGCGGCCCCTGGGCACGTGACGACTGGGGTTTCAATCCTGAAATCCAGTTTCTTGCTAACCGCGGTTATGCTATTTTCCAGATGAACTTTAGGGGATCCACCGGTTATGGAAAATCCTTCTGGGAAGCTTCATTCAAGAAATGGGGCCGTGAAATGCAGGATGATATTACCGATGGAACCAACTGGCTGATCAATCAAGGTATTGCCGATCCAAAACGGATTGCCATCTATGGTGGAAGTTACGGCGGATATGCCACCCTGATGGGTTTGGTTAAAGAACCGAATCTCTATGCGGCAGGTGTTGATTATGTTGGCGTTTCCAACATGTTTACGTTTATGCAAACCATCCCTCCATACTGGAAACCAATGATCGACATGTTTTACGAAATGGTAGGGGATCCCAAAGCTGACAGCCTTTTGTTAAGGGAGGTTTCTCCCGTTTACCAGGCCGAAAAAATCGTTGCTCCATTATTTATTGCTCAGGGTGCAAACGACCCAAGGGTGAACAAAGACGAATCGGATCAGATGGTAGCTGCGTTAAAAGCGCGTGGTGTGGATGTTGAATATATTGTTAAAGACAACGAAGGTCATGGATTCCATAATGAAGAAAACAGGTTTGAGTTTTACAGGGCAATGGAAGCATTCCTTGCAAAACACATGGTTGAATAAAAATATAGGTTAAAAACTTAGTAAACGCCGATCGAAAATTTTCGATCGGCTTTTTTATTGCAATTTCTGATGCAATGCCCATTCCAAAAGATCGATTTTTGCCCGCCATCGCACACATTTGTAAATTTCCGAACACACTTAATAAAATTAATCAACCGCAGTTCCGTTATAATTTGCTGAGTATCAAAATCCAGATTTTATTGGCATGATAATAGATTTTGTTCTTAACAATCTGAAGCTGAGTATTAATTTTCATAAGATAAACAGAGAAAAAGGGAATGATTCAACTGAAAGCAATACATAAAACATATACCACCGGCTCAAACAATTTACATGTATTAAAAGGTATTGATTTGGAAATCGGCAAAGGTGAGTTGGTTTCTATCATGGGCTCTTCCGGTTCGGGCAAGTCTACCTTACTGAATATTCTGGGAATACTTGATAACTATGATGAGGGCGAGTATTATCTCAATGGAGAATTAATCAGGAATATGAATGAAAAAAAAGCCGCTCATTACCGCAATTTGCTGATTGGTTTTGTTTTTCAGTCATTCAACCTGATCTCCTTTAAAAATGCGATGGAAAATGTGGCATTGCCACTTTATTACCAAAAGGTTAGCCGCAAAAAAAGAAACCTTCAAGCCATGGAATACCTCGACAGGCTTGGTTTAAAGGATTGGGCTTTACATTTACCCAATGAATTGTCAGGTGGTCAGAAACAACGACTGGCAATCGCAAGGGCATTGATATCAAAACCAAAAATGATTCTTGCCGATGAGCCTACAGGGGCACTTGATTCACAAACCTCCATGGAAATGATGGATTTATTCAAAGAAATCAATGAAACAGGGATTACAGTATTAATTGTTACTCACGAAAGAGATATTGCCGCCAAGACACAAAGAATTATCAGACTTAAAGATGGAATAATAGAATCCATAGTCACAAATGGGGAACGGAAGAAGTGGCTTGAAGAACAGGTGATGGCATGAAATAATTTACGATTTTAGAATTACAATTTACGATTTTAGGAAATGACGAAAGAAGAATTAAAGGACCGGACAAAAAAATTTGCTATTGAAATTGTGAAGTTGTTTGAATTAATGCCTAAATCTTTACCTAATAGAATTTTCTTCGGGCAATTGATCCGATCCGGAAGTTCAATTGGAGCGAACTATAGGGCTGCATGCCGGGCTAAATCTCCCGCAGATTTTATAAATAAATTAAAGATAGTAGAAGAAGAATCAGATGAATCGGTATATTTTCTTGAACTATTGCTTGCTTCTAATGATAAGAAGTTTCATGAAAAGTTACAAGTTTTAATGAGGGAAGGTGAAGAGTTGTTGGCAATTATTGTCAGTTCAATAAAAACATCAAAACAAAATCTGAAATCGTAAATCATAATTCAAAAATTGAAAGATGTTTGACATCGACAAATGGCAGGAAATTTATAGTA
>Ga0105097_10001062_pt1 | contig 12910 bp, 12 predicted proteins | sample PPLLak12cMay2015_FD_87035 | JGI IMG/M metagenome (GOLD analysis project Ga0105097, IMG submission 87035) | Freshwater sediment microbial communities from Prairie Pothole Lake near Jamestown, North Dakota, USA - PPLs Lake P7 Core (1) Depth... | ecosystem: Environmental > Aquatic > Freshwater >... | reverse complement strand
CGCCGAGATTATTCTGGGCTATTACTTCAGGTGCTATTGATTCGAGACTCAACGATTATGCCTCTATGGGACACCGCCGCAAAGAAGACCTTTACAGCCCAGGAGGAATTGCAGGCAACCGGCCAGGCCGGCCTTTGCTTGTTTATTCGGCACGCGCAAGAGAAGCCTTTCCGGATGTACCTGTTATTTTGGGCGGTCTCGAAGCAAGCCTTCGTCGGCTCACTCACTACGATTTTATCGAAGATAAGCTCAAAAGGTCCGTCCTGGCTGATGCAAAAGCAGATTTGCTTGTATTCGGAATGGCTGAGCTTGCAATCCTGGAAATCGCCCGCCGCTTAAATGCAGGAGAACACATCAGCAGCCTCACCGATATCGCCGGCACAGCTTACCCCCTCCGCAAAGATACTAAAGTTCCTGCTTCCATCGTTCGCCTGCCTTCTCTCGAAGAACAAACGATTGATAAAAATTTTGTTATTGTCACCCAAAAATTATATCAGGAGCAGGCTCATCCCGGCGGCCTGCCTGTTATGCAGGAGCAAAATCCCGGAACTATCATCGTGATGCCCCCTGCAAGGTCACTGACAACAGAAGAAATGGACAGCCTATACGATTTGCCTTTTACCCGCTGCTGGCACCCTGCCTATGACAGACTCGGCGGCGTTCCAGCACTTGAGCCGATTCGCTTTTCCATCACAAGTCATCGCGGCTGTTTCGGAGGCTGCTCATTTTGTTCTTTATATTTTCATCAGGGAAAAACTATCTGCTCACGTTCATCAGAAAGTATTCTGGCCGAGGCAAAGTTATTTAAAAAACACGCAGACTTTCACGGCACAATCAGCGATGTCGGCGGCCCTACGGCAAATATGTATGGCCTTTCCTGCAGCAGCAAAAAATCCTGCAGCAGGACAAGCTGTCTTTTCCCCTCGATATGTAAGAACTTAAATGCTGATATGTCCTCGCTTCTCTCGTTAATGGAATCACTCTTAAAATTAAAGAAAAGCTCTTCCGGCATCAGCAACATTTACATTGCTTCCGGCATAAGGCACGACCTGGCACTCCAAAGCAGAGAATATGTAAATCTTTTATGCTCTGATTTTGTCGGGGGACATTTGAAGGTTGCCCCGGAGCATAAAAATTCAAACGTGCTCCAGCTTATGGGAAAACCGCCTTTCGAGATTTTCGAGGAGTTCGAATCCTTATTCACACAGGAATCCCGCCGCGCAGGAAAACAGCAGTATCTCGTGCCGTATTTTATCAGCAGCCATCCCGGCTGTTCCACCGATGAAGCCTTGTCACTGACGGAATATTTAGTTTCGCGAGGGTGGTGCCCGCGTCAGGTTCAGGATTTTATCCCCATACCCCTGACAACATCAGCAGCAATGTTCGTATCAGGCCAGGATACAAACGGAAAAAAGATATACGTTCCTTCAGGCAGAAAAGAAAAAAGGCTTCAGGCCGCCCTGCTTCAATATTATCTGCCTCAAAATAAAAAGATTGTCAATGAAGTGCTTCTAAACCGCAAAAGAGACGGCTTAATCGAAAAAATCAGGCATATAAAAACTCGCAAACAAAAAATTCCCGCTGTCCATCAATGGGAAGCCGATAGCTAATTTAATTGGCTAATAAAACTATTTGTTCACAGCCGGCTGCTTATCAGCATACATATCATAAAGGTGCCGAAAACAATTACGAATGTTTCCCTTATGCTCCGCATATATTTTATTTAGCAGTTCTTCGCTCGGATGACTTTCACCCACTGCAAGATGTGATGCCAATTCACTGAAAAGTTCCGGGCTGGTAGAGCATTCAATGAGCGTCGCAAGCAAATCCTGCCTGTGAGAAGTTATTAATAATCCCCCGGCACACTTTACAATCTTTGATTTGAATCGTCTCCATTCCTGCTTGCTCAAAAGGTCCGCTCCGTCCAAAATAACTATATCGCCCTTTTTTAATCTGGCAAAAAGATTCTTTCGTGCATCTTTAGATAATGGCTTCTCATCATTAACAAAGACACAGTGTATAATAAAACCGTTATCTTCCAGGCCCCTTTTCAGCTCCTCAAGTAAAGTTGTTTTCCCCGAGCCTTTCGGACCGATGATGGCCGCTTTATAATCCAACTGCCTGAATTTTAACAATAAACCGTTTTTTGACATGCCATTATGTCTGTATGAAAGGCTCTCCGTCCTTCCAGCCGAAAAAGGATTGTCTCTTGCCTTCATTTCAATACGCCCGCTTAAAATCTGTGACTGCTGAACTTGAACTTGCCGGTAAATTTCAAAAATGAGTTTTTGTGGCCCTCTTCTTCCGAATCGGAAATCAAGTCCGTGCATACTATTTCTTTTTCTGTCGGAGAAATTATTATCGACTTTTGTATCGCATCTTTTCCCTTTGCTTCCGCCAGTTCGAGGTTCCATATAATCGAAATAAGCTTTCCCGAAAACGAGTACGGGCCGCTGGGAAGTCTTAAACTAAAAATTCTGCTCCCGACCGAACCTGGATTGTCAAATCTTATTGTTTCTGCAATGCCTGAATCTTTTGTCCCTTTGCCCTCTGTTTGCCAGAACAAAGATAGCTCCAGAGCTTCGGGGTTATTTTCTAACTGCCATTCCGCGCGGCCGCTTATTTTTTCACACGGCTTAAAGGCCGTTCTATTGTCACTTAGTTTAATATCGAGACTTCCCATTTTCATTCCATCCCCGCAGGTGTTACGGTTAATTTAAATTTTTCCTGAACATCGGGCCACGAATCAATAACTCCCTGTACCTCAACTTCCCATATAACTTTATTGTTTTCCGCCTCAAAAGAATGCATTGAGTCGCCCGGAATCACTAAACCAGCCTCTCCGAAGGCAATTTCCCTTTTGTCCTGCGTTGAAAGAATCTCCATCTGAAAAAAAGTATTTTCATCAGTACAGGTGTCTGTGCCTCTTCGATACCTTGCCGCTTCAATCCCTTTCAATAAAATTCGCAGATGCCGAATCATATTTGTTCTGCCGCGAAACCTCCAATTCAAATATGCAGTTCCGCCCAGCGGTACCGAAGCACTGCTCAGCGTCAGAATCGGTCTGGGATTAAACATCGCCAGAAAACAAATAAAAAAAAGAGCGATAAGAATAATACCTATAACTGCAAATGGAACAAAAAATAACGTCCTTAATAAACCCCACGCTCCGAGCTGCCATTCCTTAACTATATCAAATAAGAAAAACGAAAGTGTTCCATTCCAAAACGCCCCTATAGCCATACTGAAGACAAGTCTTGCCCATGGCGATTTTGACCTTAAAACAACAGGCCCCGAAGGCATACTTGAAAAGGAGATGCGTTTTTCAGCCCCTGCTGGTTGCGGTGAAGGCAGCCAGTCTTTTCCCCCTGATTTTTGCTTTGACCAGTTCCTGATTATATAAACAAATCCGGCTATACCTATACCCGCAAATGGCAATGGAAATAATGCCCAAAAAAAGCCCGAATGAAATCCCCTTTTAAGCACCGCCTCTGACGGGTTCTGAGGATTTACAAAGCATACCGGTTTTTTTTCCTGCTGATATTTCCTGACCACCTCTGCTTTTCTCTTATAACCGCTCGACGACATATTCATAAAATCATAGCGGTCCGATTTGTATATGCTCCCGTTATATTCGTATTGATAAACAATTTTAATCTTGTATGTCGTCGAGTCATCCCCCCGATGACTCTCAACTTCGGCGGAAAGAATCCTGCAGGCTGCCTGCGTCCAGTTCCCTGCCATTATCACTTTCGCAGCAGGCCGAATACTCATTGCGTATGACATCACCGAGCCGACAACAGCAAAAATACCAAAAAATACAAGACCGATAACCCTCCCCTTTTTTGCTTCTTTAGCATTTTTTCTGATTATTGAAACCATTTGCCCAGCGCCTCTTTAAAATCGGATGTAATTGTATATGGCAGTTCATATTCTTCAAGTGAATTTTCGATTTGAACAATCTTTTAACTGCCAATTCACATATTTCCTATATCCATCTTTCAGCAGTCGAAAAGATGAATTTATCCCCTGCCCTTCAGTCTCAATTTACCACTTTTTGAAGATAAAAAAGACGGCTCCTATCATAAGCAGAAATCCTACAAGGTAATTCCACTTAAATTCTTCTTTAAGGTAAATGACTGAAAAAACAGAGAAGACAACAAGTGTGATGACTTCCTGAATTGTCTTGAGCTGTGCTGCGCTGTATTGATAGTGGCCGATTCTGTTTGCAGGAACTTGGAAACAATACTCTACAAACGCTATAAGCCAGCTTACAAGAACCACCAGTCCCAGGGGTTTGGATTTATATTTCAAATGACCATACCACGCTATAGTCATAAATATGTTCGAAATAGTCAGCAACAAAACAGTTTTCATATTAATTCCCTGAAAAAACAAATCTGAAAACGCCGTTCAAAAGCGGTTTTTATACACTTTTCTGACGAAAAAATCAAGCGCAGACGCAATCTCCAGCCGCTCAATCCTGTTTCTATACAAACAGGTAACAAAAAGCAGCTTTCATTAAAACTTTTTAAAAATTAAGTATTTTAAGAGCAAAGTCTTGACTTAATTCCGCAAATAGCGTATTTTACACGGCTTATAAATCCGGTTTATTTAGCGCAAAATAAGCGAAAGGAACGAAATAAATGTCAAAAGTGAAGACTCACAAGGGTTATAAGAAAAGAATGAAGATAACCGCAAAGGGCAAGGTAAAGTATCGCCAGTCGTGCGGCAGCCATCTTATGAACAGTAAAAGCCCCAAGCGAAGAAGACGCATCGGCGCCCCCAAAATTATGTTCGAAACAGTCGCAAAGAAAGTCAAGACAAGACTTTAAGAAAATAAGTTTTACCAGCTCAGGTAATCGCTTACCGGCTGAAAAGATGCAATTTTAAGGAAAAAAATATGCCAAGAGCAAAAAAAGGCTTTGCAAGACGTAAACCGAAAAAAAGAATTCTTAAAGCCATCAGAGGAAGACGCGGATCCAGCAAATTATATCGGCTCGCAAAAGAGGCAAGAGTTAGGTCACTGGTTTTCGCCAGGGCCGGAAGAAAACTTCGCAAAAGAAGTTTCAGGGCATTATGGATAACGCGCCTCACTGCCGCCTGCCGCGCCCGCGGCCTCAGATACAGCCAGCTTATAAACGGCTGCAAAAAGGCCAAAATCAGCCTCAACCGCAAAATGCTTAGTGAGATTGCAATAGCAGACCCCGCAGCCTTCGACCTGATCGCAAACACCGCAAAGGCTGCCATCGCATAAGTCTGAAAATTTTTCTTAATCAATCAGCTTTTCCGATGAATACAACAGCGAAGCGGAACCATTAAAAAATGCTCGACGAACTTAAAAAAATCGGTTTGGAAGCAATGGATGGCCTAAAGCAGGTCACCGACCTCAAGGCCCTCGAAGAGTTCCGCATAAAGTATCTGTCCCGCAAAGGCAGGGTTAGCCAGATGCTAAACCAGATTGGCAAATACCCTGCCGAGCTCAAACCCCAGGCAGGACAGATTGCCAACCAAATTAAAAAAGAGGTCGCAGAGGCATTTGAAAACCTAAAACACCAGCTCTCGCAAACAAAAACACGGCCTGCAGAATTTATAGATGTCACCCTGCCCGGTGAGCCAATCCTTTACGGCAGGCCGCATATTATCACACAAACCATAAACGAGCTGCTGGAGATTTTCGGCAGGATGGGCTTTTCTGTTGCGTATGGGCCGGAAGTCGAGAATGAATGGCATAACTTTGTCGCGCTTAATATTCCTGAGGACCACCCTGCACGCGACCCGATTGATAATTTTTATGTCTCCGATAAGGTCCTGCTTCGAAGCCAGACTTCTACTATTCAAATTCGCGTAATGGAAAATCAAAAACCCCCTATCCGTGTTGTTGCTCCCGGAAGGGTTTACAGGCCCGACACTGTCGATGCCACGCATATGTTTATGTTTCATCAGCTCGAGGCCCTCGTCGTCGATGAAGGCATCTCTATGGTCGATATGAAAACCACAATCAACCAGTTCATTCATACATTCTTCGGTGCTGATACAAAATGGCGTTTTCGCCCCAGCTTCTTTCCGTTCACCGAACCGAGCGCAGAAGTTGACTTATTGATGAAAGACAAAACCGGAAAGGAAAGCTGGGTCGAGATGGGCGGCTGCGGCATGGTTGACCCGAATGTCTTCGATGCTGTCGGAATTGATAGCGAGAAATATACCGGCTGGGCCTTCGGTTTTGGCATTGAACGGCTCGCTATGCGCAAATACTCAATTCCCGACATCAGAATCTTCTACGAAAACGATTTGCGATTCCTCAAGCAATTCTAAAATATTTCCATCGATAGCTTTTATAAAACGCCTCTTAAGAATGTTTTAAAAATATTTTTCCTTATCAATTGATAGCTCGTTTTTTATAAAAATAGAAAGGCCGACCCACCTCACCGGCCGGCCTTTGCCCATCTTCTTACTAAATTCTTATACCTTATCTGCCTTTCGGCAGTCTATAATTTAATACGTCACAAAATAATACAGGTGCGATTGCCAATCGCTTTTTAGTCTGTCACGAACATTGCGAGCGAATCCCAGTCTTTTATGAAAATACGGTTTCCGGAAATTACTGGATGCGCATAAATCTCGGTTTCTGAAACCTTGTATTTTGCAATTTCACTGTATTCCTTGGTGTCGGGCTTAAACACAACCAGTTCCCCTTTGTTCCCGAGTGCAAAAAGACAGTTCCCTGCATCCACAATAGAGCCGAAATTTCCTCCGCCCAGCGGAGTCGAGGTGTTCCATGCCGTCAGTCCATCTTTGGCATTCAGGCAAAACAAAGTCCCCTTGTCGGAAACACCGTAAAGGAAACCGTCCTTAAGAACAGGGGTGTCGAATCCGGTTCCGAGGTCAGTATTGCTCCAAAGATCCTTAATTGCAAAGGCATCGCCCTGCTTTTCAATTTTGACTGCCTTTGTGCCGGAACCCTGCCCGGTATAAATCAGTGTAGTTCCATCGACAATAGGCGTGGCTGAATTATAAAATCTTTTCTGAGCGGCTGTAGGAATTTGCCATAAAAGCTTTCCATCTGCCAGTGCAAGACTGACAAGATTTTTATCAGTCTGAACAAGCACCTGTTTCGTCCCGTCAACAGTCATAATTACGGGTGACGAATATGAAGGGCCGTCGCCTGTCCATTTCCATTTCGGATTTCCGCTGGCCAAATCGAATGCAATCACAGCAGCATTGTCTTTGCCTCCGAGGTGCGCTATGCACATCCCATCAGCAATAATCGGCGACATCGAAGGGGAAAACTGCGGTACCATTTTCGGAAACTCATCCTTGCGCCACAAGACTTTTCCTGTTGAGGCTTCGAGACAGGAAATGACTCCGCCGACTCCTAATGTAATAACCTTTCCATCTGCTACTGTAGGCGAGCTTCTCGGTCCGCCATGCTTGGCTGCCGGGCCGGTTACCGCCTGTGCCTGGTATTTGTCTTCCCATATCACTTTTCCGCTGCCTGCGTTCATACACAGGGTGACCTCATTTGCCTCTTGTCTTGTAAAGACATACAGCTTGTCTCCTACCAGTGCCGGCGTAGCATCCGTTCCCTGACCTGTGGAGACTTTCCATTTTTGGGTCAATTCCTTCGGCCATTCCTTGGGCGGCGTAAATCCCTTCACCTTTCCATCACGGTTGGGTCCCCGCCACTGGGGCCAGTCCTGCGATAGAACAAAACTTGAGCCTAAAAGAATCACACTGATTGCGATTGCGGTGATAAATCTTGTGTTTTTCATAATATCACCCTTTCAGATTGTGCTGAAAAACCTGCATCCAGCCGCATACGCTGCAGCCGGATATTACTGCAGGATTGACTGGTATAATTGTACATCTCCTATAGCCTGTGTCCATACAATTTTAATATGATTTCGATTGTCATAATCTGAGCCATACAAATCTGTGTGATAATGAAAATTACCTGGTGAATAAGCCTTTGTTAGAATTTTCTTGACCATTCGACAGGATTTCTTTTAAGATTGCAGCAGCCGTGAGAAAAAACTATGCTTTTTAATAGATGAAACGGAAAATGCTGAAGAAAAGCAGCTCTTAATCTATGAAAATAATCAAAGCTCAATGATAAAGAACACGCAAAAAATCGAACAGATTGCCGGACTGGTCCTCATCGGGGCAATAGTTATCGGCTGCGGATTAGTGCTGCGGCCTTTTATATTGTCCATTCTCTGGGCAGCAATACTGTGTTTTGCCACCTGGCCTCTTTATGAGCTGCTGCTCAAATGGCTGCACGGGCGGCGCAATCTTGCTGCAGGACTGATGACGGTCTTACTTCTGCTGGTGCTTTTTATACCGTTTCTGATGGTAGGCCTGACATTCACCGACAGCATACAGTCTGTCATAGAATGGCTCAAAGCCCACAAAGAATCGAGCTTGCCTCCGCCTCCGGAATGGATTGAAAAAATACCAATAGTCGGTACGAAAATCAGTGAGTATTGGATTAAACTGATGGAAAACACGGAACCTGCAGTTAACTGGCTGAAGCCGCGATTCCAGGATGCAGGTATGTGGCTTTTACAGCACAGCCTTGATGTAGCCAGAGGAGTTTTCAATCTTGCAATGAGTGTGCTGATTGCGTTCTTTTTATATCGCGATGGACAGGGAATTGTGGAGCGATTTCGCGATGGCTTTCAGCGAATCAGCGGCGACTATGCGCAACACTTGATGGATGTTGTCAAATCAACCGTGCAGAGTGTTGTGTACGGCATGATAGGCACAGCGCTGGCCCAAGCAACAGTTGCCTGGTTAGGATTTACCATCGCCGGAGTGCCGTCACCAATAATGCTTGCGATGCTTACATTCTTCCTGAGTTTTATTCCTGCTGGGCCGGTGATTGTCTGGCTGGGTGCATCAATCTGGCTTTTCTCGGGCGGGCACACCGGCTGGGGTATATTTATGATTGCCTACGGCATCCTTTTAATCAGCAGCATAGATAACTTTATTAAGCCTTTCATTATAAGCCGAAGTTCAAAGCTGCCGTTTATTATAATGTTCATCGGTATGGCCGGCGGGGTCGCAACATTCGGTCTCATCGGTGTGTTCCTTGGCCCCACGCTGCTGGCCGTAGGCTACAGTCTGACAAATGAGATTCTTATCAAGCGCCCCGGACGTGCACGAGCCGCCGAGGCAACAACAAATAGTCCCAAGTAATCTGTGAGAGGTTAGTCCTGAAGTAAGACGAAGAATCTTGCGGCACAACCTGTAACATAATCAATTCAACTTAAATCAATTGAAGAATCTTTCTTATAATCAAAAAACAAAGTGCCAGAACATTTTTTTAAGGTTGCGTTATCGAGCCCTGCGGAATTCCCTCGTTAACAAGAACCGAGTCGCTGTCATTTCGAGGATAAATATTACCGGTATCAAAAAGTCTGTTTGTAATTTGGCCGACTTCGGGTCTTGCACCAACAGCATACGAGTAGATATTATCGCTGCTAAGGCCGCAATAAGGCACCTTGAAGAAATTGACGCTTCCATCGTTTTTTAAAACGTTCTGGCCGTCTCTGCCGTGATTGGTGGAATTACCCATCTTCTCTTTGTTCTCATCGGCACCTTCAGTAAATTGATATACAGGATTGACAGTGTCTTTGGAAAGAATGAAATACGGACTGCGGTCTGCAAGAAGAGCAAAACCCGGCTGGCGGGAAGTGCTCGGCCTGTAAATTTCTGTAGATGCACCTCCATAGGGTATCGCATAGGCATAGCTGTAATATTGTGCCGGAGGTGAGCCGCTGGTCTTGTTGGATTTGCCGCCAAAATCCCAAGCCAGCTTTAAATCCTGCTGAGGCAATCGATTGTTCGGAAAATAAGCGAGCTTAAATTCCATTACACCTTCATCGGCCTTACAGATAAAGACCTTCGGCGAGAGGTCTGTATATTTGATAAGAAGATAAAGGCTGGCACCAATCGAAGCCTGCCTGCTGGGAGGAACTCCGAAAGCATCTTCCTGTTTTAAGCTCGGTGCATCCCAACTGGCTGTGATTCCCCAAATCGAACTTCTTCCCCCTGCTTTTGGATAGTCCTCATTATTTACCTGAGCATAAGCCAAAAGACCTTTGTATATGGCCGAGATGTTTGTGCCGCATATAGCTCGATAGGCCATTTTTCTTACAATTGCCAGTGCCGGCATAAGAAGCCCCATCAATAGTGCAATAATGGCTATAACAACCAGAAGTTCAATAAGAGTGAAAGCTTTTGTTTTCATGGTAATTGCCTCCTTATTAATAATTATTGTTAATAAGTATAATCTTCAAACACTATTTAAACTTGCCTTTTGAGGCAGCAAACAGTGTTCCCTCTGAACAGCTGTCCAATTAAAGAACCTCGAGTTCTTTTTCTATATATAATGACGAACAGCAAAGCCGCGGTGTGCAAAAAAATTCGTATTTACCTCTCTTTGAGCGATTGAAGCTGCCGATAGCGTATATTGGACAAATCAGAATGCAGAATATAACATTAAAATCCAGCGATAGTTGCCGCCGCATAAATCAACAAATCAGGAGCTTATTCGATCTCGCTTAATTTTTTGCTGATAACACCGATGCTTTTGAGCTTTTCCTGGATGATAAGGTCAACATTTTCCTGATTGTTTTTTGACACAAAAGACTTTAAGCCGGTGTAGAAAACAACTGCATCCTTTTCCATCCGGATAACCATTTTAAGGATATCCTGGAGTGTTTCATTGCCAAGAAGGTTTTTGCAGGCATCGAAGTTGCACACGTGGTCCTCCGCCATTACCTTAAGATACAAATGGTCAGCATTATCAGGATCGAAAACTGTCGCGGGACATTCGGCATCAGAGAATCCGGCTTTTAAGCGTGCAAAGATATTTGCATTATAATTGTCCTGTCCTGCAATTTCGAGCAAGGCATCTTTAATTTTTTTGTCCCCAAATTTATCGGCAGCCCTGGTGAAAAAAGCTGCCCTGTTTTTTTCAAGCTCATTTGCGATATCGAATATTTCGCATATATTAAAATCTATTCCCATAAAACGGCCTCTCAAAATTTTGTTTAAAACAGCTTTGTCTGCTTATGTATCTGAGATTTCCAATATAAACTTGTAAATTTCTACCCAGGTACAATCCTGAGTTCCATTTTCATTAGAGTATCAAACCTGCCTTAAACAATCAATATTTTCAGTTTCATATGAAAGCCCTTCCAGTCTTGATATTGGAGAGGAGTTTGGAGAAGTAATAAGTCACCTTCCGAATCATTTTGGATCACTACCTGTTTTGAGGAAAATGAGCAAAATAAAAAAGTCTTGTAAGTTTTTAGTTTACAAGACTTTACAAAACGAGGCCGAAGGGGCTCGAACCCTCAACCTTCGGATCGACAGTCCGATGCTCTAGCCAATTGAGCTACGGCCCCGAAAATTTCGATTGCTGGAATAATATCGCCATTCTACCCTGCTTGTCAAGCATTTATGCGAAAATTCTGCAATTGGAAGTAAACACTGACCGATAAGGCTGTCCTCCTTTCGCACATAAGGTGCATGACCATCATATTAAGGCGTAAAATTCTTGCTTTTTATGGGAAATTTTGGTATTTTATTATAGTAAGAGGCCATAAATACGCGAAAAATGCGTTACAATGCCAAAAAGATACGCCTCGGTTTGTCTTATTGGGGTAATATGGAATAGAGTTCAATTGATAGGTGATTTTTTAAATTGTTTTATTAAAACATACAGGAGGTTTTTATGCCCAGAGCGGTCCGGTTTTTGTTCATTTCTTTTGTTTTTATTTCAGCTTTTGCTGTTTCAACACAGGCTTTGACTTTCAATGATAACTTCAGCACAGCCAGAAACTACCTTACAAGCGGGGTATCCGGCACCGGCTGGGACGGCTTTGTCGGGCTTGGTACAGGTGAGACAGTTGATAAGCTCAATGCTAATATCGATCGTAGCGGCAGGCTATATATGGAATCTCATGGCGCAACATGGGAGCCGAGCTGGAATCCGCTCGGGCCATTCCTTTATAAATTGATAAGCGAAGATTTCGAAGTTACGGTCAGGGTAACCAGTTCTTCTAATGTGTCCTGGAATGACGCCGGCATTATGGCACGAGTCGGTGTTCCGGGCGATGCAGGGACAGGAGAGGATTTCGAATGTATAGACCATTTTATAGCAATCGGCCAGAATATGGGAAGAAGTGTTGATAACGGCTCGGAAAGCGAATGGGGCTTTGCCTCCCTGCAGCCGTATCTTAGACTCAGACGCGTCGGCAACAATTTCTATCATGAAGTAAGTTCCGACGGCACGACCTGGACGCTTGTGCCCGGCTCACCGCGGCTGCGTGATGATATGGATGGCCTTACTCTGCAGGTAGGTCTGCAGCATGCAACCTATACGAGCACAGTCGGATATATTGTGTACGATGATTTTTCAATTAACTATTATGTCGAAGCCGGTGCAGCCAAAAGGCCTAATCCTGCTGTCGGTGCCACGGGTATCGATGCAAGTCCAACACTAAGCTGGCAGCCGGGTTACTATGTCCAGCCTGTCAATGGTCATGAGGTGTACATCGGCACAAATCAAAATTCTGTAAATAATGCCACAAGGACCAACCATCCGAATGTTACTTATTACCTCATCTCCAATCCTACCATCTCCGTAGGTCCCCTTAATGCAGACACAACTTACTATTGGCGTGTTGATGAGGTCAATGGAACAACTACTTGGAAGGGAGGCATCTGGAATTTTACCACTTCGGGCAACAAGGCCAGCCAACCTAATCCTGCAAATACATCTACAGGCGTCCGCATCAGCGCAAACCTTGGCTGGAAGAGCGGCCTGTCTGCTGTAACGCACGATGTATATATCGGAACCAATCAGACCTCGGTCAATAATGCTACACCAACAAGTCAT
>Ga0105097_10001061_pt1 | contig 12917 bp, 10 predicted proteins | sample PPLLak12cMay2015_FD_87035 | JGI IMG/M metagenome (GOLD analysis project Ga0105097, IMG submission 87035) | Freshwater sediment microbial communities from Prairie Pothole Lake near Jamestown, North Dakota, USA - PPLs Lake P7 Core (1) Depth... | ecosystem: Environmental > Aquatic > Freshwater >... | reverse complement strand
GTTGGCCTACTACGTTCATACAGAGCTGGAGAGTCCCGGTGACACACGGCACACGGACTATCTGCTGAATGCTCACACCGGCGCGATCATCGAAAAATGGGATAGCCTGCTCACTTCATCTGCCCTCGGTACCGGAAAAAGCCAGTACAACGGCACGGTGGGCCTTAATACCAACAGCCTGGCGAGCGGCTTCGAGTTAAGGGATTTGACCAGGCCGGTAAGTGGCGGCAACGTCATTTACAATCTCGATCACTCTACTACAGGAACCGGTAAGATTTACACGGATCCCGACAATACCTGGGGGGATGGCATCAACTTCAAGGAGGACCCCGAACCCACAACGTCTGCCAACGGACAAACCGCTGCGGTGGATGCGGCTTACGGGTTACAGGCAACCTGGGACATGTACAAAAACGTCTTCGGGCGTAATGGTATTAATGGGCTCGGTACCCCGACCTATGCCCGTGTGCACTACGACAGTGCCTATGATAATGCCTTCTATTCAGATCAATGCATGTGTATCACTTATGGCGACGGTACCAAACTTCAGACACTCACCTCCCTGGATGTTGCCGCCCACGAATTTTCCCATGGCGTATGCATGACATCGGCTGGCCTCATTTACAACAAGGAATCCGGCGGTCTGAACGAAGCCAATTCCGACATCATGGGCGCCATGGCGGAGTTCTATATGCGGGGAGCCAACGGCAAGGGTAGCGTTATTCCCGATACGGGCGGAACCTGGACGCAAGGCGAACAGATTACCACCCCAGCCTATCCACTCAAAATGCGTTTCTTGTATAAGCCCAGCAAGGACGGCAAAAGTGCCGACGCGTGGAGCCTCACATTGCAAAACCTGAACGTTCATTACAGTTCAGGCCCTATGAACCGCGCCTTCTATTTTCTTAGTCAGGGCGCTACCAAAACCGGAGAAACCTCTACTTCCTTACTGCCGCAGGGCATGACGGGGATCGGGAACGATAAGGCTGCCAAGATCTGGTTCCATGCCCTGACCAATTACATGACTCCCGACACCAACTACGCAGGTGCCCGAATTGCTTGTATACAGGCAGTAAGAGATCTATTCCCGGTTTCAGGGACCGAGGAAATCGCCGTTTGGAATGCCTTCGCCGGTATCAATGTTGGGAGCCCCTGGACTGGACCCGATGCCCCGCCTACAGTCACAGTTAGCGAAAGTGGGGATAAGGGAACACTTACCTTCAGTGCTACCGCCGTTGATGACAAGGGTGTAGTAAAGGTTGAGTTTCTCCTCGACGGCGCTTTGGTCGGCACGATCAATGCGGCCCCTTACACCATGACCTATGATTCTCTGATGCAGGATGACGGCAATCACACCCTGGTCGCCAAGGCTACCGATACCTCGGGCCAGTACTCCAAAGCCACAATGACCTTTACCATCGCCAACGGACAACTGATCCGTAACGGCAGCTTTGAGAAAGGCTATGGCGTGGGCTGGTCAAATACTCCGGGTATGCAGATCGGTACTATCTTGGGCCAGACGGCTTATGACGGCACCAAGATGGCCAAATTCAACGGCACCGGATCGCAAATGAGCGTAGCCCTTTACCAGTCGGTTGCTATTCCTGCCAATGCGTCTCCGGTGACTTTGAGCTTCGCCCTGCATGTGGAAACCAAAGAGACATCGACAGGCGTCGCCCGCGACACTTTTGCTGTGCAAATCCGCAACAGTTCCGGAGCAATACTAAAAACTCTGGCAACTTACAGTAACCTGAATGCGGCAACGGGCTATAAGCTCTACAGCTTCGATCTGGACGAATACAAGGGCCAAACGATCCAGCTTTATTTCCTGGGCGCTGAAGATGCAGCGCTGTCAACAGGCTTTATACTGGACAAGGTTAATCTCATAGTAACCGGTGGGGGAGGCGGTGGCGGAGGTGACAAGGAAGCGCCTGCTGTCAGTGCCAACGAGAGCGGCAGCAGCGGCACCATTACCTTTTCTGCCATGGCCACCGATAACGTGGCCGTGAGCAAAGTGGAGTTTTATGTGGATGGCAATCTCAAGGGTACGGACAAGACCTCTCCCTACAGCATGACGCTGGATAGCAATATGCTGACCAATACTTCTCACTCTCTGGTGGCCAAAGCTTATGACGCTGCCGGTAATGCGGGTACATCAATGCCCTTCACCTTTACTGTCAACAATCCTGATGTGGACCGAGAGCCTCCGGTCATTTCTGTTAACGAGAGCGGTGCCAGCGGCACTATTACCTTTAGTGCCTCGGCTACTGATAACAAAGGTGTGACCAAAGTGGATTTCTATGTAGACAATGAACTGAATGGCACGGATGCGACATCGCCCTACAGCCTATCGCTGGACTCCCGGCTGTTAAGCGATGGCGACCATACCTTGATGGGCAAAGCCTATGATGCTGCAGGTAATATCGGCATTTCCGCAAGTGTCGCTTTTACTGTTATTAATACCGGACCTACTCCTACTACCTACAACGAAGTTGAGAGCAATGGCAGTACGCGGACCGCCAACATTGTCGCCGATACTGTTACCAAGATCGTGGGCTACATCGGCACTTCTACCGATCAGGATTATTTCAAGATCAACGTTGCTGCCGGTCGAACCTTGACGGTTAATATGACGGGCCCTGCGAAGGACTATGATCTTTATCTGGTGAGCAGTTCCGGTACTACGGTGAAAACCAGCGCCAATGTCGGCTCCACCGAATCCGTAACTTACAAGAACTCCGGTACGGCAATCGCTACCTACTACATCAAGGTGGTTTCTTTTGGAGGCGCAAATACCACAAGCACACCCTATAATCTAGCCCTAAGCCGCTGATTCTGAGCCCTTCCTCAAAGGACCGCATTAATGCGGTCCTTTGAATTCACTTCCCCCTTTGGAAAAGGGGGATTGAGGGGGATTTATTAAAAAATCTCCCCTAGCCCCTCTTTTTCAAAGAGAGGAACTGAATAGTTACGCTAATTTCACCCGTCATAATTAAAATGACTGACTTTAGGGTGTAATCAAACAATTTGGAGGTAGATAATGAACCAGTGGTTTAAATATATCTTTGTCATCATAGCCTTTATCTGTTCGAGCGCCACATCAGCTGATCCGGCCAAGGCGCTCATTGGTAAAGAATTTTCTCTGGGTATTAACCAAACTGTAAGTATTGAAGGAGAAAAACTCGTTATCAAATTCAAGGCTGTTCTTGAAGATTCACGTTGTCCCGTTAATGTTGTCTGCGTATGGGCGGGAAATGGCAAAGTCGAATTCGAAATTCTTGATATTGATGGGCAAAATAAAACGGTTACTCTGAATACAGAAGAGGAACCCAGAGTAACAACACTAAAGGGGCACAACCTGAAATTAATCTCGCTAAATCCACTTAGAATCGACGGTGTTTCGATTTCGCCGGGAGATTACTCAGTGAAGTTGCTCGTCGAGAGAAAGCCGGCTAACTAAACGCGTGATAAGTTTACCGGCGAATAGTGTGCGCGTTTGCGCATATTCGAAGGTGCAATGTTCATACTAATAATTTTCAGATGCACCTTATTTTTATCGTTAAGTCTTGAGTTGTAAGCTTTATTCCAAGGCAAATCGGTGGATACTCACAAACCATGAAGGGGGTTTCATATGAAAACATATCACCAACAATCATCCAGATTTCCGTTCCTTAAATACCTGTGCGGTGCATTTGTTATCAACGTAGTCCTTATTTTATCTACGGGTGTAGCTACAGCTGTGAATGGAGATCCCAACGTAGAGAATAATCACTATGATGCCAGGATCGCTTTAAATCAGGGGTTTATTCAAAATTTAGTTCAGTCGCAACGAGCAAGCATCTCCAAGATGGCACAAAAAGTCCCTGATTTAGCCTTTACTTTCGACAACGCTACCGGGGTCATTAGCTCTCTGACCAGTCAAACCGGTTATCTCACCGAGTCGAAAAGAGGGCAGGAAGCTTTACCTGTAGTAATGAATTTTTTAAGCTCCAATGCGGCCATGCTGGGGATGAACTCCAAAGATATTTCAAGTCTTGAGGTTATCGATCGTATTTATTCGAAGGTAACCGGCACTACCCATATTTTCCTGCGACAGGTACATGAGGGCTTGCCTGTTTATAATAGCCAAATGCAAGTCAATATGGATCGGGAGCAAAGAATCCTGAGCGTTAATAATAGTGCCATGACCGATATGGCGGCTTCAGTAACCGTCACAAAGCCCGGTATCGATTTATCTGCTGCGGTCGGCAAGGCAGCGGAGCACCTCGGTATTTCCTTATCCAACCCACCTAAAACACTCAATGCGGCTGCCGGTACTGAACAGGTCACATCCGTGGATCACAGTGGGATCTCCCGGGAACCGATTCAAGGTAAACTGATGTGGCTCCCGATACATAAGGGGATGATGCGCCTGGTCTGGAATTTTCAAATCCATACACTGGATCAACAGCACGTCTATGATTTTACAGTTGATGCTGAATCCGGTAAGGTCTGGACCCGTTTCGACTGGGTGGCTTCGGAACAATATCGTGTCTATGCCAGACCAGCCGAAAGCCCCAATCATGTATCACCGCAGCCGCCGTCAGACGGCCGTACTCTGGAAAATAATCCGGCCAACGCCACTGCTTCGCCCTTTGGTTGGCATGATACTAATGGCAGCGCCGGGGCAGAGTTTACAACGACACGGGGAAACAATGTTTATGCCTATACGGATACAGATGCAAACAATACACCCGATGCAGGCTCTGATCCTAATGGCGGAAACACACTAAACTTCAACTTTCCTGTTAACCTTAACTCAGCTCCCGATAGTTACAAAAACGCCGCTGTGACCAATCTTTTCTATTGGAATAACATCATTCATGATGTGCAATATCAATACGGTTTTGACGAGGCAGCCGGCAACTTCCAGACCAACAACTATGGCAAAGGTGGCCTGGGTGGTGATGCTGTACGGGCAGAAGCGCAGGATGGCTCGGGTACCAATAACGCTAACTTCATGACACCGGGAGATGGTTCAGCGCCACGCATGCAGATGTATCTGTGGAACAGGTCCAGTCCGGAGAGAGATGGCGACCTGGATAACGGGATCATCATTCACGAGTATGGTCACGGAATCTCAACCAGGCTGGTAGGTGGCCCCTCGAACGCTAATTGTCTTACTAATAATCAGCAACCCGGAGAAGGGCTAAGCGACTGGTGGGCTTTGGTATATACCGCTAAAGCGGGCGATAGAGGAACAGACCATCGTGGAATTGGAACTTATGCATTTGGCCAACCTGTAACCGGAGAGGGTATTCGTGACCAGCCTTACAGTACTGATCCAACGGTTAATACCTGGACCTACGCCAGTATCAATGGTGCGCGAATTCCGCACGGTGTTGGCGCTGTTTGGGCCCAAGCCGCTTGGGAAGCTTACTGGGCGTTGGTAGATAACTGGGGCTTTGACCCAAATCTCTATAACGCTTTGGGTAATGCCGGTAATCAACGAATGATGCTTTATGTTAATGAGGGCTTGAAAAACACTGCCTGTAACCCGACTTTCACCCAGGTTCGTGATGGTATTATTGATGCGGCTAAAGTCCTTCATGGCGGTGAGGATGTGTGTAGGCTCTGGACTGCTTTTGCAGCCTTTGGTCTGGGTACCGATGCGGTTAGCGGCGGCCCTGCAAGCACTAGCCCGACTAATGGCTTTTCGGTACCAGCTTCATGTCAAGTCAGTACAGGACCTGTTACAGCCATTACAGCACCAATGAGCGATGCTACCGTTGGCGGTATAATTACGGTTAGTGCGTCGGCTAATGATCCGGGAGGAATTGCCAGAGTGGAATTTATTGTTGACGGGGATATTAAAGGCTCGGATACAAACTCACCCTACAGCATAACTCTGGACACCAGGACCCTGAGCGATGGTAGCCATACACTGGCATCCAAGGCTTACAATGCCGCAGGTAACATTGGTACATCAGCTCCGATAACCTTCTCCGTTAATAACGCTACACCTGCATCAACTACCTACAATGAGGTTGAGAACAATGGTAGTACCCGGACTGCCAACACTATCTCCGACAACGTTAACAGAATAGTGGCTTATATTGGCACTTCTACCGACCAGGACTACTTCAGGATCAACGTCGCTGCCGGTCGAACGGTGAAGGTCAATATGACGGGTCCAGCCAGGGACTATGACCTCTACTTGCTGAGGAGTTCCGGTACAACGCTAAAGACCAGCGCAAACACCGGTTCGACCGAATCCGTCAGTGTTACTAACACCAGCACGTCAACCGCTACTTACTACATCAGGGTGATTGGTTTCGGACGTGCTTACACGCCAACTACACCCTACAACCTTGTTTTGAACCGCTGATTGCGGAACCAGCGACGAGGGACCTCCTACCTAATAGTCAGTTATTTTTATTTTGTCGAGTAAGGTTTTCAGCCAACTTTAAGACGAGGTTTTTAAACCTCGTCTTTGTTACACCCGTCAAAACCAAGTTGACTGAATACTATGCAGTCCTTCGTGGGCTTTGGACAATCTACAGCCTGTCGGAAAAAGGCAAGCCTCATTGTATGGCAATAGCCTGCATCGCTTTAGTCAGGTTTGGACGCCATTTCCCAGTTTTTGTCAAAAATTCTTGATTTAAATAGAAATCGTTTTGACAGACAGCTTCTAAATCCCCGCCTACAGTAAAATTTGGAATGATTAGACAAGACAAATTAATTCTTTACTATGCAAATGATAACCATTATCATTTGCATAAAAGAAAACTAGAGCCGGTTTTGATATGGAAAATAAACTTATATACATAGCAATCTCATCAAACACCCTGGCATCACTGATTGAAAGCGGATGTATTCATGCCGTCGATTTCAGGTGCCTGGATATTGATTCGAAGAAAACAGTCTGGAAATTATTTTTATCCGCTTTGAAATTGCCAAATATGAATAATTCCGGATGTCAGGAGAATGTTTATGTCTGATACCGACAAACAAAAAGCATTATTAATGATAATCATTACTATTTATATTAATGAATAAGCCATTATCTGAGCCTATTGCATCTGCCACCATTGAACCTTGTACAAACATGAGCGCAACATCGGTTCCAAGACTACGTTTGCACAGCAAAGAACTTTTAGGTTCAGCACACGAGATTGTCATTGAACATGCAGGAGATGAATACCGGTTGCGTTTGACCCGTCAGGGTAAGCTAATTCTGACCAAGTAATTTTTTAGTAAAACAGTAATGAATAGAGGATATTTAACAATGCAAAAACAATCTGCCACATTCCTATTAGTGCTGTGCTTGAGTTTTGCCAGTGAAGCCAGGGAAGCGCTGACTGATGAACAACAGCTTGGAAAACTTCTCTTTGAAGACAAGAATTTATCTTTGAACAGAAATCAATCCTGTGCCAGCTGTCACAGTTTAAACCCCGTGCAACAACAAAATGCATTTCTTAATTTAGTTCCGGGGTTTGTTGATCCTGAAAATGTCAAAAAAGGCAGTCCTGTGTCCTCGGGGTCACTCCTTCATAGAAATGGCATCTTAAATGCGCCAAGTGTTGGTTATGCAGCGTTTAGTCCACTGTTTCACTGGGATGAAGAAGAGGGTCTGTATGTAGGAGGCCAATTCTGGAATGGTCGTGCCAGCAATTTAATCGAGCAAGCCAAAGGGCCATTTCTGAATGCGGATGAAATGGCAATGCCCAGCGAGTGGTCAGTGGTCAGTCGGTTAAAAGAAAACAAAGAATACAGGAAATTGTTTTGGCAAATATATCGTTTGAATTTAGCTACTGCACCTTACATTAGTCATAAGAATAATAAGCAACTCATTGCAAAAAAACCTGCTGCTGTTACTGAAATTTACCATCACATGGCGAAGGCGATCGGTGCATTTGAGCAAAGTCCTGTTTTTAATAAATTCAATTCCAAATTTGATTATGTCCTTGCCGGTAAAACCAAATTTACTCCAATTGAAGAAAAAGGTTTCGCACTTTTTAATGACGAAAAGAAAGGCAATTGTGCCGCATGTCATATCAGTGAAGCTTCAAGAGACGAAGATGGCAATATCATTCCACCGGTGTTTACGGATTTTACCTACGACAATATAGGTTTGCCGCGTAATGTAAATATCCCTAACAACCCGAGACAGGAACAACCCAATTCAGGACTCGGCGGACGAACAGATATTGCTGCGCTTGATGCCGAGGGTTATGAGACCGGCAAGCACAAGGTTATGTCGCTGAGAAATATTGCTCTAACCCCACCTTATGGACACAACGGCGTTTTCGCTACTCTGGAGCAAATCGTTCATTTCTATAATACCCGAGATACCTTGGGCTGGGTGTCCGATAATCAGGAGCCAGGATTTGCAAAATCAGGCTGGCCGGCACCTGAAATTGATCAGAATGTTAATCATGACGAACTTGGAAATTTGGGGCTGACTCCTGATGAAGAAAAGGCGATTGTTGCTTTTATGAAAACCTTGACCGATGACTATCCAAAATGGAGCAGAGATCGACTCGTTCCTTCCGGCACACCCTCTCCTTTTCCAGAAGTGAAGCCACCAGTTCAATAGTTTTCGGTAATTAAGCAAAAAAATCCTGTAGTTAATACAGTTAATTAGATAGTGACATTTAGACAGTAAGGGTGAAAACAATGAGTTCAACTAAGCAACACAAGAAAGTGCGTCTCTCCGGCAATGATGATTGTTGTGTGGTGCTTTGTTCCGAGTGCAATATTTTAGAGCTAAACCTCGGCGCCTCAACATTACGCATTAGTCCTGAATCGTTGCACACGATTAGTTCAATCTTGAATAAAGCCAATATACGGCTTGCCCAGATGCAAAATGCAGTTTCTATAAATGACAATGACCAGTCAATGAGTATGAAACGTGTTCACTAAACTGTTTTCACCGGTAGCCAGCTCAAGTTTTTTGGAAAGCACTCCAGCGCCTGGGTGGGGGAATATGGCTTACGGCAGAGTGACATTCAGCTGCGACCGCTCATGGATAGCCTTGGGATTGGTGGTGTGCGCGCATCTGGCGGCGTTTGCTGTATTGCGGCCGCAGCCACAGTCATTGCTCCTTGAAACGGTCCCTGAACCCATCAAGGTCAGTTTACTGAGTGCGCCGCAAGCTGCGCCACAAAAGCCGAAACCAGCGGCTGATCTCACTCAAAAAGTAGAAAAAACAGTTAAACCGAAGATAATCGAGAAAAAATTGATCAAATACCCAGCCAAACAGGCACCAACTGTTCGCAAAACGCCAGTCAGCAAACCCGTTGTTGCACATAGTCAGTCTTCCCCCCATGCGGCTGCTGTATCAGTAAAACAGACATCGCCTTCAGTAGCAGAGACAAGTTCGCAGCCCATTGCCACACCTGTGGCAACTTCGATCAGTAAACCTGCCACTGATTCGCCGAGCTATCAGGCGCCCAGCTTCAACGCAGCTTATTTAGATAACCCGGCTCCCAATTATCCGTCAGTCTCCCGGCGGCTGGGCGAACAAGGCAAAGTACTGCTGCGCGTACAGGTAGCGTCTGACGGCAAAGCCGATTCTGTTGCGCTGCATACCAGCAGCGGTTCGAACCGGCTTGATCAGGCGGCGCTGGCTGCCGTCAAAAAATGGAGATTCGTACCCGCCAAGCGTGGCGGACAAGCCGTTAGTGCATCGGTCGTTGTGCCGGTCAGTTTTTCAATAGAAGGATAAAAACATCATGCAAATCGAATATTTTTTAGACAACCTGAAATTTATCAGCCAAGGCGGTGTGGTATCTATTCTCGTAGCAATGGTCCTGCTAGCCATGTCCATTGGTAGTTGGACTTTAATGGTTATAAAAGCCATACAGGCAAGAAAGGTAAGACGAGGTAGCGCGGATTTTTTAGCGGGCTTTTGGCAAGCTTCGTCCATAGCGACCGCCATGAATGTGTGTTCGAAAAAAGCAGAAAACCCGTTTACGCGTCTTGCCATATAAGGCATTAACGCGGCCGACCATCATAAGCGATATACAAAGCAACGTCTGGGCGAAGCGCGAAATTATGACGAGTTTATCGCCCGGGCGCTACGTCGAACTATCGGTCAGGAAGCCATGCAACTGGAAACAGGTCTCACCTTATTGGCTTCGGTGGGCAGTATCGCCCCTTTCGTTGGCCTGTTCGGTACAGTCTGGGGAATTTATCATGCGCTCGGCACCATCGCCGTCGGCGGTCAAGCCACGGTAGACAAGGTGGCGGGCCCGGTCGGCGAAGCCCTTATTATGACGGCATTCGGTCTGGCAGTAGCCATCCCCGCCGTTCTGGCCTATAACACCCTGGTTCGCGATAACCGGCTGTTGCTAGGTGAACTGGAAACCTTCGCGCACGATCTGCATACCTATTTGACTACGGGCGTACCGTTGACTACAGGACAAACTAACGACATCACTCCTGACACACTGACAATGGCGGTCATGTCATGCCGGGCTGTCCCTGCCCACCCCCCTTCGGGCGCTTCGCGTGCAAATCCGCTCCAGGCGGATTTGTCATGATGAACTCAGGCGGATTCGGCGGCGATAATCACCATACGCAGCCTATGGCGGAAATCAACACGACGCCGATGGTGGACGTTATGCTGGCCTTGCTGGTCATTTTCATCATTACCGCGCCGTTGCTGACCCATGCAGTTAAAATTGACTTGCCGCAAGCCAGCAGCCAACCCAACCCTGAAAAACCGGACACTATCACCCTGTTGATTAATGCGGAAGGCAAACTGTTTTGGAACGATGCACCTTTTGAAGAGGCAGAGCTTGCCTCGCGATTGGCGACAGAGGCGCAGAAACAACCTCAACCCGAGCTGCATCTTCGTGCCGACAAAACAACAAGCTATCAGCGACTGGCAACGGTTATGTCGGTAGCACAAAACGCAGGAATAGAAAAACTTGGCTTTATTACTGAGCCGAATCCAAAGGAATAACAAAACCAATTTACGCCGTAGTACGCAAGACACGAATATTTAGCCAGCCATTGCCTTTTGTGTATAGCTAGCCAACAACGAGCTAAACAACAAACAAGGCTATTTATGAAAAATTACAAAAAGCGACCGCTAATGCTGGCTACTGCCCCATTATTGAACGCACCACATGCTTTAAAAAGAGACGCCAGAGTAAAATGGCAACTGGGAGCGCTATTACCACTTGGACTGGCATTAAGCACAATATCCCTGGCCGCCGAACCTGTTTCGAAAACGCGCTCGGCTGATGCTAACGATCAGACTCTGCTTACCGTTAAAGTAAAGGCGACGCGCGAGACACAGTCTAATGTTACCGAGGGTTATGTAGCCATAACTAACTCCACGGCCGTCAAGACCGACACAGCGCTGATCAACCTACCGCAGTCATTCACCATTATCACGCCGGAATTGATCAGGGATCTGAACATGCAGAGCATAGCCGATTCGCTTCGCTATGTACCCGGTGTTGGCATGGCTCAAGGGGAAGGCAATCGGGATACGCCGATTTTTCGCGGCAACAGTTCGACGTCGGATATGTATGTCGATGGCATCCGCGACGACGTGCAGTATTTCCGTGACCTTTACAATATCGAAAGGGTCGACGTGCTGAAAGGCCCCAACGCAATGATTTTCGGCCGTGGCGGCTCGGGCGGCTTGATTAACCGCGCTACCAAACAGGCCGACTGGAATACGGCCCGCGAAATGAATATAGAGTTTGGTTCCTTCGATAAATACCGGCTGACGGGCGACTTGAACCAAGCCATTAACGACAACTTTGCCGTGCGCCTGACCAGCCTCTGGGAGAATTCCCACAGTTACCGGGACGGCTTCGATGCCGGACGCTGGGGCGTTAATCCCACGGTATCCTGGCGCCCCAGCAATCAGACCAAAGTCACACTGGGTTACGAACATTACCAGGATGACAGAACCGCCGATCGGGGTATTTCCTCGTATAGGGGTCGGCCGGTCAAAACCGACCCCTCTACGTTTTTCGGCGACCCCGAGCGCAGCCCAAGCGGAGTAACGGTCGATTCCTTCAATGCCTTACTGGATCACGACTTCGGCGGCGGTGTCTCGGTTCGAAACCGCACCCGCTACGCTGTCTACGACAAGTTCTATCAAAACATATTTCCGGGCGCGGTCAATGCCGCCGGCAACCAGGAACCAGGTAGCGATCTCGGCCTACAACAACGCAACCGAGCGCGAAAATTTCTTCAACCAAACGGATCTGGTTTTTTCATTGGACACCGGGCCTTTCAAGCACACGTTTCTGACCGGCGCCGAGTTTGGCCGCCAGGAAACCGATAATTTTCGCAATACCGGTTATTTTACCGGCGTGGGCCGCAACGTTACGTCGGTCAATGTTCCTCTGGCGGATCCCAGATATCACGGCCCCGTCATTTTCCGGCAGAGCGCCACGGACGCGGATAATCACGGCGTTGCGACCACCGCGGCGGGCTATGTACAGGATCAGATTGAGTTGACGCCGCATTGGCAGGCCATTATGGGGGTACGCTACGACTACTTTGATGTTGATTTCCGCAATAACCGTAATGGTCAAAACATTACTAATAATGACAATCTGGTATCGCCACGCGGCGGCTTGATTTACAAACCGCTTGACAACGTCTCCTTGTACGCCAACTACAGCAATGCCTATGTACCCAGGGCAGGCGAACAGCTGTCATCGCTTACGCTGACTAACCAGGCGCTAGAGCCGGAAGAATTCAGAAATTACGAAGTAGGAGCGAAATGGGATATTCGCCCCGATCTGTTGGCCACGCTGGCCTTTTATCAACTTGATCGCCTCAATGCCCTTGCCACCGATCCCAATAATCCGGCGCTGTCGTTTTTGGTCGACGGCCAGCGCACACGCGGGATAGAACTGGGCATAAGCGGCAACATTACCGAGGCATGGAAGGTCTTCGGC
>Ga0105097_10001060_pt1 | contig 12927 bp, 8 predicted proteins | sample PPLLak12cMay2015_FD_87035 | JGI IMG/M metagenome (GOLD analysis project Ga0105097, IMG submission 87035) | Freshwater sediment microbial communities from Prairie Pothole Lake near Jamestown, North Dakota, USA - PPLs Lake P7 Core (1) Depth... | ecosystem: Environmental > Aquatic > Freshwater >... | reverse complement strand
TGCCGCAAATCAGCCAAAAGTAGCGCCAACGCCGTATCCTCGGCCATCTCCAGCATGCCTGCGCCAGCCTGGCTGCTGGGATAAAGCTGGATCAAGTCGCGTCCGGTGGGCACTTTCGTGGGCGCTTTCACCGACTCGACGGCCACCGAGCCTAGGGTCCTCACCTCACGGCGGGGAAAGAACAGGCCGTAGAACTGCTGGGAAAGTCGCCCCTCCAGACCTGCCACAAAGACAGCGCTCTGCACGTAACGCGCTGCAGCAAAGAATGCCTGCTGGCGTTCGTCCAGCCAGGGCAAGAGATCGGCCACTGCAGGCGCGGGCACGGCGCACAGGATGCCATCGGCCAGCAGCTGCTCCTCTTTCCCATGGCTCTCTATGTGGATCGCATATCCACCAGAGGGACGAAGTTCCACCTGACGCACGGCAGTGTGTAGCCGCACGTCCAGCTCGCTGGCCATCGCCTGCGGCAACTGGCCCAGGCCGTGACGCAGCGTGTAGAGGCGCATGGTGGCGGCCGCCTTGAGCAGCACAAACAACATGGCTTGGGTGGTATGCTCGGGTTCCCAGTAGACGATGCCGCTCAGGGGCGGCTGGATCAAATACTCGGGCGACTCTTCCGTCAGCATAGTCTCGGCGCAGGCGGCAATCGAGCGCGAGTCGAGATGATGCGCATTGTGCAGGACGTGGACGTGCAACTCAGGCCAATGGCGCACCAGGGTCGGCAACAACCGCAACAGGGCCAGCTTGCTTCGGCGGGAGATCAGCCGGGTGGTGAGTAGATCGAGGCCGGGCCACAGCGCATACAAGCGGCCAGCGCGCAGGGTAGCTGCCTGTCCGTGGATGGGAACCAGCTCAGCGGCCAGGCCGAGCTGGCGAATGAGCGCCAGGGCGTGGGTGTAGAAGTTGGTGATGAACTGTGCGCCGCCGTCGACGATGTAGCCGTCGACTCGTTCGGTGACCACGCGACCACCGATCCGCCCGCTCTTCTCCAAGACTATGACCGGCGCACCGGCGGCAGCCAGGCTGCGCGCGCCAGCCAGTCCCGCCACGCCGGCGCCGATGACAACTACCTTGGGCTTTTCCATGCTCATTACCTCAGCAAGGCCAGACCAAACACACCGCAGAGCCACATCAGCTTCATCACACGCAGCGACACGTGGACGGTGCGCTCCTGCAGGCGCCAATTGAGCCACAGGACAATCGCTAGCAGCGGCGCCATGCTGCCGGCGAGGATGGCCAGCAGATAGCCTGCCGGAGCCGAACCCAACAGCCAGGGCAAAGGGGCCACAACCAAGATGACGATGGCCAACGCCTGAAAGGCGCGCAGCGCCCTGGTTGCGCCATAGCGCGTCGCAACGGTGACGACGCCGGCCCGCGCATCACAGTCGCAATCGGCAATACTTTTGAGCACCTCGCGCGTCATGTGAAACAAGAATATCAGTCCCGCGGCGAATAGAACAGGTGCTGTCACGCGGGCGCCTACCAGCGCGCCGTAGAGCACCGCAGCAGCCGCGGTCAGGCCGACCGCAGCGTTGCCCAGCAAGACGGTGCTCTTCAGACGATAGGAGTAGGCTAAACTGAGCACCACGACTGCGCTGGCGATAATCAGCGCCCAACCTCCCAGCAGCGCAGCCAAGGCCAGAGCAACTACGAGCAGTGCGCTGGCCAGTATGACCGCAGTGCGACGAGAGACACGGCCTGAGGGAATGGGACGCCAAGGTTTGCCCAACTGATCCACGGTGACGTCACAAACGTCGTTGGTTACGGTGCCCATGGCGGCAACCGAAACGACCACCCCTGTGGCCAACGCCATCGCCCACGTCCACAAACTGGCCGCGCCGCCCAGATACGCTCCCAGCAGCAGCACCACCGCGGCGCCCAGGCAGTCGTGTGGCCGGGTGATAACCACCAGCCCCAGCAGACGATCTCGCAAGCGCAATGTGTTCATCGCCTAGCCGTCCTGGTCTGGCCCCACGGTTCGCCGGCGCGCGGCCACCAAGACATTGGGCACGCCGGGCGCCACGTCTGTCGCCTGGTAATGGATGACATCCAGGCCAGCTACCTGGTGCAGGGTGAGCACCTCGTCGACAGAACGAAATACGTGCAGGTGCACAGGCGCAGCGTCGGCGACCGGAATCGACGTGATCAGCCAGCCTTGCGGTTTGACGATACGGGCCAGTTCCGCCAGGCCGGCGGCCGGATTCGGCAGGTGCTCCAACACCTCCATCGCCAGGACAGCGTCGCAACTGGCGCCGGAGAGCGGCACGTGGCGCAGGTCGCCGCGCAAGAAGCTGGCTCGCTCCCCTACTCCCCACGCCTCCAGGACCCGCCGGGCATGGTCCAGCATGACATCGCTGACGTCGATACCGTAGCCGTGCACCTGGTGGAAGCGCTGCAGCACGTCGCCCAACAGGATACCGCAGCCACAGCCCACGTCGCAGATCGAACGCAGTGGCGGGTCGATGCCAGCCAACATGCGCAAGACGAACGGTTCACGGCCCTGGACACGATTGCGAAAGGTCTGGCCGACATGTTGAAAGATGGGATAGAAAGGATCGCGATACACGGCGCTCACCACCTGGTCGAACTCGCCGTTGCGCACCGTCTCCATGCGGGCTCGCAGGTCGACCAGGGCCTGCACGGTATGACCGTCGATGGGCAGCCCGGTGACCTGGACCAGCAGCGCCAGCCGCGGCTCGGCATACTCCCAACCATCGACCAGGAAACGATCGATCTGGGCCTCGGTTACCAACAGGTTGGCCTGGTAATCCGTGTACCAGGCTCCACGCAGCAGGCGCAGGAAGGCGCTGCGCAGCGCCCGGGTCGTCAAGGGGTAGCGCCGGCGATAGCGAGTAGTGGCGATCAACAAGCGCAGGCCGAGGGCGGCGCTGTTCCACAACCGCTGGTTCAAGTCTCCGCCACCTGCCGGTTGTTGCTGGGCCGGCCCGGCAGATGCTGCGGGCTGTTCTCGTATGACGCCTGTGCTGGCCGTCCACGAGGCTGCGGGCCGATCCGGTTGGGTCATGGGTGGTCACCTCGGCCGCGGCGCCATATCCAGGCCACGGCGTTGTAAAGCCAACTGTTGCTCAGCAGGGGCAGGACAAAGGCCGCCAGGAGAACGACCTGCATGCCCAGGTCCAGCGAGGGCAGCAAGATGGCCAGCAGGCTGGAGAAGCATAGCACGACATGCAGCACCCCAGACGCCTGCCTATCCGGGCGGCCATCGGCCGTCATGGCCACTCGCAGCAGCCCGCAAGAGGCCAGGAACAGGATCAGGGTCAGTGCGGCTACAAGCGCCAAAATGGCCGGCGGGTACTGCAAGTCGTTGCGAACCAGTATCATAAGCAGCAATACCGCCAGCAAGCCCTGCAGCGTCCACGCATAGCCTTTGAGAGCCAGCGGCAGATACCAGCCACCCTCGTCCAGGCCACGGGCGCCCAAGAGGATGGCCGTCGAGCGAACGCCGCAGCGCAGGTCATTGGTCAGGTCACGCAGGCTGCCATGGACGCCGTTGACCAGCATGATGAAGACCGACACGAAGAGGGCAACGATGGTCGTCAGCGCCAGGACATGGCCATCGACAATCAAGGCGCCGTAGAGCACAAGCGTAGCCCAGGCCAGCCCTTGCCCGGCATCGGTCAAGGGTGGAAAGAACGCTCGCTTGCCGCACAGGTTGTACACGGCCATAAGAACGAAGCCAACAAGCAGAATCCCGGCGGCTGCGGGGCGACCGCCAAGCCCAGCGGTCAAGGCCAGCGCCAGGGGAACCTGGGTCAAGACGACCAGCCATGCCTGCCAGGGCTGAATCGAGCCTCTGACCAGTGGGAAATCGACTCGCCGCGGCTCACTACGATCGATGGGTAGATCGACGATATCGTTGAGAACGTAAGCGAAGATATGAAAGGCTACAGCTACGCCGATCAGGCCGGCTATCAGGGGCGCCGGGACGCGGCGGGCAACCGTCGCAGCGCCTAACAGCGGCAAGGTGGCAGTCAAGCTCAAGGCGGAAAGACGGATGAAGAGGATGACAGCGTAGATCACCTGCCGTTGGCCGGCCATGGGGTTGTGCTCAGTCGGGCAAGGTCCAGGCGCTCAGGCGGAAGTCGGCCTCTCGCACCATACGAATGGAGACCGTCGTCTCGCGCACGATGAACTCCTTGGGATTGGCAGCGTCAGCCAGGGCGGTCAACCCGCCGATCAGCAGTTGGCGTCGCATCTTGGGATAGAAGAGCGCCTGGTGCACGGCATTGTTGTAGATACCCAGCCAGTAGATATAGCGCCGCACCAACTCAATGTCGGTTGCCGCCCACACCTGGCGCTGAAATGCTACATCGGCGCCAACCTGGCCGAGGAAGACGTCGACGGCGTCCATGTGCAAGGTGCGCATGGTAGCTAGAGGCAGCACCAGCAAGGATCGCACGCGTGGATCGCGCCAGTCGTCGATGGCAGAACGAAAAACAGCCAGCGCCGCTTCCGGGTAATAGAAGCCCAGCACGCCTGTAGCCTGGAGAATCTTCTCGATCGACTGTTCGTTGCCCGGTTGAAGGTTCTCCCTAATCAGTTGCTCCACGTAAGGCATGTGCGGGCCCCGTTTGGCGTAGGTCAAGCCGAGCGGCACGAGCACCACGGAGAGGTCCAGGAGCTGGAGCACCCCCGTTCCTTCGCCAACCAGGACGCCTGGGAACTCCCGCACCGTCCGCCGCGTGGCCTCCTCCAACCAGTCGAGCCAGGGCGCAGGGACATCTGTCAACAGCACCGCAAAGCTCATCAAGAGCCAGGATCTTCCCTGCACCCCCAGCTTGTCAAGCAGGCTATCGAGCAGAGGGCGCTGCGCGGCAAAGTCCTGGTAGGCGTGGACGGACACAGCGACGGCAGCCGCCACATTGAACACGCTGACGTCAGACTCGAAGAGTGTCACCAGGTCGGACTCGGCGTCGCCCAGGCTGGCCTGGGGATCCAACAGGGGGAGGACTCGTCGCAACGGCGCCTTGGCCTCCTCGCTCAGACTGAAGAAGCGATCGGCGGGGACGAGCTCGGTGAACAGCACCGTGTCGAGCAAGGGGCGGGCAAAGGCCGCGGCGACAGCCTGGAAGATCAGTTTCTCCACGGCCGGGCCGAGGATGCCCGTGTTCAGCCAATTCATGTGCACCCGATTGACGAGGATATCGTACCAGAGGTCGCTGGTCTGCTGGACGATGCCCGGCTGGTCACAGTGGTTAATGTAGACGGTAATGGACAGATCGAGAATGAACTCGATGATCTTGCGCAGGTCGGCCAGCGCGCCCAGGTTGATCTGGGATGCCAGCTCCTGAAGGAGGCCGTAGACGAAGTCGGGATCATGGCGCCAGATCAGGTAGAGGATGTCCTTGGTTGAGCGGCGCAGGCCCGGCGATCCTTTGCGCGCGGCCCACAGGAACAGGCTGCGAGCGAGCGGCCCCATGGCGTAAGCTGCCTTGAGCGCAGTGCGCTGTATCTCGGTGGAGTTGTTCTCCAGGAGTTGGCGAACGATGGCCAACGCTGGGTCCGGCTCGTCGGCGGCCAAGGCGACCAGGCCGTCCACAGCCAGCTCGCGCAGTTCGACATTCGCTGAGCGAGCCAGGCTGGTGAAGATCTCCTCATTCTTGCGCAACAGCAGGATGGTCTGCGCAGCGTCCCAGGCCAGCGGGAATTGGCGAGCCTGCTCCGCCAGTCTCGTGAGCAGGGCGATATCGGCCGGCGCCGACGCGGTTCCAGGTGCGTCGGCGCCGCGCAGCAGGTGCAGCGCCAACGCATAGGCGCCGACTCCGGAGTAGTTGAACTGAACCATGTCGCCTTGCAACGGATCGCCAACGCTTTCGGCCAGAACCCCAGCATCCAGCAAACGGTAATAGCTCGAGTCAGGGTTGTCGCTGCGAAACTCCGGCCGCAGCAGCGGGTCGCGGGCCAGATCATCCACGAAGAGGGCGCCTGACTGCTGAGCCAACATGCGGCCAGCCAGATCGTCCACCAGAAGACGATCCTCGCGACGCTTGACCCGCTCGTCGAAATAGCGACGGACGATGCCGAGGGCCAGGGCATCCTCGGCCACCTGCTCGCGTCTCCCCCGCCAGGCCTCGGCGTGCATGCGCAGCAACTGGGGCTCCTGCAGGCGTTGGCGCAACCCCGGCGGCAGCTTAGCCAGCGGCGTGGCCAGTTGGAAGAAGTCCTGGTAACGCGGATACGCCGCCGCTAACTCGTCCTGGCTCAGAGCAGCCAACTCGACCACCGGCTGTCCGGGGAAACGGGGATTGGCGATCGCAGAAGGAGTGAAGTAGCGGCTCAAGAACAGGTCGCCTATGCCCCAGCGCCACAGCTGCGACCAGGTCGCCGCAGAGCAGCTAAGAACCAGTCGCACATTGCGCCGCGGGAGGCGACCGATCAAGGCGTCGAGGCGCTTAAGCAGCGCTTGCGGACCTGCGCCGCTTTCACCGTGGAAGAGGTTGATGGCATCGAAGATGAGCACGAACTGGCGTTCTGCGCCGCTGGCCTGCTGGGCTAACTGCTCGAGGGCAGCCACAAGCTCGGCCGGCGTGGCCAGGGAGAGGTCCTGGGCCACCTCGCGCTCGATGTCGAGGCCGATGGAGCCGCCGCAGTTGTAGAAGAAGACGCCATGGCCGCCAGCCAACAGCGACTCGGTCCAGTGACAGAGCAGGTTGGTCTTGCCACGGCCTGGCTCACCGACCAAGACCAAGGCCTGGGCCTCGCCGTCCAGGAACTGCTCCAGCTGGCTTGTTATCTGTTGTCGGGTGACGAATAGCTCTGGCAGGTAGACTCCAGGCCGCTCAGCCGTGCCGCGCACCTGGCGCAGAAACCGGTCGGTCTGCTCACGGGCGCGCGCCAGCAAGTCCTGCCACGTGCTGCCAGCCTGCGCGACAGCCGAGGCGGGGAACAAGACCGCCGAGTCCTCGACGCGCAGGTAGAGAACGGGCACACCCCAATCGTAGTCGTCCTCTCCTGTGCGGCTCAAGACGGCCAGGCGGCCGGCGGTGACTGCTTCGTCGATCGATTGGCCTTTGGCCAGTATCTGGTAGAACCGCCGGCTGAAATGGATGGAGTTGCGGTCGCTGATGACGTATTGCATCCCCACCACGGCGGGGATGCCTGCCTTGGTGACGGCGGCGGCCACCCCGCTCCAGGGGTTCACGCTGTTGCGGCGGCCACTGCCGCATGCCCCCAGCATGGCCAGGCGCACGCCGCTGCCCCGCAGGTAAAGGGCGAGAGTGTCGGCCGCCAGCAGGCTGGCCTTGTGCTGCTCATCTTCCAGCACAAGAAAACCCCTGCCGCCTTCGCTCCCGTAGGCCGCATCCGGGTTGCCGTCAAACAGGCCGTGACCGCTGAAGTGGAACACCTGGGCCGGGGTGGTCAGGGCATTCTCCAGGCTGGCGAGTGATGCGTTGGGAAAAGGCTCGACACGCAGGTAGGGGACTTGCTGCAATGCCTCCTGGATGGCATTCTGCTCGACATCCAACTTGAGCCGGGGGAGATTGGGATCCTCGGGCGCAGCAAACATCGCCACCATCCGCATCGGCTCAGGGCCGACTGGCTCCAGCGGGATGGGTGGTTCTCCCAGAACCTCAAAGCGCACCAGGGAGATGCGGCGATCAAGCACGAGGAAGCCATCCCGGCCCTGCTTGCCCCCCGGTGTATCAAGATCAGTCACATAGACATATTCCCAGGGCAGGTCGGCCAAGGCGTAGGTGTCGAGCTTGAGGCGGATGCGCAGGCCCTCGTCTGGCTTCAACGCCTGACGGCTGCGCACCAGGAACGAACGAACCACCGGCGGAAACAGCAAATCGCCCAGCTGCCGGCCCACAGAGATTAGCGCCTGAAGGTCCAGATCTTGCTGCTCCAGGCGGGCGAGCTGCTGGCGCAGGGCTGGCGTGATGGTGACTCGCTCGGCATCAGACAGGCGCTGGCTGTCAACTGGCGAGCGCACCACGCGCACCCGAAAGCTTGCCCGGTCTGGGCCGACCTGGTAGTCGAACGCTTCGAGGTCGAGGTCTTTGAAGAGCATGAGAGCCCATCCTGCGCCGGTAGACTATAGCGATCGCAGTTAGTGTACCATATCCAGGGCTGTTTTGGCTAACGTCGGCGGATGCAGCAGCATGTTGGCGTAGCTGGCGTTGGCCATGGGGCAGTGGCACTCCTTGGCCGCAATGGAGCGACGCAGACGGGCCATCTCCTCGCCAAACCAGATGGGGGCGATGTCGTAGTCGGTGTCGCGCAGGTTACCGGTGCCCTCGGCGCGGATGCAGCAGCTCCACAGGTCGCCGTTGGGGCCGATCTGGCACGAAGCCCAGCCGGCGTAGCAGTCGATCACCTGGGTCTGCTCCAGCAGGGTGCGCTTGGCCAGTTGGTAGTACTGGGCGCGGAAGGCCTGGGTGAAGCGGGCCATGCCTTTGGCGTCGGCCCGGTGCGCCTTGTCGCTCAGGAAGTCGGCCACGGGCGCGTACTGCTCGGCCAGCGGGGTGATGCCCCAGCCCACCGTGTCCAGCTCCACCCGCTCCTCGGCCACCTCGGTGATGTAGCTGTCCGGCTGGAGCTTTTGTAAACCCTCGTAGGTCTCCTCGAAGAGGTGGATGTTGAAGCGGCTGACCACGGTATGCACCGTCAGCACCAGGTTGGGGTAGCGGGTTTGCAGCTCCTTCAGCCGCCGCCAGGTCTCCATGGACTTGTCCCAGTTGCCCGGCACGCCGCGGATGTCGTCATGCACCTCGCCCACGCCGTCCAGGCTGAGGTTGATGCCGACCTGGGCCTGGTCACAGGTGCGCACGATGTTCTCGGCCTGGGCCAGGATGCGGTCGGGCAGCAGGCCGTTGGTGGGGATGGTGATGTATCCTGGCCGGCAGTGCCGGTAGCCGCTGATGACCATCTGGTCCAGGTCGTCGCGCAGGAAAGGCTCGCCCCCGGTGAAGGTCATGTAGACCGGCGTGCGCCCCAGCTTCTGGAAGACCCGGTCCCACTCTTCAAGGGTTAAGTCGTCGTTGGGCTTGCGCCACACGTCGCAGGTGCGGCATTTGCTGTTGCAGCGGTAGCTGATGCTGATCACGACGCTGAACGGATACATCTTCGGCCAGCCGAAGCGGCGGAAGGACCAGTACAGCGGCAGTTTGGGGATCAATCCAAGCATAAAAAAGACTCCGGAGGCCCTGGCGGGACCTCCGGAGTCGCAGTCGTTACCGGTTCAGACCGACCTACGGCAGCCGCGCCACCGTAGGTGACTGTGGCGGGCTCGGTGGCTGCGCACAGACCGGCCCAAACGGCTAATGCTGTCAGATCAGGATGCCGGCCGGCTCACGGGCCTCCGAAAGGTTCCACACCAGCCACTCGTCGCTGTCGATGACCCAGCGCTCGGCATCCGACCCCAGGTCGTCCCAGCGGCCCCTGGTCAGCTCTTGCGTCAGGTCGTCTTCGGCGGTGATGGCATCGAGCAGTAAGTCCCACTCGTCGGGAGCGGGCACGTAGATGTCGATGCTGGTCCCGTCGGCCAGATGGCTCACATCGGCCTGGGGAACGAACACACCGTCCTGAAATACGACGGCGATGGTTGCTTTGTTATCAGTCATTACAAATCCTCCTGAGGGAAAGTGGCTGTCACAGGACAGCGGCAAAAAGCACTACACAGTATACACCGCCGGGAGGATTTAGTCGCGTAGTATTTACTCCAAATTTGTACGCTGTTTATGCATGACGTACTGCGTCAATAACATAAAGACCGGGACGCAGGCAAAGATGCCTAGCCCAAGTTGCCGATATACTGCCGCAGCTCGCGCTGGTTGACCTTGATGTAGCGGTCGGGCACGATCTCGTCCATCTCCTGCTCGCTGAGGCGAATCTTGAGAATCGTCAACGCATCCTCCGGCGACTCGCCGTAGGCTAGCTTCTGCCGGCCGCTGCGCAGATCGAACAGATACATGTAGTGGGGGTTGCTGAAGCTGCTCATGATTGGGAATGGTAAACTGGTAAACTGGTAAACTGGTAGATTGGTCGATTGGTCGAGTCTGCGACGAACATCGGTCGGGCGCACAACCAATTTACCAATCTACCAGAAACTTATGCCTTGATCAACGCCCCCTGATACACCTCCGCCCCGCGCGCGCCGCCGTTCAGGCCGCGGTTGACCTCGGCGTCGTATTTGCCGGCCAGCAGATCGCGGTAGAACTGGTAGTTCACGCCCTTGACCTTCTCGTCGTCGGGGAAGCGATGGTAGTTGTCCTTGCTCATCAGGCTCTTGCCCTCGGCGATGAGCTGATAGCCCAGCGCGGAGCCGGGATAGGGCGCGTAGAAGGCGATGGAGGGCATGACGCGCTTCATACGCTTGAGCATGCGCATGGTCTTGAAGGCGTCCTCAGGCTCCTCGCCTGGGATGCCCAGCATGATGTTGGACCAGAACACCGGCGGGCGCTCGCCCTTGGCCTCCAGCTCGTCGCCGATGCGGTTGACCAGGTCGATGGCGAAATAGTTATCTTCCTCGCTGCATTCCTTGTTGAGCAGCTTCAAAATGCGGTCGCTGCCCGACTCAAAGCCGATGGAAATCGTCCGCCAGTTGGTCTCCTTGACCAGCGCCTCGAACAGGTCGGGCCATTGGCGCACAGTGTCGGCGCGGCCGGCCGCCCAGTAGCTCCAGTTCTTGGTCTGGCGCGGGTATTTTTCGATCCACTCCTTGAGCCACTTGGGGTTCTGGAAGAACATGGAGTCGTGGATCACCACCGAGCCAACGCCGTAGAGCCGGTCCAGGGTGTTCAGCTCCTCGATCACCTGGTCCACCGGCTTGCGGCCCATGTTAGGGATGTAGCTGTTCTCGTTGCAGAAGACGCACTGCCAGGGACAGACACGGCTGGTGATGATGGTGGCTACCGGCCCCGGCCCCCAGCCGCACTCCGGCTCCATGGGCCAACGCCACTTCCACTTGCGCTGCGTGCGCCAGCCCACCGGCTTGGGCCACAAGGTGCGGTCGATCATCGGCCATTCGGCCATGGATTTGGCGCCCTCGGCCGAAAAGACGCGCTCGAAGGCCAGCGGGTCGCGCACCAAATCGACGATCACCCGCTCGCCCGGCCCCATGCAGATGCGGTCGAACTCGGCCACCGAGGCCATCTCATCGGGCGCGACCGTGGCATGCATGCCGCCGGCCAGCACCAGCCCATTGGGGTTGAGCTGCTTGAAGAGCTTGGCCGCCTGCAGCGCGGGCGGGTAGGTGTAGCTGCGCACGTTCATCAGCAGCATGTCGTAGCCGGCCAGTTGCGGCTTGAGCTGCTCCCACGAGGTCACGGCGCGCGTCGAGGCCAGGTCGGTTTGGATGCCGGCTTGTTTTAGGATTGTGCGCAGCAGGCCCAGACCGTGGTCCTGCCACTGCTCGTGCGGCCCGCCCGGATGCACCAGGTCGCCCAGGTCGCCCAGGTCGAGCCAGAGGATGTTGGATTGTTTCTTCGGTCGGGAACTAAACAAAGGCACGAAAGTTGCCTCCAGCATTAGAGCGCTCGCTCCAAGATACCCTTTACACTCGTCACCGGCTCTTCCGGGTTCACCCGGCCGTTGGAACCGTTCTGATCCTTCTGGCCGACGAAGAAGCGGCGGGCGTTGCTGACGGTGTTGGGCATGTCCAGCCAGAAGCTCTTCTTGGACATCTTCTCCCAGACACGCTGCGGCCGATAGAGATAGAAGCGCCGGTAGGCCTCGCGCCACTTGCGCACCACCAGGTCGGGATCGTAGACGCCGTCGTTCATGACGAAGCGCGACTTTTGCTCGTGGATGGCGTAGTCGCTCCACTCGTTGGCGAAGACCTCGCCCCCTTCCTTGATCATGTCCCACATCTTGGTGCCAGGGAAGGGCGCAGCCAGCATGAAGTTGGCCAGGTCCGGGTCCAACTCCAGCGCCAGATCGATGGTGGCGTCCATGGTCTCTTCGGTCTCGTTGGGCATGCCAAAGATGAAGAAGCCCATGGTCTGCAAGTTGGCAGCCTTGGCGTTCTTGAAGGCGTCGCGCACCTGGTCCAGGGTCTGGCCCTTGCGGATCACGTTGCGCAGCATCCAGGGATCGCCGTTCTCCACGCCGAAGCCGACGCGCTTGCAGCCGGCCGCCTTCATCAGTTGGAACAGTTCCAGGTCGGTATGGTTGACCTTCATGCCGTGGACGGTGGTCCAGGGAACCGTGTTCAACCCCTCAGCGATCAGGCGGCGCATCAACTCCTTGGCGCGGTCCATCTTCAGGTTCCAGATGTCGTCGGTGACGCCGATCTCGGTAGCGCCCAGGTCCTTGACCAGCCAGCGCCACTCGGCCACCACGTTGTCCACGCTGCGGCCGCGCCAGGTATCGCCGGTCACAGGCTTGGAGCAGAAGGTACACTTGTAGGGGCAGCCGCGGCTGGTCAGGATGGTGAAGGAGCGTGCATGTGGGTCCAGCCCATCGGTCAGCGGCTGCAAGTTGGTGTACTTGTCGATCTTGAACAGGTCGTGGGCGGGGAAGGGCAGACTGTCCAGGTCCTCGATCATGGGCGAGGCGTAGTCGGAGATGATCTCGCCGTCACGCCCGCGCATGTGCATGCCCGGCAGCAGCTCGACCGGCCGGCCGGCCTCGATGGTGTTCACCAGCTCCAGGAAGGTGTGCTCGGCCTCGCCCTTGAAGACGTAGTCCACGTAGGGATGCTGCGGCTCCAGGCTCTCACGCGGCATGATGGTCAGATGCGGCCCGCCCAGGACGGTAGTGAGACCGTACCTCTTGGATGTCTGCGCCATCTGCCAGGCATCGGGGATCAGCGGCGTGGTGGCAGTAATGCCGATCAGCTCGTAGGGCCTGCCCTGCTGCTCAGCTTCCTCGATATAGAACTGGACCGGCACGTCCTCGATGGCCGCGTCGTAGATGAACGGCTCATGGCCGCCCTCGCGCAGCGTCGCGGCCAGGTAGCCCAAC
>Ga0105097_10001059_pt1 | contig 12932 bp, 11 predicted proteins | sample PPLLak12cMay2015_FD_87035 | JGI IMG/M metagenome (GOLD analysis project Ga0105097, IMG submission 87035) | Freshwater sediment microbial communities from Prairie Pothole Lake near Jamestown, North Dakota, USA - PPLs Lake P7 Core (1) Depth... | ecosystem: Environmental > Aquatic > Freshwater >... | reverse complement strand
CAATGGACCCTCAGTATTTAGAAAAGCTACAAGAAATTACTGCTAATCTAGATGCACAGCTTGAGGAAACCATTAATAAAATGACTCCAGTGGAGGTAGAAACTTACATGGCTAAAGGGTTTAAACTTCCTGAAGAGAAGCTTACAGATGAGCTATTACAATACCATATTCGTACAGATAGAATTAAATTAGTTTTTGATAAAGGCTGGAAAGATGTAATTATTACAGGAGAAGAAGTATATTGGACAGGAGAGTTAAATGGTAGACCTACTATCAGAGCTTGTAATCCTTTGTATTTCAACTATGCTAAGTCAAAAGATGTTGACTTCTTGGATGAAGCAGACTGGTGTACTTACGATGAGTATCTATCTATTTACGAGATATATCAAAAATTTGGTAATATAATTACCGAAGAAGAAAGAGAAGTTTTTGACAAATATGAGTCTACATTAAACTCTCCTTCAGATTCTAAGGTGTGGGAAATTATTCCTAACGCTATTATGAATCCTACAGATTCCGAAGCTACTCCTAGCTGGGTAGACCCTTGGGAAGATAATTACAGTGATAATTTTAAAATTAGAAGACTTAGAGTAACGCATGTTGTTTGGAAGTCTTTGAAAAAAATTAAATATATCTTTAGGTTAAATGAAAATGGCACCCTAGAAAAAACTATTGCGGATGAAACTTATGTTTTTAACAAAGAAACAGACGTTAAGCAAGAAATTTTATGGATACCTGAATTTTGGCATGGATATAAAATATTCACCAATCCAAAGATTTATATAAAAGTTGAACCTATTCCTAATCAATATAGAGACGTTGACAACCCTTTTCAAATTAGAGGTCCTTATACAGGCTCTGTTTATTCGGCAAGAAACTCCGCCCCTATAGCAATTGCTGACTTAGGGAAACCTTGGCAGTTCTTGTACAATGTAGTTATCAATCAAATTATTGAATTGATGAAGACAGATATAGGTAATGTATTGCTAGGGTTACAAGAACAAATTCCAAAGGAAATGACTCCTACACAGTGGATGACTTATATTAAGAAATTCAAGGTGGCTTTAATTAGTGCTTCTAAAGAAGGAGATTTAAGAAATATGGGAGTAGATCCTAACTATTGGAAATCTATCAACCTATCTCACGCACAAGAAATAAATCAAAAAATACAACTATTAGAGTATATTGAGAAAAAAATGGCACAGTCTATGAGCTATAACCCTGGTAGACTAGGACAGCAATCTCCTTATGAGTCTATAGGCAATAACCAACAAAGTATTATACAATCCTCTAATCAAACGGAGAAATGGTTCTACATGCATAATTATGTAAAAGAAAGAACCGTTGAGAACTATATTGAAATATGCAAAGTAATCTATAAGGAAAACCCATTAAAGGCTTCTTATATTCTTTCAGATTTAAGTATAGCTACATTGAATACAGAGGTGGCAGATTTCGCAAATTATAACTATAAAGTATTCATTACAAATACATTAAGAGATACAGAGATTATTAGTCAATTGAAAAACTTAATTCAACCTATTATCCAAAATAGTGGAGGAGATTTAAGAGTGGCTACAGAAATTCTCACTACAGAAAATGCTACAGAAGTTAAAAACATCATTGCTAGAATTCAGGAGCAAAAAGAAGCTAAAGAAGAGCAAATGCAAAAATCTCAACAAGAGCAACAAATGCAAATGCAACAAATGCAGATTCAAGCTAAACAAGAAGAAATGAAAATGCAGAAACAAATAGCTGATGATAGAAACGCTGTAACATTAAAGTCTGCTGAATTGAATGCTCAAAGATTACAAAGAGCAAACGATATTGACCAAGATGGAACAAACGACTTGATTCAATTGCAGATGGAAAAAAATGAAAATGAGTCAAGCGTAGAGCTTAATGATGCTAAAATAGCACAGATACAACTTCAGAATAAAAAAATTGAAACTGAAATTCAACTAATGAAAAAAAAGGGTAAAAAGGAGTAAACCCTTATAAACACTGGGCTCATTAATGAATTTTTTTATTCTAAGAAAAAAATAATTTATAAAAAAATAATTTTTTTTCAATTTTGCAGTACAAAACAATTATTTCACACACACATAAACAAACAAACATGCAAGAGAACAATTTAGATTTTGAAATTATAGAATTCAATGAAGATCTTTTAAACGATAATAATTTATCAGATAAAATAGAATCTATAAACGAAACGGAACAAACAGAGGAGGAAGAAGAAGAGGAGGATAATGATTCTTCTTTAGTTAATGCTGATTTAGTAGATGAAGACAATATTGATGACCTTGACCTTAATGACGAAGAAAAGGAAGCAATATTAAATAAGAAGAAAGAAAGCTCCTCTTCTCAAAAAGAAGAAGAAGAAGAGTCTTCAGAAGATGAGGAAGAAAATTCAGAAGTAGATCCTTTAAAAATATTTGCTTCAGAATTACAGGAAAAAAACCTTTTAAATCTTCCAGAAGATTGGGATGGATCAGAAGAAGCTTTATTTGAAGCTTATGAAGCCACTTTAGATGAAAGGGCTTTAAATTTAATAAAGAGTTCTTATAAAATAAATGACCCTAGAGTAGACGGTGTTCTTAATTTTTTAAAGAATGGGGGAAATATTGATGATTATGTCAATTTACACGCAGAAACAAATTGGGTGGATGTAGACATTGAAGATGAAGATAATGCTACAGCTCTTGTAAAAACATATTTAACTTCGGTTAAAAATTTAGAAGAAGAAGAGGCGGAATCGTTATTGGATGGGTATAAAGAAAAAGGAAAGCTATTTAGTCAAGCTAGTAAAATTCAAGCTGATTTAAAAGTTTTCAGAGAAAAACAAGAAGACGATCTTATAAAATCTCAACAAGAATATGCTCGTATACAAAGAGAAGAGTACATTAAGAGTGTAAATAAAATAAGAGAAACTATTCAAAGCGGCAAAAGTAATAATGTAGTTATTGCTAAAAACCAAAAAAGTAATTTTGAAGATTTTATTTTTTCACCTCAAGAGATAAGAAACGATAGAGGAGAAGTTGTAGGAAGAGCTACAGGATTCAAACAAAAATTAAATGAGTATCTTTCTGATCCTGAAAAAATGGTGGCATTAGCTTACAAAATATTTGAAGGATTGTCAGATAAGTCAGATAAAGTTGAAGTGGCAAGTAAAGAAAAAAGTAAGTTGGCAGAAAGTTTGAGAAGAGCTTCTGGAAAAACAAAGCCAAACACAATTAAATTAGAATTCATAAATTAAATATAAAAAATTAAATTAAATTAACATGAAATTATCACAAAGTAAATTCGGTATTATAAAGGCCCCTACGATTACAGGCGATCGTAACTGGGGTATGAACTATACCAACTTAAACAATCTATATGCTGCAGGTTTGATTAAAACAGACGTAGACGCATTAGGTGGTATGGGTCAATTAGCCTCTATGAAAACATTGTTTGACGGTACTGCACCACTATTGGAACTTGCCCAAGGTTCTGACACTATCACTGTTGAAGGTGACAAAGTAGAATGGGAATTCATGGTTTCAGGATACAGACCAGCTCTTATCGTTGAAGACGTTGAAGCAGGAAACCTTACAAAAGGTATTGCTCAAAGAGAGTTTAAAATTAAACTTGACATTGGAACATTTGTAGAAGGTGATACACTAGTATTCACTGACAGCAAAAAATTCAACATGCGTGTAAGTAAAGCTCCTGTTAAAGAAGGATCTTTTACAGTTTACACAGTTAAATTGATGACTGACAGCCCAAGCTTGTTTGTTGACAATAGTTTGTTCACTCCAGGAACAAGAGTGATGAAAATGCACTCCACTTATTCTGAGGCATCTGTAAAAGGTGGTTCAATGAGTGTTGATGCTATCGGTAAAATTAAATTCCGTTCTGGATTGACAAGATTTAGAAAACAATATGCAATGACAGGAGATGCTGCTCAAAGAAAATTGAACGGTAACTTGTCTGAGGCAGATTTGTTAATCTTAGCAGGAAGAAAAGCAGGTGAGAGCCAACAAGCTTTCCAAACAAGAATTGCTAACGCATTGAGCAAGAAAAATACAGGTAACATGTATATCACTTCCGTTGCTGAGGTTAAATTCAACAAAGAATTTGAAATGGAAAAAGAACTTCACTTGATGTATCAAAGAAGTACTTCTACAGTTATTGACGAGTCTACAGGATACTTTGTAAACCAAGGTCCAGGTCTTCAAGAGATTTTGGAAGATGGATATAGAGAATTCTATAACACTTTCTCTATTGGTCTTATCAAAGACTTCCTACAAGATATATTCTTCGGTAGAGTTGCTTACGATCAAAGAAATGTTGTAATGTGGACAGGTGAAATAGGACTAAGATTATTTGATGAGGCTATCAACCAAATAACTCAAGGTTTCTTCAAAGATATGAAAGATTATTTCATCAAAACAGATGGTGCTTCATTGGTACCAGGTGGCCCAACAGGATTGTCTTACACTGAAACTCCATATACTCAATACAAATTGAAATTTGGTGGTTCATTGACAGTTATGCACATGAAAGCTTATGATGATGTAACTTTCAACACTATCCTAGATGAGAATGGTTATCCAGCAGAGTCTTCAAGATTTACATTCGTTAACTACGGATTAGGTGATGGTTTTGGTAAAAACATTTCCTACTTGAAATCTAAGAGAGATGTAGCTTACGGTTACGAAGGTGGATTGTCAAGTCCTTACGGTAATAACCAAGGAGGATTGATGTCTCACTCAGGTGACTTCTGGACAGTACATAGAATGGAATACGCAGGTATCTTGGTAAAAGATGTTACAAAATGCGGTGAGTTGATTCCAGCAGCATTAAGAGGAAAATAAAACTTCAATAGGCTTTAGGGTATGAGCCATCTAATCATACCCTTTTTATAGCAGGAGGGAGGTATGGATCTCTCTGGTCTCATAAACCAGTTTAACCAGTTCGAGTCTGAGTCGTTGCTACTATTTTTTAATCACACAAACAACAAAACAATGAGTACATTATTAAACAAGAAGGTAAAAATTTACCCTAACATTAAAAAAAATAAGCATTGGCAAGTAAATATTGACCCTGCTTATAGACAAGCTTCTGAAAGCTATGCATTTTTGGCTAATGCTAACACCATTAGACCTCAATTTGATGAGAATGCTTACAGATACAATCTAGGTCCTATCAATGATAGATACACTGATGAACAAATAAATGAATTAGTAAGAAAACTTGCATTAAATGATGAGTATACTAATCAAAAAATAACTTCAGCAGATCCTTCTAATAGAAAAGACCCTTTCTTTACACATAGTAAGTGTAGAGCTAAATTAGGAAGAGATATTCAAACTCTTGACCTAAATAAACCGACAGAAGAATTGATTTATGCAATCATGTCGGCAGATTCAATGACAGTGGTGGGAGAGACTTCTCTATCTAAACACCCAGCCGCAGAGTGGATTATTGAAGATGAAATAGCAGATGCTACTGTGAGAGAGTCTAAGCGTGAAAAAACAAGTAAATTACACGAAAGATACAATAAACTCACCCTATCTCAAAAGAGAGACATGAGTACCGCTTTAGGTATTAAATTGACAGGAGATGAGAAAGAAGTGATTATAGAAGACTTGTTGTATTCTAAAATTACAGAAAACAGTAATAAAGAAACTTTGACAGCTATACAAGATTTATTTATCGAGCTATCAGATTCTAAAAATAAAGCAAAATTGGAAGTTACTATCAATGTTGAGAAAATGTACCAATATGCAGTGTTAAGAAAAGAAAATATAAAAGTATTTTTTAACGGAGAGCAACTTCAAACAGATACTATAAATATTATTGATTTCTTACAAAAACCAGAAAATTCTTCACTATATTTAAGCCTAGAAGAGGCTTTAAAAGCTAAGATGAAATAATGTTTTCAATAAAAGAAGCCCATTATAAATTTAAACAACATGCAAACAAGGTAGATGGGTTAAGAAACGCTAACTTTCTTATACCTCAGATAGACGAATACCTTTTTGAAGCTTACATAATTTATATTGAAAACATTTGTGAGCAATTAGAAATAAACCAAAAAAGAAGAGATGACATAAGGGAGCTAGAAATTAAAAATTTTCTACTCCCAGTCACTAAGATTAACGATGACTATTACACTGCAGATTTACCCGCAGATTACTATAGATATTTAGAGTCTTATTCTGTATGTTTTACAGATAAATGTCCAAAGAAAAGTATTAAGAATTTTTTCATACAAAAGGATGATATTTATATAAATGATCCAATGTTTAATTCTTCTTATGTTTTTGAAAGAGTTAACATGGATATGTCAGGCAATAAGTTATACTTATACTATGAAGGATTCGATATAGACAAAGTTTTTCTTTCTTATATTAGAAAACCTTTAAGACCAGGAAATCCACAAGACTTTTTAAATGGAGGGGGCACTTATAACTTACCTAATGGAACTCCTGCAGTTCAAAGAGATATAGAAATCAACTCAACTTTCCAAGCAAACAAAATTATAGATATTGCAGTATTAATAGCAATGAGAGATGTAGGCAATACTATAGATTTTGAGTCACAATTAAATAAAATTTTAAACATATCAAAAATTTAATAAACCTTAAATAAATTTCAAAATGAGATCAAGAATTCAAAAACAAATTTTCCTTCCAACTTCCGCAGTAGCAGGTAGTGCAACAGGATACGGTATTGTCACAACGGGTACTGCATTTTACGATGCTACCACTAAACAATACTTATTAAGACCAGGTCAAATCGGATTTTACAATGCCGAGACCAACACAGCAGTAGATTCTATTACTATCGTAGGAGTAAAATCTATTTTTATTGCAATTGGTGTAGATAAAAATGCATCTAAATTAACTTCTGACAGTGTAAGATTAGCTTCAGGTGAGACTATTACATCTTGTTCAATTGATGATGCAAGTGTAAAAGCTCCTCAAGAGGGTGAGTCTAACAAAGCTAAGTTTAACTTCTCTTGTACAGATTGTTCACAAAACTATTCTATTGGAATCAGAATTAACGATCCTACATTAAACTTTTTCTACCCAGAAAACAGATACCATGTAGAATTGATTTCTGTTCAATCAGAAGAGTGTCCTTCTTGCGATGGTGATTGTGATTATACACATGACTGTGCTGAAGTTGCTTTGAAATTAAAAGCAGAAATTGAAGGAAACGAGTTGTTGTCTAAGTATGTTCAAGAAGTAAAAACTTCTGCAGACCCTCTTTCTCCAATAACTCCAGCAGCAGGTTTCTCTTGTGCAATCGAAATTACTTTCAAAGTAAACACTGCAGAGTGTGTATGTTTCCCTCCTTCAGAGGCTATCATTGATAGATATACTATCGGTTCTATCCAAGTTATCTTAGGTTCAGCATGGGCTCCAAATTCTACAAGTGTTTCTGTAGACAATACAGGAATGCAATTGCCAGAAGGTCATGGTGCTAAGTTGCAGTGGGAAGAGTATCATGAAATGCCAGGTGGTACAGGTTTCGATGGTTTGAACAATGAAGTTGAAACTACAGGAGCTCCTTACTATGCTCAATTAAATGTATCAAGAACTAAAAACTTACTAGTAGATTGTAATGAAACATATTGCCAATATGTGTTAGGTTACCATACAGTTTCTCCAAATGAAAATGCAAATGGAATGTACTGGCACCCTAATTTTATCACAACTATCTTAGTACCAGAAGCTCATAGCACTACTCAATCAAAGGTTGAAGATGTATTAAATGCTTTTGTTACAACAGGACCTTGTGGTAAGACAATTGAACTTGAGTGTATAGGTGTACTATAAAATTAATATTATTAAGTAAAATTAATTAATATATTGTTTTGTGTGTGGAGTAGGTGGTAGAGGAAACTTTGCCGCCTATTTTTTTTATACATATAACATAAATTTTATAATATAAAAATTAATACTTATTTTTGTTTATTATTATTAAAAATAAATACATGAAAAACACTTTAATTCTTTCAGAGGCGATTTATAAAGGCAAAATAAAACAAGTCAATCAAGATTCCTTTGTAAATATGACAGATATTGTCAATGAGATTTTTGCTTGTTTTAACATTCCTTGTTGTGAAAACCAATCAGATTTTTTTATTAGAAAAGCCTACTTATTAAAAGGAAGAAAGAAGCCAGGGGCTAACTGGACTTCCCTTAATAAAATAGTAATGGATATTTATAATTGTGAATTTACAGAAACTTTCTGCCCTGGATTAAGAAGTGAACAGTGGTGGATTACCACTGATGTCATAAGACCTGCAAAAACTGTTGAAACTATTAGCTTTACAGGAGTAATTAAAAAAGTTTTTGCATGTTGCAATTTATTAACAAATATTGTTACTCAAAATTCAAATTGTTTAATAACTCAAAATGGAAATTATATTATAACTCAATAAATTAAAAAAATATGTCAATTGTAAAAATAACTCAACTTCCTAATGTATTAGGAAATCAAATAAATCCAGCAGTGGATATTTTACCTATTGTAAGAGTAGGTGCAGATTCTACAGATAAAATAACTGTAGAAGAATTAGGAACCCTTTTTGGAGGAGGACTAGAAGGAACTCAATATGTTTATGTAGCTGGTAATGGAACACCAACAGAAAATGGAGATGAATTAAAAGCAGCTTATGCAACAGCCCAAACAATGTCTCCTTCTGCAACAAACAGAATTTCTGTTATTGTAGGTCCAGGAAAATATTTTAATTCTTCACCAGCAATATTTCCATTAGCAGATGGTCAATTTGAATTTTCAACAGATTATATTGATGTAATATCCTTAACAGGAAATCCTGATGTATTTTTAAGTGGTATTTCTGTAGGAGGACTTTCTTACATTAAAGGAATGAATACTTCAGAAGCTTTAAGTTTAGGCGGAGTTCAAGCAGGATTTAATTTAATAAATAGTCTAGCAGGAGTAATTTCAGTAGGACAAAAAATAGAAAATTGTGTTGGAGGAAATTATTCATTTGGATGGGGTGGTAATGTAAATGGTACATTTATAAATTGCATTGGAGGTAGTGGGTCTTTTGCTTCTGTTATTACTTCTTCACCTCCAATGGGAATTACTGATTTAGGTACAGGTAATATAGGAGGAATATTTATAAATTGTGAGGCAGGCTCTAACTCATTTGGAAATTATACATTTATGACTGGAGCAAATAATTTAACAGGAACATTTACAAATTGTAAAGCAGGGTCTAGTTCTTTTGGAAATGACCAATTTATGGTAGGAGGTGTAAATTTATCAGGATTATTTACTAATTGCAGTGCAGGTTCAGGGTCTTTTGGAGGAGTCCAAAATAGTATATTATCTGGTACTTTTATAAATTGTAAAGGAGAAGTGCTTTCATTTGCTGGAGGTTTTGGTTTAACAACAGCAGGAGAATGTTCAGGAATATTTACAAATTGTACAGGTGGAGATAATTCATTTGGAATAACGGCTTCAGGAATATTTACAAATTGCACAGCAGGAATTAATTCATTTGGAAGTAACGGAACATCATCAGGAATATTTACTTCTTGTGTAGGAGGGGAATATTCATTTAGTGGAGATTTAATGGGAACATTATCAGGAAAATTATTTTATTGTCGTCTAACATTAGGTACATTTGCAACCGTATCAGGTAGTGGTAAAACTGTATATTGTGTAGATGGAAATGGAGACCCTAATAATCAAGGATTTACAGCTCAAAATAACTTGTAATAATAAAATTAAAAAATATGAAAAATTATCAATCAACAATAGAAGAAACTTGGGTAGAATTATTACCTGTAGAGTTAACAGAAACTCAAATAGAGTTAATACAATCTACTAAAGAAACAGATGCAGAAGCTAAATCTGAATTAATAGCAGAGATTAAAGAATCAAGAGAAGGAGCAGTATCTTCTGAATTGACTGAAAAGTTAAATACAGTTTATACTTCTTTAAAACCTGAATTAAAAGAAGAAGATGTTTATCAATTAATTTCTGCTGATTTTTCTGAGAAATCTGAAAATGTATTTACAGGAATTATTAACTTTAGGCTTAATCAAGAACACAAACAAATAAGATTTTAAAAATAAATAAAAATAAATATACATGAAAAGAATTAATATTATTTCAGAGACAATTTACAAAGGGAAACATAAACTTGTTAACCAAGGTGCCTTTATTAATATGTCAAAATTAATTTCAGACATATTTGCTTGTTTTAATATCCCTTGCTGTGACCAACAAGCAGATTATTTTATAAGAAAATCTGCTTTAATTTATAGTAGAAAAAAACCAGGGGCTAATTGGCAATCTCTAAACAAATTAGTTTTAGATGTTTATAATTGTTGCAAAAATACTACATTATGTTCTAATAACCAAAGCCAATGGTGGATAACCTCAGATGTTATTAGACCTAGAAAAACAGTTGAAACAATTAATTTTACTAATATTATAGATAAAGTATTAAACTGTTGTGGTTTAACTGAATGCGGGTGTCCTGATTCTTTTAATTTTGATATAACAGCCGATTGGTCTTTGGTAGGAACAGTACCTGTAACTAACCAAGCTAGTTTTGAAGATTGGTTAACTAATGATTTAGGGGCTACGTCTGTAGTAATAAGTTCTTTTGATTTAACTGGAAATAGATTACAAGCTACTATAACAGTAACTGGAGTAGTAAGTCTTAGTTTACCTAGTAAAAATGTTACTTTAGTAAATAAGATTGGAGGATTTGACAGTAGTTTATCTACAATTGTTTTAGCGGGTAATAATCTCACAAGTTTTAATCCTAATATTCCCTTACCAAGTAGTTTAGTTTTATTATATTTATTTAACAACCAAATAGTAACATTTAACCCAACTATTGCTTTACCTAGTGGATTAGAAGAGTTACATTTAACTTCTAATCAAATAGTAGATTTTAATCCATCAATTGCCTTACCAACAAGTTTGACCCTATTAGCTTTAGGAGATAATCAAATAATTACTTTTAATCCTACTTTATCTTTATCTAGTAGTCTAAATAGATTATTCCTAAACGGTAATCAAATAGTAATATTTAATCCATCCAATGAATTACCTATTTCTTTAACTGAACTAGATTTAAGTAGCAATCAAATGACAACTGCGGGATATACATCTAGTGAACCTTGGGCAAATGCTCAAAATATTTTTACTAGTAATAATACTGTAAATTTTGCAAGTAATCCTAATCAAATTACATTAACTAATTTAGAAACTATTTTACTTACAAAAAATTGTACAATAATTCCTTAAAATATAATTAAACTTTAATTTATAAACTCAAAATTAATTCTCATATTTGCAATAAATCTTACAAAAAATAATTTATGCCAGAATTTGCAAATGAAAGAGAAAAAAATATAAAATTCCAAATTACTCTAAATGATGAACAAAAAAACGCAAAATCAATTATACTTCAAAATAGTATAACTTATATTGCAGGGAAGGCAGGTTCAGGAAAAACTCTAGTTTCTTGTCAAGTAGCTTTAGATTTGTTTTTTAAAAAGCAAGTAAAGCACATTATAATAACAAGACCTGCTGTAGAAGCAGGAGAAAAACTAGGCTTTTTGCCAGGAGGGATGGAAGAAAAACTTGACCCTTATGTACAAGCTATCTATCAAAATTTTTATTCTTTATATAAGAAAGACAAAATAGATAGTATGATAAAGGAAGGGTCTATACAAATAAAACCTTTTGCCTATATGAGAGGTAGTACATTTTGTGAAGCTGTAATTATAGTGGATGAAGTACAAAATACTACTGAAAGTCAGGTAAAAATGGTTTTGGAAAGATTGGGTAAAGGAAGTAAGATGATGCTATGTGGAGATATTAACCAAATAGATTTAGGTAGAGGAATTACTTCAGGAATAAAATTTTTAGATTTTTTACAAGAAAAGGAATTAAAGAATTACACTAAAATAGTTTTAAAAACTAACCATAGAGACCCAATTGTAGAGGAAATATTAAACTTATACGAAAGCTTTAAAGCACAATAAAATGAATTTAAATTTAGAATTTAGTCAACATAGTTGCAAATATATTTATGTTAATAATACTTCTGAGTATGATTTAACATTAGGTGCAGTTAAAACAACTTATATTAAAGTATTAAATCCAGGTCAAACTGAAACTATACAACTATCAATTCCTTTTGAAGGACAACTTACTTTAAATGCTAAAAATTTAGGCCAACAAACTGATTTAAACGCACTTTTACAGGATATATTAGAAGGTTATTATACTATTGAGTTAGTGGTAACACAACAACTAAATAATAGTAGTCCTATAGTAACTAGTAGCGAAACTTTTTGTTATTATAATACTTGTCAATTAGATTGTACTATTGATAAGAAAACCTTGGAATTTTTACAAAACAAATGTTGTAATGAACAAGATTGTACAGGTAAATTAAGACAAGAAACTAAAGATATTGAAACTTTAAAGTTATATAGAGAAGGATTAAAATCTTCTGCAAGTCTATGTAAAAAAGAAACTGCTACTGAAATACACGAATGTCTTCAGTATAAATTAGGAGTATTAAATATTGATTGTGGTTGTAAATAACTAAAAATATGACTTTAAATACTTATAAAGATTTATTGTGTAAATTAGATGCTGAAATTTCAAAGTTAGTACAATCTTTTTGTAGATCAGAAACTTATGGATATAAGACTTGTAAGGATAAGTTGCAAAAATTAATCTATACTAAACAACTCTTAGAAAACAATTTTATTAGAGTAAGATTAGATAAAAACTTTTATTGTTTAGAAGAGACTGAAGATTATACAATTACAAAAACTTTAACTAGAATAATAGGAACTAAAGCTGAGATATTTGTAAAGAAAGTGAAAAAAATAATTAAAACTGATAAAAGTTTTGTGTGGGAT
>Ga0105097_10001058_pt1 | contig 12941 bp, 14 predicted proteins | sample PPLLak12cMay2015_FD_87035 | JGI IMG/M metagenome (GOLD analysis project Ga0105097, IMG submission 87035) | Freshwater sediment microbial communities from Prairie Pothole Lake near Jamestown, North Dakota, USA - PPLs Lake P7 Core (1) Depth... | ecosystem: Environmental > Aquatic > Freshwater >... | reverse complement strand
GTCGATGGCGTCGAACAGCAGCGGGAACGCGTTGCAGAGGCTGAAGCAGCGGCGACACCCGTGGCAGAGGTCGTAGACGCGCTCGAGTTCCTTGAACAGTGACTCCTCGTCGAAGAAGTCGGCATCGCGCCAGGCGATCGGGTGACGCGTGGGCGCGGCGAGGCTGCCCTCCCGTCCGGCAGGCGTGTGGGTGTGTTCAGCCATAGTCGTCTCCTCGAACCCGCCCGGCCGCCACCGGGCCGAAAAAAAAGGGCGGACCCTGCGGGGGCCCGCCCTCCTGGCAACCGTCGACCTCGGTCGATCAGAGGGCGTCGAGCGCCTTCTGGAAGCGGTTGGCGTGCGAGCGCTCGGCCTTCGCCAGCGTCTCGAACCAGTCGGCGATCTCCTCGAAGCCTTCGTCGCGCGCGGACTTCGCCATGCCCGGGTACATGTCGGTGTACTCGTGCGTCTCGCCGGCGATCGAGGCCTTGAGGTTGCTCGCAGTCGGGCCGATCGGAAGGCCCGTGGCCGGGTCGCCCACGGCCTCGAGGTACTCGAGGTGGCCGTGCGCGTGGCCGGTCTCGCCCTCGGCGGTCGAGCGGAAGACGGCCGCGACGTCATTGAAGCCCTCGACGTCGGCCTTCTGCGCGAAATACAGGTAACGACGATTCGCCTGCGACTCGCCCGCAAACGCGTCCTTGAGATTCTGCTCGGTCTTCGTGCCCTTCAGGTTCTTCATGCGCACCTCCGGAGTCAGGTCGCTCGCCGCAAGGGCGAGGGTTGTTTAGACTATGTCTAACGAAGCCTCAATTTAGAGGCGATCGCCCATCGAGTCAACGCTAACAGCGCGACCCGGGCCCGGGGATCAGGGCAGTCCGGTATTGCGGCCAGGGCGTCGTTGACCCTTGCCGGAGCGCTGTGCAACGCTCGCGGGCTCGCGGAGTACATCGTGACCAGCAGCAGGAAGAGCAAGGGACCGGAATTCGAGCAGTCGCTCGCGGAACTCGAGTCGGTGGTGGACCGGCTGGAGCACGGCGAGCTGCCGCTGGAGGAAGCGCTGAAGCAGTTCGAGCGGGGCATCGAGCTCGCGCGCGCCTGCGAGTCGTCACTCAAGCAGGCAGAGCAGCGGGTCGAGATCCTCCTCCAGAAGAACCCGGAGGCGGCCCCGGAGCCCTTCGCCGCCGAAGAGTGACCGGTACCACGGGATCCGGACCAGCAGCAGATGAGTGAATCAGTGACCGAGCGGCTCGGCGGCTGGCAGCGCCGTGTCGAGGACGAACTGGACCGCTGGCTGCCGCCAGGGTCCGCGCTCCCGCAGCGGCTGCACGCTGCGCAGCGCTACAGCGTGTTCGGGCCGGGCAAGCGCATCCGGCCGGCACTCGTCTACGCGACGGCCGAGACTCTCGGCGTCTCCCTCGGGCGCGTGGATGCGGCGGCCTGCGCCGTCGAGCTGATCCACGCCTACTCGCTGGTCCACGACGACCTTCCGGCCATGGATGACGACGACCTGCGGCGGGGACGCCCGACCTGCCACCGCGCATTCGACGAGGCGACGGCGATCCTCGCGGGTGATTCGTTGCAGGTGCTCGCCTTCAAGATCCTGGCAAGCCACCCCGGGGCACCGCCGGAGGCCGCCTCTCGGGTGCGACTCATCGAGACGCTCGCGGAGGCGAGCGGCACGGCCGGCATGGCCGGCGGTCAGGCGCTGGACCTCGCCGCCGAGGGACGCTCGCTGTCGATCCGCGAGGTCGAGCAGATCCACGCGCTCAAGACCGGCGCCCTGATCCGAGCCAGCGTACTGATGGCGGCCCACTGCGCTCCGGGGCTCGAGTCGGGCCGGCTCGCCGCACTGGCCGAGTTCGGCGCAGCGGTGGGCCTGGCCTTCCAGGTGCAGGACGACATCCTCGACGTGGAGGGCGATGAGGCGCTCACCGGGCGCCCGACCGGCAGTGACCAGGCCCGCTCCATGCCGACCTACCCTGCGGTCGCCGGGCTCGAGCCGGCCCGCGCCCGGGTGGCCGAACTCCATGCGGCTGCGGCCCGCCACCTCGACGTGTACGGCTGGGCGGCGAGCCCGCTTGCCGCCCTGGCCGACTGGCTGCTCTCACGACAGCGCTAGGACCGGTGGCCCCAACCCTGCTGGAGTAAACTGCGCGCCCATGCCGACCGACGATCCCTTCCCGCTGCTGTCGAAGATCGACTCGCCTGCCGACCTGCGCCGCCTGCCCGCGACGCAGCTGACGCAGGTCGCGGCCGAGTTGCGCCAGTACCTCATCCAGGCGGTCAGCCAGATGGGGGGGCACTTCGCGGCCGGGCTCGGCACCGTCGAGCTGACCGTGGCGCTGCACTACGTCTACGACACCCCGCACGACCGATTGGTGTGGGACGTCGGCCACCAGGCCTACCCCCACAAGGTCCTGACCGGACGTCGTCACCGCCTCCAGACCATCAAGCTCAAGGACGGCCTCGCGCCCTTCCCGAGCCGCCGCGAGAGCGAATACGACACCTTCGGCGTGGGCCACTCGAGCACCTCTATCAGCGCCGCGCTCGGCATGGCGCTCGCCGCGGCGCAGTCCGGCGAGCCGCGCCGCGTCGTGGCCGTGATCGGCGACGGCGCGATGAGCGGCGGCCAGGCTTTCGAGGCGCTGAACCATGCGGGGGCGCTCGACACCGACATGCTGGTCGTGCTCAACGACAACGACATGTCGATCTCGGAGAACGTCGGGGCACTGTCGAACTACTTCGCCCGCATGCTGGCGGGCAAGACCTACGCAACGCTCCGCGAGGGCAGCAAGAAGATCCTCAAGCGCATGCCTACGGTCTGGGAGCTGGCGCGCCGCTCCGAGGAACACATGAAGGGCATGGTGCTGCCGGGCACGATGTTCGAGGAGATGGGTTTCAACTACATCGGCCCCATCGACGGGCATGACCTCGGCGCGCTGGTGAGCACGCTGCGCAACCAGCGCGAGCTCCAGGGGCCGCAGCTATTGCACGTCGTGACCCGCAAGGGCAAGGGCTACGCGCCCGCCGAAGCCGACCCGATCAAGTGGCATGGCCCGGGCCCCTTCGACCCGTCGAGCGGCACGATCTTCAAGGAGAAGAGCACCGGCCCCGCCTACTCGCAGGTATTCGGCCAGTGGCTCTGCGACATGGCCGAGCGCGACCCGCGCATCGTGGGCATCACGCCGGCGATGCGCGAGGGCTCGGGGCTCGTCGAGTTCTCGAAGCGCTTCCCGACGCGCTACTTCGACGTGGCGATCGCCGAGCAGCACGCGGTGACGCTGGCGGCCGGGCTGGCCTGCGAAGGCATGCGGCCGGTGGTGGCCATCTACTCGACCTTCCTGCAACGGGCCTACGACCAGCTGATCCACGACGTCGCGCTGCAGAACCTGCCGGTGACCTTCGCGGTCGACCGCGGCGGCTTCGTCGGCGGCGACGGGGCGACGCACCAGGGCGCCTTCGACCTCTCCTACCTGCGCTGCATCCCGAACATGGTCGTGATGGCACCGTCCGACGAGAACGAGTGCCGCCAGATGCTCTACACGGCCGTGACGCTAGACGCGCCGACGGCGGTGCGCTACCCGCGCGGGCAGGGCCCGGGGGTACGCCCGGAGCCGCAGATGTCGGCGCTGCCGGTCGGGAAGGCAGAGTTGCGCCGCGAGGGCCGCAGCGGCCTGCTGTTGCTCGCCTTCGGTTCGATGGTGCCCCCCTGCACACCGCTCGCAGACCGGCTCGACGCGACGCTCGTGAACATGCGCTTCGTGAAGCCCCTCGACGAGGAACTCGTCTGCCGCCTTGCGCTGGCGCACGACCGCATCGTGACCGTCGAGGAGAATGCCGTGGCCGGCGGCGCGGGCAGCGCCGTGAGCGAGTGCCTGGCCGCGCACGGGATCGATCGCGAGGTGCGCCACGTCGGCATCCCGGACCGCTTCATCGAGCACGGCTCGCGACAGGACTGCCTCGCGATGGCCGGGCTCGACTCCGCGGGCCTCGAGCGGACGCTCGCGCGCCTGTGGCCTGCGCAGCCAGCCGCCCGCGTCGTGGCAAGCGGCCGCCCGGGGGCCGCCTGATCGTGGACCGTCCCGCGACCGCGAACGCCGCGCGGGAGACGGCGGCCCTCGACGACGTGCAGGGCCGCGCCGACTCGCGCCGCATCCCGATCAACAAGGTCGGGATCAAGGACATCTACCACCCGGTGCGGATCCGCGATCGCGCCACGGGCGAGCAGCACACCATCGCGAGCTTCAACATGTACGTGGCGCTGCCGCACGACTTCAAGGGCACGCACATGTCGCGCTTCGTCGAGGTGCTCAACCGGCACGAGCGCGAGATCTCCGTGGATTCCTTCCGGCAGATGCTGGTCGATATGACGCGACGCCTCGACGCGACCTCGGGCCACGTCGAGATGAGCTTCCCGTTCTTCGTGATGAAGTCGGCCCCGGTTTCGGGCGTGGCGAGCCTGATGAACTACGAGGCGACGCTGATCGGGGAGATCCACGACGGCCGCGAGGAGACCTGGATCCGCGTGGTGGTGCCGGTCACGAGCCTGTGCCCCTGCTCGAAGCGCATCTCCGAGCGCGGCGCCCACAACCAGCGCTCCCACATCACCATCAAGGCGCGTGTCAGCGGCCACCTGTGGATCGAGGAACTCATCGACATCGCCGAGCAGGAAGCCTCGAGCGAGCTCTACGCGATCCTCAAGCGCCCGGACGAGAAGCACGTCACCGAGCGGGCGTACGACAACCCGAAGTTCGTCGAGGACATCGTGCGAGACGTCGCCGTCCGGCTGAACGCCGAGGAGCGCGTGCTCGCCTACGTCGTGGAGGCCGAGAACTTCGAGTCCATCCACAACCACTCGGCATATGCGCTGATCGAGAAGGACAAGCAGGCCGGCGAGCGGACTCGCTGACGGCCGCCCGCGTCGCGGGCGCCCGGCCCGGGACGGCGCCCTTCAGGCCCTTGGCGGGCCGCGCTGCAGGCGCTCGACCAGCTCGCGCAGGAACACCTTGTTGAATCGCAGCTGGCAGGCTATCGAGGCGTTCTCCAGCAGCGTGGCGGTGACCTTGAGCAGCGTCACCTCGCCCTCGGCCGCGATCGCCGAGTCCCGCCGCGTGCCCTCCGCGTACGACGCCTCGCCGAAGCAGCCCCCGGTCTCGATGCGGAAGGCGGTCTCGCTGGTGCGACTGACGGTCACCGCGCCTGACACCACCACATAGAAGCGGTCGTCCGCATCCTCGGGGCTCAGCACCTGCTCGCCGGGTCGACACTCGACCCACGAAGCCGCGTGCATGACCTCGCGGATCTCCGCGTGCGAGAAGTCGTGGAAGAAGCGCAGGCGCCGCAGCACGGCGAAGCGCTCCTCGTCGTCGATCCCCGCCTGCGCCGAGCGCAGCGACTGGTGCACGCGCGTGAGGTCGGCTGCGAGTTCGGCGCCGCTGCGGTAGCGCAGCCCCGGGTCCTTCTGCAGCGTGCGGACCACGATCGCCTCGAGCTCGGGCGGAATGCCGGGGCGGATCACGCCGAGCGGCTCCGGCGTGCTTTCCACCACCTGCCGGAGCAGCTTGCCGAGTGCGCCGGCCCGGAACGGACGCTGCCCGCACAACATCTCGTACATGACGGCGCCGAGCGAATAGAGGTCGGAGCGCGCATCGAGAGGATGGCCCTGCACCTGCTCCGGGGACATGTACGCCGGGCTGCCTGCCACGCCCTCGAGGCGCGAGACGTCGGAGTCCGCCACCAGCGCGATGCCGAAGTCGACGATCCGCACGTCTCCGTCCTGCGTGAGCAGGATGTTGGACGGCTTGATGTCGCGGTGCACGACGCCGCGCGAGTGGGCGTAATGCAGCGCCTTGGCGCACTTGTAGATGATCTGCACGACCTGGTCCTCGGGCAGCAGGCTGCCCGGCCGGCAGTAGGCCGACAGCGTGCGCGCGCCGTGCACGTGCTCGGTCACGACGTAGCGGCGGCCTTCTTCCTCGCCCGCATCGTAGATCGGCACGATGTTCGGGTGATGGAGCTTGCCGACCATGTTCGCCTCGCCGAGGAACATGCGGCGTGCGTTGCGCGAATCGGCGTCGTCCACGCCCGAGGAATGGTAGAGCTTGATGGCGACGTCGCGGCCGTAGAACGGGTCGTGCGAGAGGTACACGGTGCCGGAGCTGCCGCGGCCGACCTCGTGCACGACGTAGTACTTGCCGATGCGCTCGGGTGCGCCGCTCGGCGTAAACAGCATGGGCTGGGTGCGGGTCTGTGCGGGCGCGTTGTTCGTGATCACGTTGAGCCGTCGACGATCAGGAGGACCAGCGCGGCAAACACGCCGGCCAGCACGTCGTCGAGCATAATTCCCGCGCCTCCGGACATTCCGTGATCGATCTCGCGGATCGGCCAGGGCTTGGCGATGTCGAACAGCCGGAAGAGCGCGAATGCAAGGGCCGCGCCCCACCACGCCTCGGGTGCGGCGAGCATCGCGATCATCATGCCGGCCACTTCGTCCCAGACGATGGCGGGATGGTCGTGCACGCCGAGGCGCCGCGCGCTCTCGCCGCAGATCCACACGCCGATCGCGACGGCGAGCGCTATGGCGGCGAGATTCCAGAGCGGTCCGAGCGGCGCGAGTGCGAGCGCGATGGCGAGCCCGACCAGCGAGCCGAAGGTTCCGGGTGCGACCGGTGCGAGGCCCGCCCCGAAGCCGAGCGCGATGAAGTGCACCGGGTCGCGCAGGTGGCGCCACGTCGGCCGCATGCCGGCCGGCTCGTGCTCAGGCGAAGTGGTCATATCCGCCGGTCGGCACGCCGACGGGACGGCCGTCGCGCCGGCACTGGACCCCGCGGCCCGCCTCGATCCGGCCAATGCGGTGCAATGGCAGCTCGCGGGAGGCGAGCGCCTCGACCTCCGCCGCAGCCGCCGGGGACAGCGTGAACAGCAGCTCGTAATCGTCACCGCCATTCAGCACGAAGCGTTCGGAATCGGAGGCCACGTGACGCCGTGCCAGCTCGGCCGACACCGGCAAACGCTCGAGGTCGATCACCGCGCCGACGCCGCTCGAGGCGCAGAGCTTCGCGAGGTCGCCGAGCAGCCCGTCGGACACGTCCATCGCGGCACTGGCCAGGCCCGCCAGGGCACGGCCGAGTGCGATGCGTGGCTCGGCATAGCGGCAACGACGCACCAGCGGATCGTCGCTCGCGCAGGCGCCCCCGCGCAGCAGCTCGAGCCCGGCCGCGGCCTCGCCCGGCCAACCGGACACGTAAAGCAGGTCGCCGGGGCGGGCGCCGTCGCGCCGCAGCGCCAGCGTGGACTCGACGAAGCCGAGTGCCGTGATCGTGACCACCCGCGGGCCGCGCACGGTGTCGCCGCCCACCAGCGCCACGTCATGCCTTTCGGCCAACGCATAGAGCCCCGCGGCGAAAGACTCGAGCCAGGCGGGATCGGCATCCGGCAGCGACAGCGACAGCAGCACCCAGGCGGGTTCCGCACCCATCGCCGCGAGGTCGCTCAGGTTCACCGCAAGCGCCTGGTGGCCGACCGAGTCGGGCGGCGCATCCGGCAGGAAGTGTCGCCCCTCGACCAGCGTGTCGGTCGCGGCCACGAGGATCTTTCCGGCCGGCACCGCCAGCAGCGCCGCGTCGTCGCCCACGCCGAGCAGAACATCGGGCCGCGCAGCCTGGCGGGAGAAGAACCGCTCGATCAGGTCGAACTCGCCGAGCGGCACGACGGCGCCGCTCAGCCGCGCGCGCGGCTCGCCGCGGCCTGCTCCGCCGCACGGTGCGCACGCGCCGCCCGGTCGAGCACGGCGTTGACGAACTTGTGGCCGTCGGTGGCACCGAAGCGCTTGGCCAGCTCGACGCCCTCGTTGATGACCACACGGTAGGGCACGTCGAGTCGCTGCGCGAGCTCGTGCAGCCCGATCAGCAGCACGGCGCGCTCCACCGGGTCGAGCTGCGCGACCGGGCGGTCGATCAGGCTGCCGAGCTCGGCGTCGAGCGTCGCGGCGCCTTCCGTCACGCCGTTCAGCAGCTCGCGAAAGTAGTCGGCGTCGGCATCGCCGAAGCCCTCCTCATCCGCGTACTGGTTGCGCAGTTCCGCCGCCGTCTGGCCGGTGAGCTGCCACTGGTACAGCGCCTGCATCGCGAGCTTGCGCGACAGGCTGCGCGCCCGGCCGGCGCGATCGGGGCGTCGCGACATGCTCAGACGTCCAGGCGCCTGAGGAGGTTGGCGAGCTCGAGCGCGCACAGCGCGGCGTCCGCGCCCTTGTTGCCAGCCTTGGTGCCGGCGCGCTCGATCGCCTGCTCGATGGTGTCGGTCGTGAGCACGCCGAAGGCGACCGGCACGCCCGTCTCGTCGGCCGCGCGGGCCAGGCCGGCGGCACACTGACCGGCCACGTGGTCGAAGTGCGGCGTGGCGCCGCGGATCACGGCGCCGAGCGCGACCACGGCGTCGTAGCGCTTGCTGCCGGCCACGCGCCTGACGACGAACGGCAGGTCGTAGGCGCCCGGCACGCGGATGACCTCGATCTGCTTCTCGCTGGCGCCATGGCGCAGCAGCGTGTCCACCGCGCCGCGGATCAGCGAGTCCACGATCATGTCGTTGAAGCGCGCCGCCACGATCGCGAAGCGCAGGTCGCGCGCCACGAGGTCGCCGTTCACGGTGCGGATGTTGTCCATGCCAGGGCTCCCTCAGCTCGCCTCGTCCACGTATCCGGCCACCTCGAGCCCGAAGGCCGACAGGCCGTGCATCTGCTTGGGCGCGCTCAGCACCCGCATGCGGCGCACGCCGAGGTCGCGCAGGATCTGGGCGCCGATGCCGTAGGTACGCAGCACCTGTGCGCCCTGGGCGCGGCCGACGACGGGCGTGCGCTCGGCGGAGCGCACCGCCTCGGCGATCTCGAGCGGGCTCTCGTGCGGCAGCAACAACACCACCACACCCTCGCCGTCGCGGGCGATTCGCTCCATCGCGCCGCGCAGCGTCCAGCTGTGCGTTTCCTCGTGCACGCCGACGAGGTCGCGGACCGTGTCCTTGAGGTGCACGCGGACCAGCGGCGCCCGACTGGTCGCGAGTGCGCCGCGCACCAGCGCCAGGTGCACCGTACCGTTCACGTGGTCTTCGTAGCAGTACAGCCGGAACGATCCGAAGTCGGTGTCCACGTCGCGCTCGGCGATGCGCTCGACCGAGCGCTCCTTCTCGAGCCGATAGCGGATCAGGTCGGCGATCGTGCCGATCCTGAGCCCGTGCTCGCGCGCAAAGGCCTCCAGCTCGGGGCGGCGCGCCATCGTGCCGTCCTCGTTCAGGATCTCGACGATGACCGCGGCGGGCTCGAGGCCGGCGATGCGCACGAGGTCGCAGCCCGCCTCGGTGTGGCCGGCGCGGGTGAGCACGCCACCCGGCTGCGCCATGAGCGGGAAGATGTGCCCGGGCTGGCGCAGGTGCTCGGGCCGTGCATCCGGTGCGACCGCCGTGCGGATGGTGTGTGCGCGGTCGTAGGCCGAGATGCCGGTGGTGACACCCTCCGCCGCCTCGATGGAGACGGTGAAGTTGGTCCCCTGGTCAAGGTCCGTCTCGCTGACCATGAGCGGCAGGCGCAGTTGCCGGCAGCGGTCTCGCGTGAGCGTCAGGCAGATCAGGCCCCGCCCGTAGCGGGCCATGAAGTTGACGTCCTCGGGCCGGACCTTGGAGGCGGCCATGACGAGGTCGCCTTCGTTCTCGCGGTCCTCGTCGTCCATGATCACGACCATGCGGCCGGCGCGCAGGTCCTCGAGGATCTCGTCGATGGAATTCAGTTGGGCCATTCGATTCTTATCGCAAACCTTTGAATCTTCTCAATTACAGCACGGCGAAATCTAGCCGCACTGGGGCCGGGACGCGGCAGTGTAGCAGGCCTACCGACCGCCCTGACCGACCTCGGGCTGGGGCCCGGCCACCAGCCGCTCCAGGTAGCGGGCGATGATGTCCACCTCGAGATTCACCCGCGAGCCGGGCCGGTAGCCGCCCAGGATCGTCACCTCGAGCGTGTGAGGCACGAGGTTCACGTCGAAGCGGTTTCCCGCTACGCCGTTCACGGTGAGGCTGACGCCGTCCACGCAGATGGACCCCTTGCGGGCGACGTAGCGGGCCAGCTCGGGGGGCACCTCGAACTCGACCCGCACCGAGCGCGCATCGTCGTGCCGCGACAGCACCTGGCCCACGCCGTCCACGTGCCCGGTGACATAGTGCCCGCCAAGCGCCTGGCCGGCCGTGAGCGCCTTCTCGAGATTGACGCGCGTGCCAGCCGACCATTGCCCGGCGGTCGTCAGCGACAGCGTCTCGCGCGACAGGTCGGCCGCAAAGGCCGTGGGCTCGAGCTCGATGGCGGTCAGGCAGCAGCCGTTCACGGCGATGCTGCCGCCGACCGTGACGTCGGCGAGCGGCACGCCACCGGTATCGATCCACATCCGGACGTCACCGCCGCGCGTCTCGACCGACCGCACCCGTCCCACGCCCTGCACGATACCGGTGAACATCACTCCCCTCCTCGTTTCTTCGGCCGCAGCGTGAGCCGGAGGTCGTCTCCAATGCGCGCCACGTCGCGCCACTCGAACTCGCAGCGGTCGCACATGCGCGACAGCGGCGGCAGGTTGAACAGGCTCCGAGCGGCGCTGCCAAGCACCACCGGCGCCATGTACACGACGATCTCGTCCACGAGGCCGAGGCGCACGAACTCGCCGGCGAGCGTGGGACCGGCCTCGACCAGCACTTCGTTGCACTCGAGTTCGCCGAGCCGGTCGAGCACCGCCTCGAGCTCGAGGCCCGCCTCGGAGCCGCGCACCGCCTCCACCCGCGCGCCGCCCTCGCGCAGCGCGACCGCGAGCGGCGAGTCCGCGTCGAGCGTGAGTACCAGTGTCGAGCCCGCGAAGCTCAGCAGCTGCGCGTCCGCCGGCGTACGCAGCTGCGAGTCGAGCACCACCCGCAGCGGCCGGCGGCCGCGCATCTCGAGCTCGGGATCGCGCACCGTCAGCATTGGGTCGTCGGCGAGCACGGTGCCGCTGCCGGTCAGGATGGCAGAGGCCCGCGCCCGCAACCGCTGCACGTCGGCCCGGGCCCGGTCGCCGGTGATCCACTTGCTGGTGCCGTCGGCAAGCGCCGTGCGGCCATCGAAGCTGGCGCCGAGCTTGAGGGTCACCCACGGCCGGCCGGTGAGCATGCGGCGCACGAAGCCGCGGTTGATCTCCGCCGCCTCGCCCGCCAGAAGGCCGTGCGCGGTGACGATGCCGGCCTGCTCGAGCCGCGCGAGCCCGGTGCCGTTCACGCGCGGGTTGGGATCGCGCATCGCGACGACCACGCGCCGCACGCCCGCCGCGATCAACGCGTCGGTGCACGGCGGCGTGCGCCCGTGGTGCGAGCACGGCTCGAGCGTCACGTAAGCCGTGGACCCACGGGCCGCGGTGCCGGCCTCGTGCAGCGCGACGACCTCCGCGTGCGGCTCACCCGTGCGGTGGTGAAAGCCTTCCCCCACGACCTGTCCCCAGCGCACCAGCACGCACCCGACGCTCGGGTTCGGGGGCGTCGAGTTCAGCCCCATGCGCGCGAGCTCGAGCGCCCGCACCATGTGGTGGTGGTCGTCCGCGTCGAAGCCCGTCATTTGCGCCGCCCCCCCGGCTCAGGCTGGGACCACAGCCCGAGCTGCAGGTCCTCGACGGTTCGTGGCCGTCGCTGGCGCAGTCGCTCGATCTCCTCCCGGAACGCGTCCACGTCCTGGAAGCTGCGGTACACCGAGGCGAATCGCACGTAGGCAACCTCGTCGAGGCGGTGCAACTCGTCCATCACGAGCTCGCCCACCAGGCGCGCCGGCACCTCGCGCTCGCCGAGCGTGCGAAGGCGGTGGCAGACGTGGTTCACCGCGGCGTCCACGGCGTCGCTCGACACCGGGCGCTTCTCGAGGGCCTTCAGCATCCCCGACCGCAGCTTCGCCTCGTCGAAGGGCTCGCGCGTGGCGTCGCTCTTGACGATGCGCGGCATGACGAGCTCGGCCGACTCGAAGGTGGTGAAACGCTCGCCGCACTGCAGGCATTCGCGCCGGCGCCGCACCTGCTGGCCCTCGCCGGCGAGGCGCGAGTCGATCACCTTGGTCTCCTCGTGCGTGCAGAAGGGGCAGCGCATCGCCGGGGAGCCTCAGCCGTCCGTTTCAGCCGTAGACGGGGAAGCGCCGGCAGACCCCGAGCACGGACTGGCGCGTGCGCTCGATCACGGCCTCGTCCCCCACGTCCTCGAGCACGTCGGCGATCCAGCCGGCGAGCTCGGTGACCTCGGCCTCCCCGAAGCCGCGGGTCGTGACGGCCGGGGTGCCGATGCGCAGGCCGCTCGTGACGAACGGCGAGCGCGGATCGTTCGGGACGGTGTTCTTGTTCACCGTGATGTTCGCGCGGCCGAGGGCCGCGTCGGCGTCCTTGCCGGTGTAGCTGCGCCCGACGAGATCGACCAGGAACAGGTGGTTGTCGGTGCCGCCCGAGACGATCTTCACGCCGCGCGCCATCAGCGCGCCCGCCATGGCGCGGGCGTTCGCCACGACCTGCCGCTGGTAATCCTTGAACTCGGGCTGCAGGGCCTCGAGGAACGCGACGGCCTTGGCGGCGATGACGTGCATCAGCGGCCCGCCCTGCGTGCCCGGGAAGATCAGCGAGTTGAACTTCTTCGTGAGCTCGTCGTTCGCGCGGGCGAGGATCAGGCCGCCGCGCGGGCCGCGCAGCGTCTTGTGCGTGGTGGTCGTGACGACATCGGCGTAGGGCACCGGGCTCGGGTACTCGCCCGCCGCGACGAGGCCGGCGACGTGGGCCATGTCCACGAGGAAATAGGCGCCCACAGCATCCGCGATCGCCCTGAAGCGCGCCCAGTCGATGACGCGCGAGTAGGCCGAGAAGCCGGCGATGATCAGCTTAGGGCGGTGCTCGCGGGCGAGGCGCTCGACCTCGGCATAGTCGATCTCGCCGGTGGCC
>Ga0105097_10001055_pt1 | contig 12959 bp, 6 predicted proteins | sample PPLLak12cMay2015_FD_87035 | JGI IMG/M metagenome (GOLD analysis project Ga0105097, IMG submission 87035) | Freshwater sediment microbial communities from Prairie Pothole Lake near Jamestown, North Dakota, USA - PPLs Lake P7 Core (1) Depth... | ecosystem: Environmental > Aquatic > Freshwater >... | reverse complement strand
AGGTTGAGCTGTGTATCTGGGTCGATGAATTTTCCCTCGATAAACTTCAGATAGTTCGACAGGACAATAGCGATATCTGTGAATTTGAGGGCAGCAAGATTATTGTGCTCATCTTTTTTAAGCTTGCCGATGAGGGCATCGATATCTGCCGGCTGCTTTGCATACTGGTGAAGCTCGGCAATAATGCGGGCGAAACGGCGGCTGAGGCCGGGTGATATGGAATCTGAAGAAAACAATTGCAGCTTGTCTTTGCAATCGGTCAGAATCCTGTGGACAATCATCTGGCGGCCTATGTTCGAAAGCTGCTTTTTTGCAGTATTTCTGCCGAGTAGAAGAAACTGAAGGCGATCGAATGACAGGATATTAACCGAGGATTTATCATAAAAAGGCTGGTTTTGAAGGAGGTTTCCGCCAAAAAAGCCGCTAATTTTACTATCAGAGAGGATGGCCTTTTCTGCCTGATATGTGGCCTGTTCCGGCACGAGCAAAATGAGCGGCCGCCTTTGGTTTTTATCGAGAAGATGCTTGACAATCGAGCTAATACAGACGGCCGATTTGCCAGTTCCACTTCTGCCTATAATAAACTGAACCGCCATAAAAATAATCCTGAAAATATTATGATGGCTTTTTTTTACCAAAAAAGAGGAGATATTTCAAATTTAATTAAAAAAATAAGGGATAGGGGGTTGCAAAATAAGGAATAACCTGATAGCATTAAATTGCGAGAATATGAGATAATTTTAATGGTTACAGAGGAACAACAGGGGTTGAAATTTTCAGCATGATGAGTAAAAGTGCAAGAGCTTCTGTAAATGAATAAATTTTTATAATTAAATAAAAAAAACTTGCATCAACGAACGAACATTTTATAATAGAGTAAGTAATGAAATTAGATGTCTTTTTCAGGGCCGAGTGAGTTCCGCTTCCTCCTCTCCTCCTCAACTCGGTCCTGTCTTTTTTTAAAGAAAAACAGGAAAAATTCAGTTTTTAAGAGCGAACATTTTAGAACCCCGCTTGTAGTATTTAATAGAAAGGTAAGCAATCTTAAAGACCTTACAGGGTCGGGTTTCCTCTTTCTCCTCTCCTCCGCAGCCCGGCCCTGTGCTTTTTTAAAAAGATATTTGCAGGCCGGCAAAATAGGGTATAATGCGCAAAATTAAAGGAAATGATACCCTACTAAAAAACAGGTAATTACAGGAGCGATTATGTCAGGCCATTCACACTGGGCAGGAATAAAACATAAAAAGGCGGCAATAGATGCCAAAAGGGGGAAGGTCTGGAGCAAGGTAGCCAGAATGATAATCGTCGCGGCCAAAAGCGGCGGAGGCGACCCTGATGCGAACCTTACGCTTCGATATGCGATTGACAAGGCCAAGGCCGTCAATATGCCAAGGGACACAATCGAGAAGGCTATAAAGAAAGGGACAGGTGAAGGTGGAGTAGCGGCATTCGAAGAAATAAATTACGAAGGATACGGGCCTGCGGGCGTGGCGATAATGGTTGATGTTCTGACTGATAACCGCCACAGGACAGCGCCAGAAATTAAAAAGATTTTCGAAAGGCACGGCGGGGCACTCGGGTCGGCTGGGTGCGTAAACTGGATGTTCAGCAAAAAGGGACTGATTACTGTCGGGACTGATAAAATTGATGAAGACTCGCTGATGGAAATTGCGCTTGGTGCCGGTGCGGATGACATGATTAACACAGGCAAGGTTTATGAAATAACTTGTGATCCCTCCTCTTTTGAGACGCTGAAAAAAGCACTCGAGGAAAAGAAAATTCCAATCGAGACTGCGGAGATTTCGAGGATTCCGCAAAATACGATTCCTGTCAACGACAGGGAAACAGCGCATAAAATCATCGGGCTTATGGATGAGCTTGAAGACCACGACGATGTTCAGAATACTTACGCTAATTTCGACATACCTGATGATGTGATGGCAAAGCTGTCATAGGCGTTTGAATATGATGGAAGGGTCGGCGGATATAAAACCAATTCTGAGATTTTATTTGTTTCGTATATTTTAAAACAATTTGGTGCAATATATATTCAAGCTCGGTGACTTTTTCGGATTTATATTTACCCGGATAAGTTTATTCACACCTCTCTTGTGATTAAAATCAGTCAAAAGGCAATAACAGGATGTGTCATTGTATATATGCAGCAGGCAGATTATAATCGCCTGCCGGCTGATGAATAAAACGGATTATAAATCATCGGAGAATATTTATGAAGAAAACTGCATTACAGCTAAATCTTTCGCAGGCAGCAATTGGCATAACAGTCCTTGTGTTAGCTGCATCTTTCATTTGTTTGATAAATGCTTGCGGCGGGCAGGAAACAAAAACTGCCGGCAGAACGCATTCAAATTACGGTCTGCGTAAACCTGTATCTTATGAAGCTCTTAAAAAAAATTTCAAAGATCCGGATATGATTTATTCGCCGTTTATATTCTGGTTCTGGGACGAACCTCTGAATGCGGACAAGATGGGTAAGATGTCAGCAGTAATGTCCAGCGAGGGCTTCAATCCCGGTTATGCACATGCACGCCGCTCGATGGTTGGCACACCAGATCTTCCGGATTCTGAATGGCTCGGCGATAAATGGTTCGAGGCCTTCGGCGCCGCCTTAAAACAAGCAGAGGCGCACAAAACATATCTGGGCTATTGCGATGAATACTGGTGGCCGAGCCTGCAGGCAAACGGCCGCGTGCTCAAAGCGCATCCGGAACTCGAAGCTGTGTCTCTAAGCTGGGATACTATTGATGTACCTTCAGCTTGTCAGGTGAAGGTGCCGTCATCATTCTTTGCAGTTGCAGCACAACTGGATAAGGCTATAGATGTGGCCGCTGTGAAAGAACCTAAAATTACAATGGGCAAATGGATTTGGCATCCGGATGCCGGAGAGACGAAACACTCCTGCTGGTTTAGAAAAGAATTTGAAATACCAGTTGACCGCAAGGCTGTGCAGGCAGTCCTGAAAATCGTTGTGGACAACGCCTATACCCTTTACGTTAACGGCAAAAAAATCGGGGAGGGCAGCAACTGGGAAAAAACTGATAGTTATGATGTTACCACGAGTTTGAAGACAGGCAAAAATATCATTGCCATAGAAGCAAATAATATCGATGGTCCTTTCGGCCTTCTCTTCGGGATGACTGTTGTCCTTGATGACGGGAAGACTATTGACATTCGCTCAGACAATAAATGGATTGCATCACTTAAATCTGCAAATGGATGGGAGCAGTCCGAGTTTGAGCCGAATAGCTGGGCGGCCGCTCGTGAAATAGCAGATACCGGCGCAGCCCCTTGGAATTATTCCGATGGAAAAGCACTGCACAAAACTGCTCTTATTCGAAGCAATACTCTAAATATCATCGGAGCCGGTGATGCATTCGACTGGACCTCGCCAGCCGACGGTTCATATCGAATTTATGTTTTTAATAAGTATCACCATCCCGGTGCTGACAGCGGGCAAGTCAACTATATCGATGAGCGTCTCGGAAAGGCATTTATTGAAATTGCACTCGAGCCATACGAAAGACAATTTGGCAAAAAGCTCGGAAGTTCAATTCCCGGCGACTTCATAGACAACGAAGGCGACTACGGATGGCGTCTGGCGTGGAGCGGGACACTCGATTCGCGATACAAAGAGCGATATGGCCGTGATATTCGCCAATGGTTGCCGCTTATGGCTGACAAGGATGTCGAAGGTCTTTACTCGAAGGCTCGATGGGAATGGTTCGATGTTGTTTCCGATATATACGCTGAAACTTTCAGGTCCGTAACAGACTGGCATGAACAGCGTGGGATGTACACGACTGCCCACGTCTGGGAAGAAAGTATTCCGGCCCAGGTTCAGGCTGTAGGCGACCATATGAAAATCCTCCGTGCCTTCACAATGCCGGGGCAGGATTGTCTGGGAAGAAAGTCTCTGTGTGTCCACGATTTCAAGGAAATCGAATCGGTTGCGGAGTTCGAAAATGTGCGTGCCGCTACGGAATTGATGGGTGCGGGCGGTTTTGAGGGAAAGGAATGGGGCACCTTTACGCCGCCATTCCTGAAACAAAGCATAAATGCGGCGATTGCCTGGGGAATGAGCCATATTATTCCGCATGGTGTTTTTACTACGAGAAAATTGACCGGCAATCCCTGGCCGCCGGATTGGTATAGTGAAAATCCTATGTTTCCATATCTGAATTTATGGACCGATTTTTCCCGGCGAGCAAGCTATATCAATTCAATGGGACAAGCTGTTCCTGATGTGCTTTTATACAACCCGCTGGAATCTGCATGGATTTTGGCTGATTACGACCTCTTCGATGCGAAAAAAAATATGGCGTGGATTTCCTGGGTAATGCCGCAGGATACAGAAAGCGGCAGACGAATGAATTATATTGACAGGGTATATACAAAAGCAATCACTGACCTGACGGATGCTCGTGTCGAATTCCTGATTGGCGACCGGTATTATCTGGGACAAATGGAAGTGAAAGGCAGGCACCTTATGCGAGGAGAGTTTTCTTTTAAGACACTGGTGCTTCCCCCAATAGACATATTGACGCTGGATGCAGCCCGAAAAATTGTTGATTTCGCAAAGGCCGGCGGATGTGTTTATGCTCTCGGTGAACTTCCGACTGCATCAGCCGATAACGGTGCAAATGACCTTCTGATGATAAACCTTATGGAAGATTTGAGAAAGCAGCCGTTCTTTACCGCATGTCCGAATGAGCCTGTGGATTGTCCCTCAGTATGGACGTATGGTCCCGGCTGGCAGTACAGAACCGACCCTAACCAGTACGGACTTAAGTCTTTGCTTACTAAAAGTGCGCTGGGCCTCGATTGCCCGGTCAAATTTATCTCCGGTGCTTTCACGATGCTCCAGCACCGCCGCCGTATTGATGGCAGGGATTTCTTTTGGCTCGTCAATAACACATCAAGCAGCCAAAGCTGCCGGATTTTCGTCTCTGCTGTCCATGGAGCGGCCTCTATCTGGGATTGTGAAAACGGCCAGATAAGCCCTGTGAATTCATCAGATTCTAAAGATGGAAGCCGCCTTAGTCTGACTTTCAAACCATACGAAGCATACTGGCTTGTCTTTGACAAGCAGAACACCGCTTATAGTCTGCCGGTAAAAAGTCAAGAAAGCGAAGCGGTTATGCAAATCGACGGCCCCTGGAAAGTGACTTTTGACCCGAACATCCAGCCGACGATGGAATTCCCGATGACACCGCCTGCTGAGTTTGCTCTCGGCACAGAAAAATCCCTTGAGGACTGGTCAGAATGGGGACTTAAAAAATTCAGCGGCCTGCTGGATTACACCAAAACAGTGAATATAAACAAGATAGAAGGTAAATTGTTCCTTGACCTTGGCAAAGTTTGTCATGCAGCAGAGGTCTATGTAAACGGCAAAACCTGCGGCGCATGGTTGTGGGAACCTCATATATTGGATATTTCCGATGCTTTGAAAAACGGCGATAATGAAATTCGTGTTCGTGTGGCAAACTTGATTAATAACAGTTATGGTGACATTCAGGAATCAGGTCTGTTTGGCCCTGTCAAAATTGTTACCGAGGGCACAGGACAGAGATTAGAGTAAACCTGAAAATTTGTGCGGCGATAATTTTTATCTTTTAAATTCTTTTTTTTACAAAGCGGATTCTTCGGGAGGCTGGACTGTTTCATAGCCGGGCATTTTGACATCTGCCTTCACCTGCTCATACCAGCAGCTGCCGTCCCAGACATCGGTTTCACCTTTTGCCCTTGGGTCATTGGTTCGAAGCATCCATTTTGACAGTTCTGTTCGCATTTTACTGAGTGTCTTTGCATAAGAGCTGTCCTGCGCGACATTATTAAGCTGGCCGCTGTCTTTTCGCAAATCGTACAACTCTTCAGCGGATCTTCGCTCAAAGGCAATGCGGTAATAGTACGAATATTTGGGGTCGTCTTTATGGTCTATAATAAAATATTTCGACGGTCCTTCGTCACAATCTAGATGTCCCTTCGGTGTTCCATTAGGGCGTCTCAGAAACGGGTGACCTGCGGGGAAGATCTGGGGCCGGAAATTTCGAATGTAAAGGAAATCTTTTGTTCTAAGTGCCCGGGCAGGAAAACTTCTGCCTTCAGGATGACACCAGGTATGTCTTTCACGCTCGGTAAATACCTTGTCGCGGGAGGAGTCAACACTGCCGTCTTTGCTGGATAACAGGACATTCATAAGACTGCGGCCTGTCATTTCTTTTGGAATATTTAAGACTGCTGCCTCCAGGAATGTCGGTGCAAAGTCAGTCGTGCTGACGAAATCGCTTATGACTCTGCCCGCAGGAACTTGTGCCAGCCAGGAAATTGCAAGCGGTGTCTTTGTACCTGCATCATATAAATTTCCCTTCGAGCGGGGGAAAGGCAATCCGTTGTCGCCGGTCAAAACCACGATTGTGTTTTCAAGCTCATTGATTTGTTCGAGCTGTTTTATGAGCTGGCCGACCTCGATATCAAAACGTTTAATCTCAGCATAATAATCAGTAAGGTCACGTCTTACCTCGGGGACATCAGGCAAATATACCGGGACAGATACCTTCGATGCATCGAGCTTATAATCTGCAGCCAATTTCGGATCGTAAGAGCGGTGAGGGTCGTTGCTGCCGAACCAGAAACAGAACGGCATTCCTTTGGGTCTTTTGGAAAGGAATTCACTGAAATCCTTGTAGCGATTGCCCGCAGGATTAATCTCTCTTCCATCGTGCTTGCCGGGACCCCACCCTTTTCTTGTGAAACCGACGTGATAGCCATTTGCCGAAAGAATATCCGTGTAAAGCTGTGGTATGTTCGTCCAGTTCGATGACAAATTCATTGCATTGCCGAGCCGGTGCGGCATCTGACCGGAAAGAATACCAGCACGTGAAGCTGTGCAGGTCGGTGCTGCTACGAAGTTATTTGTGAACAGCACCCCGTTTCGTGCAATGCGGTCGAAGGTTTCTGTTTTTATGAATGTTTCTCCGAGAATCGAGGCCTGTTTCGGACCCCAGTCGTCAGCTATGCAGAACAATATGTTCGGCCTTTTTTTTATGCTTTGCTTTGAAAATAGTTTACTGGAATCCAGGCATCCGCTTATCGCAAGCCCTGCAGCGCCCAAACCTGCCGTCTTCAAGAATTGCCGCCGGTCAAAATTTCTGGTTTTCATTTTCCGTTTCCTTTACCGGATTTTTCTGCATTTTTAGACAGCGCATAATCGCAGCTCAGATTGTCTTTCCGCCGGCAGGATCGAGCTTTTTCAAAACAGCCGCAAGCTCCTTGCGGGCAGAAATCGCTGCTTTGTCCTTGGTGTCTGAAGGCACAAGCTGCTCGACAAAGGGCGCATCCTTCATATCAAAAAGTTCGCCTGCCTGATTAAGCTTCCATCCATCATTGCGGACATACCAGTTGCGGCCGAGCTGCACAAAAATCCACTCTCGATGCTTTCCCTTTTCGCCGCGAAGCTGCGGTGCGAAACTTTGACCATCATATTTCAATTTCGAAGGTACTTTCGCGCCCACAACTTCAGCAAATGTCGGCAAAAGGTCGCTGAAATCCACCAGGTCTTTAAGCACAACTCCGCCCGGCATTACGCCTTTCCAATTAGCTATCAGCGGGACACGTGAGCCGCCTTCAAGCATAGTGCTCTTGTTGCCATTTATTTTTCTTCCGCCTATTGTGCCGGTCTGTGCTGCAACTGTGCCATTATCGCCGGAGAAAATTATCAGGGTGTTGTCACGAAGTTTCAGCCGGTCTAATTCTGCGACGACCAGACCGACCTGTTTGTCAAGGTAAGCGACATTATCGTCGTAGAGTGTTCGAACATCCTGCTTGCCCGGTTTGCTGTCTGGTGTCCGGACAATCGGGCCGTGAACCAGATGCGAGGAATAATAAAGAAAGAACGGTTTACCTGCTGCCGGCCCGCCTGCTGAATGCCGGCGCAGAAAATCCATCGCAAATTCGTGCGTGGCATCGGGGTAATAAATCTCTTTTTCCAGCTCAATAAGCTGACCGTTTTTCGTGTAATTATTTTTCCAGTACCAGCCGCCCGCCGTCGGGTCGGTGATGTATTCATCGAATCCCCAGTCGCGCGGTGTCTGTCCCATCTGCCTCCACTTGCCCGCCTGGCAGGTATCATAACCTGCCTCTTTTAGAATCCGCGCTAATGGATGCTCATTTTGAGCTACAGGATTGCCTGCCGCTTTATTCGTCAGGCCTCCTGTTCTGAAGGGATACCGTCCTGTCATAATCTCGCAGCGTGTCGGCCCGCACAGCGGTGTCGAATAACATCGCTCGAAACGTATGCCGCCGCGAGCAAGGGCATCTAGGTTTGGCGTCCGGTTTTTATGCCGGTCCGAACCATAGCATCCGACTCCATCCAGCCCGTAGTCATCCGATAGAATGAAAACAATGTTGGGCCGTCCGGCTGCTCTGACCCTGCGGCTGGTTGTTGAAACGCACGAGGCAGGTATAGACAGCGTTGAGACCGCTCCTGCAGCAACACAGGTCCTCAAAAATTCTCTTCGCGTTAATTTGCTCATAATTTTTCTCCTTTAAAAATTCTTAATCTATTACAATTTTTAGCAACATGCCTCTGAATAATTTTTCAAGGCCCTGATAAATAAAATTTCATACAATATTAAAACTTTTTCCTGCCAGACGTCAAAACATTTGTATTTTATCTAATTTTTTCGCGGATTCCACGTGTCGTCACCCAGTATCAAGCTCATCTTCGCGACACGCTGCTCTTAAATCATTTTTGCTTTCTAATCTCCTTACGCATGCTCTTCTTTGAGTAGAATTGTATTTCTTTGCCAGAGTTCCGCCAGCAAAGAAGCAGTATTTATGCAAACAAAGACGAAGATGCCGGCAGATATCATCGCTTCCGGCTCGAGATGAGCCTTGGCAATGACAACACCAAGACCGGCAAGAAGCCAGAGCAGTAATTACTCGCAAATATGCTAAAGCCTAAATTGTAGGAACATCGGCTATCCAAACGTGGTGAGGCTATCTATTTTTCTATTTTATCAAGGCTGTTCTGGTCAGAAATTCGCAAGTCGGTACTGTCAAAATCTCCACCTGGAGGCAGTAAAAGTTTGATTTGGCGGATGTAATCGATTTTGATCACCGGGTCGTGTGCCCGACATTCCAACAGATGACCCCCACAATCCCTTTTACTTGAAATGAAGTGCAGGTGATAACCAGGCACATTCAGAGGAAATATGTAGTCAGGACACTTAAATCCTGCAAGAGTGCCAGAGGTGTCTATTGTTTCGAAGACAGGCTGATCTTTAACAACTTCTGTCAGTTTCGGGTAGGGCTTCTGCTGGGCAGGTACACTCCGTGTGCGGACGTATTCGAAATGGGCATCAATTCTTATTGCATAAAAAATATTCGTGACAGGCAATCTGCTATCTATCTGTTTTTGCAGTTCGGGAAAACTGTAATTACCTTTGAGCTCGATTTGTTTATCAGAACTGAAACTAGTTACAACTGCAAACGGAGTTAATAAATTTTTCGATACGGGGTAAACACTGCCATTCGATTTGACTTGGTAAACAGTGCCATCCAGCAACACCATTTCCCCATCAAGCTTGTCGAAAGTGCCTATGCCGAAATTACCCATTCTGGTTAGTTCGGCACATCTGAACTGCCCCTGGTAGCACCCGGCCATCAAAGCGTTTATAGTTGAAAACTGGCAGATCTTTTCATTGTCTCTAAAACAACCTGAAGTTAATGTAAACGCCAAAACGACCGCTGTTATTAATTTGGCTTTCATTTTAAACCTTTCAGTTTTTAATCTGTGTTTTTTGTCACTGTTTCTATATCGACAAGGACTAATGTTTAGGCTCGTTCATTTCCGATTCGGATCATTTCTCGCAACAGAACGTCAAAATCATCCCGACGGCTGCGATGATTTGTAATGGCAACAAGCAGGTACTTCCTGTCCGGCCGGGTTGAAGTCTGCAGCCAATTGAAATGTATTCAGCCAAAAGTGTGCAGCAATTCCGCAAAGGACGACCCAGGCAAAGAAATATTTTGTATATAAGGTCAAAATCTTTTTAAACATCTTGTTCCATTCCGCAGTGACAATAAATTTATACCTGATTTATAATTCAAATTGCGCAGAAAAACAACAATTTCCTGGAACTCTTTTAGATGGAACAAGCCCGTAATCCAGAGAAATGATTTATCTAAAGAGCTGACACATTGCTGAACTGCAGATTCGTTTTATTGCGAATTGACCGGCGGCAGAGGCTCTATGGGAACACGGCTGAAGGTAATTTCTGCGACAGGCAGCGAAATTACAGCGTAGCTTCTGTCTTTAACAATATCGCCGGGATTGATAATTCTGACTTGCTCGCCTTCCTCGTAAAAAGCCTCGTTCGTAAAGCCGCATAAAACAAAGCTGATTCCAGGATATTTCCTGCGCAGCGTCAGGCAGAGCATGTGCATATCATATTCGGATTGTTCGAGCAGTTCGGCCCCGAGGTCAAGCTGGACATAAAACCGGTAGCCGTTGATTTCGACGACAGGCCAGCTGTCTGCAATAAGATGCCAGTTGGCAGGGGCGCTGGGATTTTTCTGGTCGGGACGCAGGTTATAGTGGACCTCGAAGTCCTTGAACTCTTCGATTCCAATGTCTCTTTCCACGAGGTTGCCGCAGTGAATTATGTGCCTGATATTATGTTTTTTGAATTCAGCAGCCATACTTTTCCAGAATGAGCCATCCAGGTCCGAAATATTAAGACTATCGGAAATTATTCCGACTTTGAGCGGTTCTTTAAGAGGTTTTGTTTTCGGGATTCGGCTGAAAACAATCTCTTCGGTGTCGGTGTTGATAATGGTGAATTCGTAGCCTTCGAAAGAACTTTCGACCGCGCCGGGATTAACAAAATTAATTAAGTGGCTCTGTTCGTAAACCTGGTGATGTGTGTGTCCGGAGAAAAGCCACCTGACGAAATCGTGATCCCGCCTTATTAAATTCATAGTTTTGATAAGGTCGGCTTCTGAGCCGGCCAGAAACTCGAACGACCTTTTGTGGCCTACGTAAATTACGATGTTGCAGAAATTCACAACCCGTTTTCCCGGCTTGGTGTATATCCAGCCTTTCGGAGGCTTTGTAAACTCAGGCTTGTCAACCTGGCTTTCCACCAAAGCACAGATTACAGGCAGATTGTCGAAAAGTTCCGGTCTTATGTGTTTTGGCTCGATGTCACCGGCGTGGATAATTGCCTGGACCCCGCGTTTTCTAAATTCCGCCATAATATGCGGAATCGCATTCATTTTATCTTCGTGAGTATCAGAAATGACACCCCAAATCATATTTCAATCCTTTCAAATAAGTGATCTGGTTTGGGAGATTCATTTAACAGTTCGGATAGGAATTGTTTTCGCAAATCCGGACTGATTAAACAAGTCCCAAACAATTATCTGCCGAAGAGATTATAATACACTGATTCATAATTGCAAGATTCCAATTAACGCGCAGCTACTTTGATCGTCCATGCAATGCAAGTAGATCGCAAAATATTTTATGCAAACGACTCTAAAAAAATCATAAAATCAGCAAATATTTTATTTGTCTGTCCGGAATGGGGAAGCGGGCAGGCCTTCCTTGTTGGAGAGGTTCGGCATCGATTCCTCGTTCCATCCGAAACGCACAGCGACAGGCTCTTTTACGTTTTCGCTGGAGACAACGACGCAGCCATCATCGATTGCAGCGGTTGCGGGGACAAAGTTTTTATCAGCTCCGGCTATTTCGAAACAGCAGGGAGGCTTATCGTCACGAGAGATTAGTCCGCCGCCGACATAGTCGAATTTAATGCGGATTTTGCCGTCCTCTACAGACATAGATTTATAAAGCGGACCTGAATAGACGATGCCAGTCTTTCCATAAGTTTTAGCAAGAGCCCACAGGGCGAGCCTTTTGCCCACATCCTGTTTGTTTTTGGGGTGAATGTCTCTAACATTATCTACAAGGTCAACGGTGACAGCCATTCCGGTATTGGGAATCGAGAGTGTTGCAGTTTGTGCCGCCCAGATGCGCGGAAGCCGCTGTTTATCGCCGCCGTAAGTGAAGGGTGCAAGCTGGACGAAATAAAATGGGAAATCGCCCTGGCCCCAGAGTTTGCGCCAGCCGCTGATTAAAGCCTTCATTTTTTCCATATAGAGCATGCCATCGTCAAGGTTTGCCTCACCCTGATACCAGAGGGCGCCGCGGATTGCGAATGGTATGATGGGGTAAATCATCGCGTTGTACATACTTGTCGGCTCAGAGTAACCGTCAAGGGGATGCCTTGGAAAATCCGGATCCATTGGGAGGTCTTTACCTTCTGCGAGCGCATCCTTTGCAGCGGGAATCCAGGACTGTAGCTGTTCGATATATTTTTCAACAGCCTTTCTGTAATCGGCGTTAGCCACAGTGATGCGCTCGGAGATATTTTTCACAGCTTCTACAGACATAAAGCCTTCAGGGGATGTCCAGGGTTCTATTCGCGAGCCGCCCCATGAACTGTTAACAAGACCGATAGGGACATTCAGCTCTTTCTGGAGATGCCGGGCGAAAAAGTAGCCGACAGCAGTGAAAGAACCGGCTGTCTGAGGCGAGCAGGAAACCCAGGTGCCCTCGACATCCTGACGCGGCCTGCCGGAAGTTTTATTAGGAATGTCGAACTGTCGAATTTGGGGATAATTAGCCTCTTCAATTTCCTTCCTGGCATTCATTGCGCCTCCGACGGTCCATTCCATATTGGATTGGCCCGAGCACAGCCAGACCTCGCCGATGAGGATGTTGTTAATTGTAATGGAATTTTTGCCGGCAACAGTCATTGTGAAGGGGCCGCCGGCCTTTTGTGATGGAAGACGTGTCATCCACTTGCCCTCTTTATTGGCTGTGGTTTTTATAGAAGAATTGTTAAGCTGTATTGTAACCTGTTCAGCGGGTT
>Ga0105097_10001052_pt1 | contig 12976 bp, 12 predicted proteins | sample PPLLak12cMay2015_FD_87035 | JGI IMG/M metagenome (GOLD analysis project Ga0105097, IMG submission 87035) | Freshwater sediment microbial communities from Prairie Pothole Lake near Jamestown, North Dakota, USA - PPLs Lake P7 Core (1) Depth... | ecosystem: Environmental > Aquatic > Freshwater >... | reverse complement strand
TTGAGTTGAGATTCAGACAGATCAATTCCCGTAACGGAATAGCCACGCCTGGTCAGCTCTATGCTATGCCTTCCGGTACCGCAACCCACATCCAGTATTTTTAATCTTTTGTCAAATTTTATTACGGATTCTATAAAATCGCATTCCCCTGCAGTTCCCTGAGTGAAATGCTCCAGATCGTATTTTTGTCCGTAGTTCTCGAACAGGGATTCATACCACTGTTTCTTGTTTGCAGTATCCATAATTCTTATTTGTTTTTCTGTTGTTGTACAGTCCAGTCAGTAAAAGTCATTTCAAATTTAATTTCATCTTTTCCATGGGTACCAATTTCTTTCCAGCCTGCTTTTCTGTAAAACATGTCTGCCCTGGTGCCTGGTGTAGTTCCCAACCAGACTGTTTTTCTTGTTTGTTGAAAATACCAGTCGAGCATGGTGTCATGAAGTATTTTGCCAATACCCTGTTTTTCAAATTCAGGTTTTATAAACAAAGCCCAGATATTGTTTTCTTTCAGGTCGGCAATTGAAAAACCCACAATTTTATGATCGATCTCACACACCCAGCCTTTTCCTCTTTTCATCAGGAATTCTTCGCAGTCTTTATCGCTTACCAGATTTGGATTCGACAAGGTATTTTCTGTCACTGAATTTCGTACTACCTGAATTTGTTGAATGTCGTCAACCGTGGCTTCTCGGATAATCCGCTTTGTAAAGACTTCTTTGGGTGTCATCTGTTTTGGTCTGGTTTTGTTTTTGTAAGGATTAGGGTTTAAGTTAAGGCCTGTCTGTGCACAAGGGGGATAATTCATATTCAATTTGATCTTCTTTATAGGCAGCAACCTGAATAAAGCCAAGTCTTTCGAAGAGCGGGATGGCCTGTTCGTATTGTTTGTCAGTGACCGCCCAAATGTGGTTTAATCCGATCTCATTTATACCAAAGTCTATGGCCTCCTGTATTGTTGTTGCCTGAACAGCATCATAGAAAGAAATTTCAATCAGGTCAGGTATGTCTTCAGTGATAATTTCCCGCAGCGAGATTTTGTCTTCTGGAATATTTGGGAATATAGGGTAAGGAGGAAGCCTCATTGCTTCTGATCTTTTGTTTATAGAGTTATACCTGCTTCAAAATCTGGTACAGTTTGACTATTTCGTAACCGGTTTTGGGAACTATTCATTATTTCGTCAGCTTGGTCTTATTTCTGAATAACAATCTTTCTGATTACCCTTCCATTCTCAGAGCTGATCTGTACCAGATAAACGCCCGGCTTTAAGACGGATATATCTAATGTGTCCGAACTATAAAGAACCCGGTTAAGCAGGGTCTTTCCCAAAACATCCGTGATACGTAGTTCACATGAAACAGGTTCTTTCATTTCAAAATGCAACAGATCTCTGCCGGGATTAGGATAAAGTTTTATACCCATAGCTTCATCAAAAAAGTCCTCTGTGCCCAGAGAAGTTTCGCCTACCTTGAACCAGTTCAGATTAAAGCCGCCCTGGCTTACCTGTAATCTCAGACTGTGTTCTCCGGCGGTAAGGCTGAGGTTGTTTTCAAAAGTAGCCCAGTTCTGCCAGCCACCGGTGGGCGTAAATACCTGCGTAAGCAAATTTGTTCCGTCTATGAGTACATTGAGAATGCCACCGGAATTTACTGCCGCCCTGAAAGAGATCCTGTAATCCTGGGTGACCGGAACTTTAATTTTGTATTCCAGCCAGTCTCCGGCATCCATCCAGCCCACATTGGCAAAGCCGGAAATGTCTTCGGTTTTCTGAATCAGAATTCCGCTCATTTTGTTGTAGGCTTCAGCTTCGATCAGGTCAGGAATATCTACGACCAGGTTTTCGTTATGCACCGGCATTTGTTTGTATACTTTTCCCAGGTCTGTTAATTGCCCGTCAACAGCCAGCAGATCGATAAACGGATAAGTGGTACTTCCGCCACCACGACCAATGAACCAGGCATATCTGAATACGGCAGGTTCTGTTTCGAGAAAATCTACTGCGCCGATCATAAAATTGATTTGATCTTCGGCAGTTTTTATATTTCCATTGGGTTCCCAGCCGGCAAATTCCGTTAACCAGATGGGTTTGCCGTATTTCTTAAATTGGCCTATGTACCAGCTCAGTGCAGAAACTGTGTTCATATAAGAATGTACAGCAATATAATCCACCCGGCAATTGTTACAGGCCGCAAAGAAATCATCGAGATACTTAAACGGATCAGTGTAGGTAACACCATTTTCGGTTACGCAACTCCCACAGTAATTTACCGCCGGACCTACAATTTTCAGGTTGTAATCGTTGGCAATCGCCTCCAGTACCGGCCACACTGCTGCTGCCTGCGAGGGAGTCATTTTTGCCTGATCTAAAAAATTGGGTTCATTAAAGGCCAGTAGATATTTAGTATCTGGATGAGAAGCGAGATAGGAACGCAGTTTGGATTCATTAAAATTTCCGTTCCATGTCATGGGCACAAAATCAAAACCGTAATTTTGAAAAACGCCTTCCACAGAACTTTCCGGTACTTCCGACCAGTTGTACCACCAGGAGATTTCAGGAGACAGCGCTTTCATGTCATTTGGCGAATGATGACCGTAGGCCATACCGCGTTTCTGGCTATATGTGATAAGGAATGAGAAAACCAGAATTAAAAGCAGGGTGTTTTTGATCATAACCGTAAAATTCAAAACAGTGCGCTCAGGGATATACCGGAACTCTGTGCATGCCTCACGAAGGCTTCTGCACTTTTGCAGCCGAATTCCATACCGCGGAAGATCTCCATTTTGCCATGTGAGTCCTGATAAGTTTCTTCAATCATCTGGCTTTTGTGAACAAAACAAGCCCGGTGCTTTTGATCTGCTACTGAGGTAATGTCGACATAGTCGGTTGGGGTGAAATTTTGTGTCTGTATGCCTGTCATCGCCTCACTGTAATACAGGACTGCTTTTTTACCTGAATTCAGCCAGGCGTCATAGGTCAATAAAGAACATATGCGGTGATCGCGGTGGGTATCGATGGGCCAGTGTGTGAAAATGAGTTCCGGTTGTTCCTTTTTAAACAAATCCATCAGCGGGCGGTAATGTTTTTCAGTGATCTCGCAGCTGCCGTCTGTCTGTCCGAGAAATTCGGGTCTTGCCTTAAGAATGGCGCAGGCACTGAGCGCCTCTGCCGTTCTGATCTTTGCTGCCTCTTCATGTGATTTTCCTTCTATTCCCGCTTCGCCCCTGGTAAGGTAAACAGAAATAACTTCGTGGCCTGCACCGGAGAGCAGGGCCATAATTCCGCCACAAGTGGTTTCCGGATCATCGGGATGTGCGCCCACAACAAGGACCTTCATTTTTTTGGGAGACCCTTGTAAAATAAGGCTGGCCGCCGGATCAGAAAAACCCATTGTCGCCGCAAGCGTGGCAGGTACAGTAAGTGAGAGCAATTGTCTCCTTGTGTATTTTGTCATGGCATTTGATTCTCAGGAAAACAGGAGCTTCACTCAGCAGTCGTCGGGTCGATCATGGTTAGCACCTCATTCACCGCATTTGCAGGGAAGCCTCCCAGTTTGGCATGTTCCCTTACCATTTCGGCGTTGGGAGCGATATAAACACAATACACCTTATCACCGGTAACATAGCTTTGTACCCACTGGATCCTGGTCCCCATGTTGCTCAACACCCCGCAGGAGGTTTGGGATATGCCTTTTAATTGTTCGGCAGTTAATTTTCCGGCGCCCGGAATTTCTCTTTCAATGACATACTTTGGCATCTTTTTGTAGTTTTAGTTTTCCTACTCATCTGGCTTTTCGGTACCGCCCCTTTTTTGCTGGAATTCAGAATTCACTATTTTTTGTTGGCATGAAGATAGAAAAAAAAAGCCAAATTTCAGCATTTGAGGATTTATTCATGATCCTAAAGGATGGTAGGGTGTGCGCTGTAAGAGATCAGGACATCGCCTGGGAATTAATTTTGTTTGCAGTATCGGATGAATAAAAGAAATGAGGTCCATGGAAATGCTCAGGATTCCCGGCCATCCGAAAGGGTGGAGATGTAGAAACAATGCTGTTTTTCAATGGGAGAAACTCACTGATTAAAAAACAACCTTCAATCGGTAGTTTATTGATTCACTATTTTCATTTGGCTTGAATAACCCCGGTCGTCAATCAGTCTTACAAAATAAATACCTTGGGAAAAGGCAGAGAGATCGAATGAACTGCCGGCAACGCTGACAGGTATTTTTTGTCCAAAAGAGTTATAAACAGAAACAGAATTTAATACTGAATTGTTTGATGTGCGAATAAAGAATTTGCCCTCGGAAGGATTTGGATAAAGGGTAAAAGCAGATTGCTCGAAATCGGCAACCGACAACTGGTTAAAGAATTTATTTGAGATAAGGTTCCACAGTTCAGGCTTGTCGCCATCATAATTTAATGCCCAAATCCCGATCCCGCCTAATTTTTCCTGTAAGGCAAGATCGTATTTTTTGGATAGACTTGGCTCATTGTCCTGCCAAACCTGGTTCCAGTCTCCATTTTGCCATTTATACCAGGGTGTTTGTGAATTGTTATCCCATAAAAAGCCCCCATGTGATTTGGCCTCATCTGCAGCGGTTCTGTAGAACGTGGATTTGATATATTTTACAACACTGGAATTCGGATTTTCGTTGGCTGTGGTCCAGTGTTTACCGTAATAGGGCACTCCCAAAATCAATTTTTTTGGATTTTTAGATAAGGGTGTTTTATAGTCATTTGACAGGGTCTTTGAAACAGAAATTCCGTTGGTGGGATGGACTAAGGGAGAAACTGCACCGGTATTGCTGCTCCAGGATCCGTTATAATCATAGGCCATTATGATGAGATAATCAACGGCATCACATAGTCCGTCTAAATCCCAACCGCCCCAGTTAACAGCAGGGCCATCAAAGGAAACTTCTTTTCCCGGTAATTCCTTGTGAATATATTCTGTAAGATCTTTCATAAAAGTATTCAGCAAAGATCCCCTGTCGGCCGTATTCATCGCTTCGAAATCTACATTGATTCCATCCAGTTTATAGGTAGTGATCAGGGATTTAATATTTGATTTTAAAGTGTTTTGTGCCGATGGGTCGGTCAGGATACTGTGAGCAACACTTGCCGCATTCTCGGAACCTCCAAAATTTGTCAGTGTCAGTATGGCTTTTGTGCCTGCGCCGTGTGCATCGTTGATAATATCTGTCCATGGCCAACCGGTTGGATTGGTTATTTCGCCTTTGGAATTGGTCATAAAATCAAATAAAGCGATGTGTGTGAGAAGCTCATATTGCAAATTTGGTTTTGCAGCAGGATATTCCCAATAGGGCAAAAATCCGAATACAATTTGATCTGGAGGTGAAAAACTTTTTTTTAATGGAATTATATCTTTTCCTGAAATATCGAATTTAGCAACAAGCTTTGTGTTTTGACCCAATTCTTTCTTTTGGAACAAATGCGTTTCCTGTCCGTTGATGTGGATTGCTAGAAGAAAAACAGAAAAAAACTGGAGTAATTTTATTCTCATATAATTTACAAATGGGCAAATCAAAGTTAGCAAAAAAATGCAAAAAACAGCATAAAAAAGCGCAAGGGAGTTTAATAATTTGCTTGTTTGTTTAAGGTTTCCTTGAAAATTAAAATTTACAGGTTATTTTACACGTCTTGATTATGCTTATGGAATTACAAATTACCGGGTATTTGCTCCCATTTTAACTGCATAAATAGTATTCAATCCTAAATAAATGACACAGAAAAAATGCTTCAATGCTTCTTCTTTTCATGAATTTCTTCCTGAATGCGCTTTTGCACATCAATTTTGGCACCTCGCAAAACATAAATGGAAATTTCCTTTTCCCTTGCCAGAGGATCAATGCGCTTGTCCGCGAGATACACTTTTTCAAAAAGCGGAATCTCTTTGGTTCTTTCTTTGTCTTCATCATCCATCTCCTTTACCAGAATGACATCTGTGATTTTCATGTCCGGATCAAACCAGTTTATATAGTCGGCATTAAAAGAATTCGCCCTGATCTGGTCATTCTTTTTGTAGTAATTAATGGCGCCAGCTTGTCCGTAATTGTCACACAAAATTAGGGTTTGTTCCGGGTGAGGGAGACTGGTTGCGATAGAATCTACTTTTTCCGCCAAAGATTTCCATCCCAGCATATCAGCGAAATCCTGCGGCAGGGCATGGTCTTTGCCATCCTCCCAGCGAAGAAGGCCAAATTTCTGATAAGGAGCTGCATTTTGCACAATGTATTGCGGACTCCGGTTCGGGAAAAATACCCTGCTTAACGGAATAAAAACCAATACAGGCAGCATGATGGCTGTGGCGAGGAGGTATTTCTTCCAGCCTTCTCTCAAAAGATTTCCTAAATAAACTGCCCCGAAAGCAATATAAATGGGGTATAAGCCAATGGCGTAATAGTCCTTGGCTTTAAAATAGGTAAAAACAGCCAGGGTGAATACCAGTACAAAAAAGAAAAAACGATATTTTCTAAATACCGGGTTAAAGAGCAGGGCATAGAGCGCTGCAAGAATTACGAAAAGCGCACCGACGAAAAAGAATAGCTGGCTTTTTAAAAAATCCCAGCGGTTCACATGGATCAGTTGGGTATCTGCCAGTTGCCGCAAATGCCGGATCACAGGGAAATCATTTGTGAGCTGCCAGATCAGGTTGGGCAGGATAAGCAGGAAAGCCAGAATTATGGCGAAGAAAAAATGTTTTTGCAATAGGACTTTGCGGTGCTCAGAAATCAGCACAGCAGGGAATAATCCAAGAAGTAAAAAAATAATATTGTATTTATTCAAAAAGCCTATGGCGAAGATAAGTGCTGCAGCATAGAGCCATTTCGGCTTGTTTGTTTGGATGTATCTGATGATCACAAAATAAAAGCTTGTCCAGCTCAAAACATCCAGAGAATTGGGCTGGTAGAGGATGTTCAGTCTGAGCAGTGCAGAGAACAGGAGGCAATTCGCGCCCAGGATAAGCGCGGCCAGATTGCCATTAAGGGATTCTATAGCCTTCCAAACAACCACCATGGTTAAAGCTCCGAACAAGGCCGGAAAAAATTTTACCCAAAACACCGAATTTCCCAAATAAGCGATGAGTACTGAAATCCAGGAAGTGACGGGTGGAACCGATATATAACCCCAGGCCAGGTGGTTGGCCTGGTCGAGGTGCAGGTATTCGTCTCGTTGCAGGTCGTATTCCGGGCTGATCAAGGTGTATTGCAAAACGAATTTTGCGAGAATGAAACCCAGTAAAACAACACCTTTTTTTGACATGCTTTGTGGTATAACCTGATTAAAGTTAGGCTGCTTGAATATATCTTGTCATGCACCTTTGTCTGGCAGTATTACACAACATCAGATTACGTCAACTTACAGGGGCTCATAAGCATCACGGTTCTCATAGATGATCCATCCCAGGATAGCGGCAACTACTATTGCCATAGGTAATCCGCTCATATCGACGAAAATGTGTGTAAGAACGATGCCAACTACTATTGGGAAAAGAATCACAGCGCCAAGTGCTCTTTTTTGCGGAAAAATGATGAGCAGGCCTCCAATGATCTCCGTGAGACCCAAAAGGGGCATGAGCCAAATAATCTCTTTTATTGCCTGAAAATCCCTGATGGTTTCTTCCGGCATATTTTGGGGCATAGGCATATAATTGAAAAATTTATTCAGTCCTGCATTGATGAACAAAAGACCAAATAACAGCGCAACAACAAAAAGTATTTTATTTTTCATTTTTTATGGTTTTAGATTGGTTTTGATTTTTCGTGTACATACAAATATATCATAAATCATGAACAAAAAGGAATCTATTGCAAAACCATTCATCATTACCCTGCGGCTGGGCACCATTACACTTCATCACTGAATGACCGATTAACAGTTTTATCAAATCACCATAAACGTATCTTCAAATCGTAAAGCCAAAATTCGTAATTTTATGAAAGCAAAGCAAAAATAAATTTTATGGGAGATGATTTATAGAATAATTATCGTGCATCGATTTTGCTAAACCAACAAATTATGAGCGGCAATCAAGACCAAATTAACCAGCTTTTCCTTAGGCTGGAATCACTTTTAAAAAGGCAGGAAGTCTTTTCAAAAGAAATGGAGGATCTAAGGGATGAGATCATTTTGCTAAAAAGAGTTCAAACGGGAATAGCTTCAGAAAATGAAACGATCATCGAAGCAGAAGACATCAAAGAAGTATCTGTAAAAGAACCTGTAAAACCGGTCTCAGGCAGCACACCAAAAAAATTATACAGAGATATTGATCATATTATTTTGGGAGGGGTTTGTTCCGGTTTGGCGGAATACCTCAATCTGAGCAGACTATTGGTTCGGTTCCTCTGGGTGCTTGTTTCCTTTTTATATGGTCTTGGATTTATTGCTTATATCATTTTATGGATCATTTTGCCCAAAACAAAAAAAGAGACCTTTTCAAGTCAACAGCCTGCTCAGGCCAAAATGGATATACCTATTGACAAGATTGCGGTGAAAGCCAAAACACCAAAAATCCTGGTCGACTGGGAGAAATTTATCGGTGAAAACCTTATCAATAAAATTGGCATAGCCATTACCATTTTAGGTGTAGGCATCGGTGCAAAATATACAATTGAACGCGATTTGATAAGTCCGCTCACCAGAATAATACTGGGTTATCTGTTAGGACTCGCACTTCTGGGTTTTGGTATCAGATTAAAAGAGAAATATGATCATTTCAGTGCTGTTCTTGTAAGTGGCGCCATGGCCATTTTGTATTTCATGACCTTTGCAGGTTTTAGTTTTTATCAACTGATTCCACAAATTCCTGCCTTTATCATCATGGCTTTAATTACGGTATTTACCGTGTTTTCGGCCTTGAGATACGACCAACAGGTTATCTCACTCATAGGTTTGGTGGGTGCGTATGCCATCCCTTTTTTACTAAAAGACGATGCCAGTAACGTGTCTATACTTTTTAGTTATATGGCTATAATCAATGTAGGAATTTTGGTTATCGCATTCAGGAAGTACTGGAAAATACTCTATATTTCAGCTTTTGTGCTTACATGGCTTATCTTTTTTACCTGGTACAGACCTGAATACAATACGGAGAAACACTTTGTCTTGGCCCTGACTTTTCTCTTTCTATATTTTGTAATTTTCTATACAACCTTCCTTTCATTTAAACTGGTAAGAAAAGAAAAATTCGAAATAGCAGATAATCTGTTGTTACTTGCTAACGCCTTTATTTTTTACGGATTTGGCTATGATATTTTAAAGGGACATGAGACGGGTGCCCAATTGCTGGGGCTTTTTACGCTGGGTAATGCCCTAATCCATTTTATAGCAGGACTGATTATTTACAATCGGAAACTCACCGAAAAGAATCTAATCTATTTAGTTTCTGGTTTAGTACTGGTTTTTATTACCATTGCAGTTCCGGTTCAGCTGGACGGAAACTGGGTAACATTGCTGTGGGTGGGTGAAGCCGCAATATTGTTCTGGATTGGCAAGACCAAAGGGATTCCTGACTATGAGAAAATTTCTTATCCTTTAATGATTCTTGCGGCAATCAGTATGCTGCAGGACTGGTCAATGGCATATAATCAGTATAATTATTATGAGAAGGCAGAAAATATCAGGCCCTTGCTCAATATTCATTTTCTTAGCTCGCTCTTATTTATTGCTTCTTTCGGATGGATCACAATTCTGAATGCGAACGAAAAATATCCTTCTGCACTGAGTTCACAGAAAGATTTGCGTCAACTGGTCTCCCTGTTCATCCCTGCCATTTTTTTGAGCGCGATCTATTTTTCCATGAGGCTGGAAATAGAAAATTACTGGAACCAGCAATATGACAGTTCTTTTCTGAACATAAATGATTACAAGCAGCAACATAATACCGATATTTTGGAATTCAAGACCATTTGGGTACTCAATTATACTTTGCTGTTCACCACACTGCTTTCGTTTATAAACATAACAAAACTGAAGAACAGAACTCTGGGACTCTTTAATCTCGCCTTAAATGCCGTTGCTATTCTTGCTTTTTTAGGACAGGGACTCTATGCCCTCAGTGAATTGCGCGAAAGCTATCTGGAGGGGACAATGGCTGTATATTATCAGGTTGGGACTTTTCATATAGGGATCAGGTATGTTTCGTATATTTTTGTTGCGATAACACTATTGGCTTGTTACATGTACATCCGACAGAAATTTATGAGCATTAATCTGAAAATGACTTTTGAGCTGTTGCTGCACCTTACTCTGCTGTGGATTGCCAGCAGTGAACTAATTAATCTGATGGAACTCGCTGGGTCTTCCAGTTCAGACAAGCTTGGTCTCAGCATACTTTGGGGTCTTTATTCCTTATTGCTGATTGCACTGGGGATATGGAAATCTAAAAAATATTTGCGCATTGGAGCCATTCTTTTATTTGGAGTTACCCTGATAAAACTCTTCTTTTATGACATTTCACACCTGAGCACGATCTCAAAAACCATTGTTTTTCTTTCATTGGGAATACTGCTGCTGATCATTTCGTTTTTATACAACAAATTTAAAAACCGAATTGCTGATGAAATTGAGAAGTAGTTGTTATTTCGCAAAAGAGTCTTTAACTGGGGATCCACCCTTGTTATGCCCGCTCATGAGCATTGTCATTTTTGTGTTTGGTTGTTTTTCTGTTGAGATTATGGAGCAGAAATGAATTTCCATAATTCGATCCATCGCGCTATAATCATATACCCTTTTTTATAATAGCCGGTGTAAGTATAGGCCATTTCACCCTTTCACCTTATTACCATTTACCACCTCAACTAATTAAAATACTTAGCCCTTATGCTCTCAAGAATTACAGAGATAAGGATGAGCCCGCCGCCCAGAACGGCACTCTGGTCAGGAGTTTCATTTAAGAACAACATGCCGAGCAGGATACCATAAATGGGCTGCACACTGCTCATGATGCTCACCGAAGTGGTTGAAAAATGTTTGAAACTGTACAAAAACATCGTATGCCCGAGTGCTGTTGTCAGCAGGGCAAGCACCATAGCGGCCGGTAATTCCTCTGCAATTTTTGAGGTGTCCAGTATAAAAAAAGAAGGAAACAAAACAATGCTGATAATGGTGAGCTGGTACAGCATTAACACAGAACCATTGTACTCACTCACTTTCGATTTCATGATGATATTTCTCAAGGCATAGCAGACTGCCGAAAACACCCCGAAACCCAGTGCCTTCGTGTTGTTGTTATTGATGTCGAATTCGGGTACCAGAAAATATATACCCAGAATTACAAGACCTCCCAGGATCAGATGGATCAGCTGGAATTTTGTTTTGAGCAGCACAGGTTCCAGCAAGGCTGTGATTACAGGGAAAGTGAACAAAGAGAGCATACCAATAGATACATTCGACAGTTTGAGCGCATAAAAATAGGTAAGCCAGTGCATCAGCATGAGCAGGCCACCAGCCAGGAGCAGACCCCGGTCTTTTTTTTTGACCTTAAAATCATAGCGCTTCCACCGGCAGAACAAGTAGATCAGCATTCCGCCTATCAAAGCTCTGAAGGCTATCGTTACAGGCACGGGGAGGTCGATATACCTGCCCAGTGGCCCTGAAGTGCTGATGAGGATCAGGGAGATATTCAGTTCTAACAGGTTTTGAAAGCGCTTGGTTTCCGGCATTATTCATTGTTAATTTTTCCGGCATCTGAGCTGACCAGATTCCTTTTGATCCTTGCGATCTGCAGCAGGATAAACCCGGCAATAAAGAAAACAGACATAAACACCATGCTGTTTCGCATGCTGCCTGTTACCTGGTCAATAAATCCGTAAGACAATGAGCCGATGACAATGGCAATTTTTTCGGTGATATCATAGAAACTGAAATATGAGGCCGTATCGGTAGCTTCTTCCGGGATCAGCTTGGAATAGGTGGATCTGGAAAGGGATTGAACGCCACCCATTACAAACCCCAAAGCACCGGCCAAAGTGTAAAAAGTGATTTTTTCCTGCAGAAAATAACCTGAAATACAAATAATGATCCAGATAATCAGGGTGACGCTGATGGCAAAACCATTGCCTCTAATTTTTGATAGCCAGGCAAAGAAATATGCGCCAACCACAGCAACTACCTGTAATATAAGCACAATATAGATCATTTCATCAGCGCCCATGCCAATTTCTTTGTCGGCAAAAAGAGGTGCCAGAAGCATTACTGTCTGCACCCCCATGCTGTAAAAGAAGAAAGCGCTGAGATAGCGGTACATGACTTCTTTGGTTCGGATAACTTTAAAGACTTTCATCAGTTCTTTCTTTCCCTTACCCAGTATTTTCATGCTGAGTGGTTTGCCTGTGCTGCGGTCTTTTAAATAATAAAATGCGATTTGGGAAAAGCTGATCCACCAGACACCCACAAGGATAAATCCGAAACGTGTGGCAGAACCGGCATTTTCAAAGCCGAAAAGTTCGTATTTCTGATACAGGAGCAGGTTGAGAATAAGCAAAAGTATACTGCCTATATAACCCATGGCAAAGCCCCGGGCACTCACGCTGTCCATGCGGTCATTGGTAGCCACTTCCGGTAAAAATCCGTTGTAAAACACAAGGGAGCCGGCATAGCCGATACTGGCAAGAACAGAACAGGCAATGCCGTATTCAATATTTTCTCCGGTAAAGAAGTAGAGTCCGATACAGGCGAGCGATCCCAGGTAGGTAAAGAACTGCATAAACTTCTTTTTTGAGCCGCTGTAATCTGCTATCCCTGAAAGCATGGGTGAGAGAAATACGATGACCAGGAAAGAAAAAGAGATGGCATAAGAAAAAAGGACGGAGTTTTTGATCTCCATACCGAAGAATTTTACCATTTCACCTCCAAAAGCAGCCTCGGTGGTGCTCATATAGTAAATAGGAAATATGGCTGTAGTGACGATCAGGTTATACACCGAATTGGACCAGTCAAAGGAGGCCCAGGCATTGATGAG
>Ga0105097_10001051_pt1 | contig 12978 bp, 16 predicted proteins | sample PPLLak12cMay2015_FD_87035 | JGI IMG/M metagenome (GOLD analysis project Ga0105097, IMG submission 87035) | Freshwater sediment microbial communities from Prairie Pothole Lake near Jamestown, North Dakota, USA - PPLs Lake P7 Core (1) Depth... | ecosystem: Environmental > Aquatic > Freshwater >... | reverse complement strand
CATGATTGGTAAATACTCCCAACATCTACCCTTGCTCTCACCAATACCAACAACCTTCATGGGATTGATAAGTACCAATACAGACTGATCACCGCATCCTACATAATGAATCTCATCAGCTGTGAAATGCAAACCTTCAGCACCACAATCGTCTGTATTCCAACGACATGCGCCTGGGTCCATACTTACAGCTCTACCTACACGGATATCAAACGTGCGTGTGTGAGCATCTGTGAAACGATTCTCTGCTCTATTAGGAAGATCAAGATAGAGCTCTGTTAGATTACCAACATGCTCTCCTAGATCAGATCTCTTTACACTCACTTCTTCATCTTCAGATGTAACATATTCATCAATCTCCTCATCATACCACTCTTCACCTTCCATTAGTTCTGTAGTGTAAGTGTCATCGATATGAATAAAGCTATACTGACCATCCTTCAGATACACTTCATATGCATCTGGGCTCTTCTTCCAGATGGCTTTCACCTTGTTGTAGGCGTTAGATACAAACTGGACCAGCTCTGTAGATCCGTGAAGCGTTACTACGTTACGAAGTGCTACAAAGAATCCCTGCTTGGTGATCTTAAAGCTGTTGTTCTTAAGGAAGTTATACAGCTTATCAGCCACCTCTGCTCTAGGATTCAGACAGCACCACATAAAGAAGCGCTTAAGTGATTGATACTCATCATCTTGATTCAGTGCGTTTTGTAAATAATAGCTAGGAGAGTTCCTATAACTATTTACAATGCGCAAGAATTCCTCTACCAGAAGCTGCGGGAGCGTACGGTTGATACCTTTCAGATAGACACTGTCTCCTTTCACCTCAAAATCATCTAACTGAGCCAACAACTGGATACCAGCCTTCAGAGCTCTAGCTTTCTCAGCTTCAAACTCTTGTCTTTTCCTTTCTGTAACAATTTCCTGTGTAGCTACAACATTTAGAATGTCCACTTCATCTGTAGCATTACGAGCAGCAATAAAATCATCTGCTGTAGCACCAGGTTTAGATAGTACAGATCCATCATTTAGTACAATGGTTAGTACATCATTCACCATCTTTACAGTTTTGTAAGGCTTTACACTTACTGTAGGTGTTGGAGTGGTATTAACAGTCCAGTTGTAGGTCTTTTCTACAGGAGATGTAGGAGATGTAGTTGGTGTAGCTTGATACAGCTCTTTTCTCAAGAGCTCATTCTTTATTCTTTGCTCCTCCACTTGTAATTCTTCTAGTTCTCTTTGTTTTCTTGATTTAAACCAATTTAAGCTTAACATGTTGTTTGTTTTTAAAATGTTTGAAATAAGGGGGATGTTAGTCCCCCTTTTTGTTTAATCTTGATTAATTAATTCTTCAACAGTTTCCGTTGTCAGCGTTTCCTCTAAAGGGAGGTCTTCATTGAAACGAATTTTGTAATTCTTCCAATCTATTCTATGCTTGTGATATTTGAATAGATCCTTAAGAGCTAGAAGCATTGGTGCTTCATCATTTTGATCTCCATAATAGCGAATGTTGCTCATCATGGAATCCAAGAACGGAAGTTTCTTACAGATGGTCTCTATTTCTACAACTGTAGAATAGATAGACATGTCAAAACCATTGATTTCCTTTGCATGCTCTATGATGATGTTTCTGTATTCATCATTGATGTCTTTAAAGTTCTTATCTCTATATTGTCTCAGACTTGTCACCTTGTTGTACAGGTCTGTAGAAATAGGCTCAAGACACTCCGAGTTACGAAATACATATCTGTGTTCATCACTGAGCTTATCAATAAGACATGCTGTTGCTATCCGTTGGAACGGTTTATTCTTTCCTTCCATAAACTTACTAAATGGGATTAGATTATGTAATTCTACCTTTTCTACAAGCTTGAGTTCACGCTCACTGAGGAGAGCTAGCTCTACATTCAGGTTGCGTGTTGGTTTGAACCATTTGTCCATCTTCTCAGCATCCTCTTGTTTACCATAAATCAGGATGAACTTGTTCTGATGGAACTTGGACATGTCATAGGTTTTGCTAACCCACTTACAGTTCTTACCATCTACCCAGCGCTCTAGACCTTCGGCCTGCTTACATATCATCTCACCTTTCAGCTTAATTCTACGAGGACCACCAGTGCTACCCTTAATCTTACCAGAACTAATACGCTGCTTCTTTCTGCCATCAATAAACTCCTGAGGCACCTCTAGAGTGTCAATGTTTACAAAATGAGTGGTATAGCTCTTGATGATAGACTGGAACTCCTGAATCCTCTTTCTCCATTCAGTCTTGGGATGTGCTCCTAAGCCTAGCATGGTGTAATAATTATCATAATCACCACGACCATTCTTGTTACGCAATGGGAAAAACTTAGTTTTTCTAACAATGAGCGCATCTGTATACCTATCAGGCTGTATGCTTTTGATGTAATCCTTCTTCAGTCCAGGGATTCTTTCTCCTTCATAAAAATACACAGTGTGGGGGAGCTTTTTGATAGACGTAGCCTGATAATAGCGCTTTGCCTCACGCATTGTCTTTCCATTCACATAATACTTAGCCTCATATTCTCCCAGAATATAGTCCTGTATCTTAACCAGGCGCTCCATATCAAGGAGCTCTATACCCTTAAGCTTTGGAGAGGCTATTTTCAGCGTGGCAAACTTGGACAAAGGATGAATATCCCAGCTAGTCTTACCCATCTTTAGATAACGACCATCAGAGTTGTGATAGCTAATAACCACCTTTAGATCAGTGGTTTCCTTTACACTCTCATTGTACTTCTCAATGAAGTAGTTGGCTGCATCTTTAAGCTTGTTCAAGATGATGCTCTTGGCCTCTGGTGTGTATCGGATGGATTCCCTGTTAGGAGTGGGAAACAAACCATCTGTCAAACTAAACCTGAGAGCCACTGGAATACTGATTCTATCAATGCCCAATTTGCTGAAGTCAAGAGGATAATAGACATTATCCAGACAAATATGCAAATTGTTATCAGTAGACAGCTCCGAAAATTGGAAGAATTCATGGCGTGTGATTACAAAGTTATTAGCAATGTTTGGTACGTCAAAGTAGACACTCTCAAAATAAGCAAGCTGCTCTTTGATCTTAGTCTCAAAACTATACCTATCATAATACTTGATAGGCACAATCACCTTAACACCATTAGGCTGATCTGTGGGTGCTTCATAAAGAAGATCGATTGTGTTAACATCTTCACCCTCGTACATCATATACTTACGTTCCATTCCATCCTTACGACAGACAAAATAGAAACTGGAGCTGTACGCTAGCGGGGCTTTGAAACCTAGCCCCATCATACCTAGTTCTGTAGCGCTATTGCGCTTGGTGCTCTTACCATACTTGCTGATAATATTCTTTACGTCATCAGCATCTAAACCAATACCAAAATCCTCTACGGAGAATTCATATGTGTTGTCTTTTGTAGCACGCATGCTAACAATAATCGGTTTGTCTACACCTGCTCTTCTATGTGAGTCTAGTGCATTCGAGGCACACTCACGAATAGTAGAACCAATAGCGTCTGAATACAGATTCTTACTGAGCATCTGCATCAACACCTGTGCTGATTCTAAGTCAAGGGACATTCCAATTGATTCTTGTGTTTCACCCTCTTGGTGAACCATTGCTTCTTTCTGTTTTTCTAAGATCATTTTGCTGGGAATTTAATTTTAATTAGTGCTTCTTTTGATTTGAGGTAGGCTTGTAAATCTTCAGAATTTGTAAATATGCTTTCTCCATTAGGTAATTTTACAACACGAGATCCGTACACGCTATATAATCCACCACCATAGATATAGCACTTGTAGAAAAGTTTGGAGCTAAATCCATACTTCTTAAATCGTGCAGCATGCCATGAATTATCAAGATTACCAGCCTCCCAATGTTTAAAATTCTCTAATTGTTCTCCTGGTTCACGATAAAAGTAGTACTGAAGCGTACCTCTACCCTGCCCACAATACCATCCAAAGGATGTGGCATTACCATCTGCTATCATAACAAAGTCTCCTATTTGGAGATCTCCTCCATAACGTACTTTCATTAGTCTTCTTTTTTAATTAACCAAATGTTTCTGTAATTGAGATCTACAAACTTCTCAATGGTGTAATTATCTGAGGCATTGTATTCTCTTCTAGTAAATGTGCGTGAGGTTCCACCCCAACTTGTGGTGTAACTTGTTTCTTTAACAGCCACCTGACACTTCACAGATTTGTAATAGGTTTTACCCTGAGTTCCGTACGTTGGTTGCACCTTCTTTTGTTGCACAGGTCTAATCACTTTAGCCCTGACAATGTTTCCCTGTACAGCATAGAGGAACTCATCTCCTAATTGGAGTTGTGATACATCAATTTCCATGTTTTTAGATTTTAGAATGGTGGATTAACATCCAGCCAATCGATTTCAAGATTGTTGTTTTGTTTAACTATCTCGCTCACTTTCTTAAACACACCCTCTGTATCCCAGTCTGTATTCTTGTATGATGCACTGGCGGGGTGAGAAACTGTGAATGTCCATGTAAAGGGAGCTACATAGCGCTCATATTTAGCTGCATCTTTCCCAAGGAAGATGATTGGAGCGCCTGTTGTATCTAACACATTCTCAAGTAAATACTTCATGAATGGTTCCCAAATGGCATTATGTGAGCCTGCTTTATTAGCCTCTACAGTGAGAGCTGCGTTAAGCATAAGAATGCCCTGGTTAGCTAAATAGCTAACATCTGGGTTCTTCTTTATGTGAAGATTGAGTCCGTTATGGAACTCTTTCTCCATTGCGTCATAGAACTTGTCCAAGGATGGCTGTGGGTAACCTGTTGTAGAACAACCCATTAGTAACCCGTCAGCCACTGGTTCTCCGTTCTTGAAAGTGTGATAGGGACACATCCCAATCATTATCACCTTGATGTTGTTAAACTTGGTTTCTCTAAATGCCCTGTAGACATTAGAAGAAAGAGGGGCAATCTTCTTACCCCTCTTTGACTCCTTTTTGAGAAACTCATAGATAGTGTCACAAGCTTCACTCTCAATGAATGGCTTCATTTTATGGTGCCAGCTTTCATCAAACTGGTCTGCGAATTTCTCCCAATTCATATTAAAATTCCATTGTTAATTGTCTAAACTGATCGATTTCTTCCTGTGTGTCTCCAGATATAGCCATGATTTGCTCAGCCATAGCTACAGAAGGAACTATGACTCCTGATTCATTCACAAAGAAGTTGTGAGCTTGCATGTGGTCATTGATCCAGAATCTAGGATGAGTGTCTTTCATGGTTTGTGTAGTGAACTGATAGAGTTCCCACATAGATCCAGGAGCACCATAATCGTAAGTGGGGTTGGTCAGCTCAGCAGCAATCTGATTCACCTGCATAGTGGTGATTAGCTTTTCCTCCAGAAGAAGTCTGCCAATCAGCTCAGCTTGTGTACGCTTGCTCACCTCAATCTGCTTCATGCGCTCACGCTCTGTCTGCATGGTTCTAAAAGTGTCACCAGCCTGTTTGATGTATTCTGTTATGGCTGAAGGTGTAAACTCTTGCACCGAACCCATGTGCTTCTTTCTGAAGGAGCCCATGTCACCATGTACAGCACCATTCTGACAAATAAAGATGCGTGCACCAATTGCAAACTTAAGACTGAGAGTCTTGTTGTAGCTATTCTGCCAGCCAATCTGGAGCTGCATTTCTGTATCTCCTACATTGCTGATGGTAAATTTACCATTTGCCACTTGACCATCTGATGTGCCAGAATATAATTCTTTGTCTAGCGTAAATCCTGCTGATTGAATCGATTCTAATGTAAGATCGATGAGTTGCTGGTGCGTAATAGGTTTGTACGTTTTTGTTTGTTGGGGAACTTCTGCTTTAACCAGCATGTCCCTAGTTGAATTGTAATTTGGAATTTTCATAAAATTGATTTTTGTCTTAAATAGTTTTCTACGGGATAGTACCCATAGGTTTTTACTAAATCAGCCCAGTCCTTGATTCCTTCAGATAGATACTTACGAGGTACGTTAGTGTATTCAAAATCAAACAGTTCTGTAATCTGTTTAGAATTGTGTACACCTGTCTCATCGCTATCAAAGCTCAGTATCTGTCTATCAGAGTTGGCCTTCAAATATTCTACATTCTCATCAGAGAAACAGCCCACGCCCTCATTTTGTACAGCACAACAGCAGGGGAATATCTTCTTCATCACCATATAGTCCTTCTTGGACTTGTTGATAAAGGCAATTTTGCAATTCGCGATATCCTCCTTACCATCCATCACTGTAATAGGGACATTATTAGGCACCCATTTGCTTTTCTTATCACCAAACGGACGATAGATCTTCCAGTGTCCATCATAGAAATATCCAAACCTCAGTTCTGTATCCTTTAAAGGAAACAGCTGTTTGTTCAGATAGAGCTTCTTGATAGAATACACATGGTTAGCTCTAAGATCATCCAAGCTTTGATGATAGTCATTCCAATAGGCCAGCTCTTCTTGAGTGAACTTGCGTGTAACCACCTGAATAAGAGAATAGCGCTTGCCAATATCTTCTGGCTGCTTATACTCTTTGGTGATACGCTTGTAGTCTCCTGTACCTGTGTTGGGTAGAAATCCCAGTCCAAAGTCTCTATCTATCATCCTCAGGACATCATCCATAGTGGATAGGTTGTGCAGGAGCTTGACAAATGTAAAGCAGTCCCCACGTCTACTGGTGTCCGCAAAGTCTATAAAAGATAGAAATCCCCTCTTGTTACCTATCAGAAAGGATGGATTGTTCTCCTGTCTGAATGGAGAGAAGGTGGCCTGGTTGATCTTCCAACCTTTTTCTGGCATGTAGAATCTAAACACGTCATACTCTGATATCTTCTGAAGAATAGCCTGAGGAGTGAGCCTCACCTTTCTTTCTCCTGTAATCATTTGTAGTCAATATACTGTTTTACTTCTTGAATGTCTGAATCTGTGAGAGTATTGATTTTATTCTTGATGACAAAACGCTCATCGTTTAGATGATAAACAGCTCTGGCAAGCTCAATGAACTTATCACCAAAGTCTTTGTCTTTCTCAAGCTTTCTTATGTCATCCTCCACATTCCAAAGCTGTAGATTTATACCTATAAGGTCTTCATACAGTGTGGATATTGGATCTATGGCAAGGAACTTACCAACCTGCGGCAATAGCTGTTTTGATTCATTCTCCACCTTAGAAAGCTTATCAGCACTCACCTTAGAGCGTTTAATTTGTAGGATGGTGTATTTGTCAATCAACTCACCTACACTAACAGGGATTGTTATCATAGAATAAAAAATAAAGCCCCCACCAGATTACTCTGATGAGGGCTGTGAGGGGAATGGAAATTAATAGTCACTACCGTCATTAGAGAGTGCCTTATCAGTAGCTACCAGATTGTCATCTGAGCTATAGTCCTGAAGGTCACGCAGGATGTAATAATCTTTACATCCATATTCTCCTGTAACGTTCACTACAAAGCGCTCATGAGGCTTAAGTTCTCTAGGCTTCTTATTGCGCAAAGCATTTAACACCGAAGAATCGTTGTAGTTAATCAAACGGAAGTTCTTCAGATAGTATGCAGGCAGGAATGCTTTATTGTAGATGCTCTGATATTCTTTGTTCTCACCATCTTTCTGTCTAACAGTAACAGTGGCCAGCGCTACAACATTTGTGCAATATGCACCGTTCACCTGATCTTTCAGATCTTTCAGGTTACCTTTCATGAGTCTTTTCCACTCAATCTGCAGAACAGTGGTATCCTTAGCATAATCCAGCTCGCCCAACCATGTGCGGAGGAACTCATACAGTTCTTCTTCACCCACATAGGCTACACGATAATCACGCTTTGCAAACCAGTCAGACAGGTTGTTTGGATCATCAGCCCAAGCGCACTTACCAATGTTGTTGATATACTGCTTCTTGGTACCATCTCTGTTTTCACGTTCTTTGTCCTCTAAGAAGAAAGTAACCTTGAACTTGTCCTTCTTCTTCACTTCTTCCAGCCAGATATCTACACGCAAGAAGGTGTTACCATCTCTACTTGTGCCCAAATACTCTGTCACTTTGCTTTCTTCAGGAAGATCGATTTCTAATACTTCCTTAAACTCTTCAGCTGTGGGATTGATAGCAATCACACGGCCTTCAAACAAACCCACTTTCTTAACTAGTTCAGGTTGTGCTTGTCTTTCTTGTCTTTCTCTTTTGTCTCCTTGGATCATTGTACTTTGTTTTAATTGTGATTTATGAATAATACTCTTTTATTGTGTCCACCACCAACTGTAAGTTGTTGGGGATTTTGATTTCTGCAAACATTCCATCGGGACTTTTTGCAGGCATCTTTTTGAACCTGTTAGTGATTAGATGATAGCTAGCTACGCCATCCTTATTCTCTTCTACATAAGTGTAAAGACATACGGTCATCAAGCCTTCTAGCAACACCTGATTATCAATCAGCTTACCAGCGGTCTTAATTTTGTATCCTACGATATCACCACCATCCTCAATAGTTTCGGGATGGGTGAGGTAGAACACTGTAATGTCTTCACGGAGCTTACGGGCTTCTCTAAACATGTCCACCATGTCTTTAGCCATCAAGCTAAACTTAGTGTAGCCAGTTTCTGTAGCTTTTGACACAATGTTAAAACCCATGATGTAATTGCTGTCCTCAATAACGATGTTCTTAATGTGAGAAGCTTTTTCTGAGATGGTGCGCAACCTGCGTGTGATTTCATTTGCGTCATCAATCTCATCATAATTCTTGTTCTCTCTGTTGTACAATTTCTCTGAGCCTTTGAATGGTAATTCTTTCTTTGCTACGTTGATGATGTACGTTTCTTTTGGATCGAGATGTTTGATAGCTGTGGATTTTCCTGTACCAGTTTGACCTACGATTCCAATTAATTTACTTGCCATGTGCTTTAATAGTTTATTGTGATTTAATGGCTATAAAGGTAAGAAATTCCTTCAAACTAAACAAATTTTATCTTGTTTTTATCAAAGAATTCTAGCGCTTTTTGCAGCCACTTTGCTTCAACATCTTCATTAGAACATACAATGTATATCTGGGCTCTTTTATCAGGATTGTTATACTCCATAGCCATACATCTATTAATCTTCTGAGCGAGGTTTTCTGCATTGCTGTCAAAGTAATTGATAATCACACGATTAAGTGGTTTGTATGTAACACCCGTGTTACCTATTTTCACTACAGCCATATGATTAACTGCATCATTTCCATTAATGAACTCTGTAAATAATTCATTAACTCCAGATTTGCTGTGATGAGAAGGTATTCCCAATGAATCAGCTATTTTGGTGACACCACAAAAAACTAATACACGTTCGTCTTTATGCTTCTTGATTAGCTCTTTGGTCTTTTCCAGCTTGGATATGCTGTTCTGGATGATACGCATCCTTGCGAGTCTAAGAAACATGGTGGATTTACCCTGTCTTTCAAGACTGGCAATCACCCACCCATAGGCATCAAACTGCTGTTTCTCAGTGCGCACCTTACCCTTATAGTTGTTTTTACACTTGTCATCTAGAGGAACACGGACCACCGTGATTTCATAATCCACAATAACCCCTTCCTCTATAGCCTTGTCTATTGAATAGGTGGCTACAACAGATAGGTCAAGTTCTTCTGCTAAGGTGCGTTCTGTCCAACTAGTCATGGTGCCTGTTAGGCCCAGTACATTAAGATTTATCTCCAGGAGATCTTTGGCTGCCTCCATTTGAGCTTCTGATAGCAAGTGTATCTCATCTATTACGACAAGATCATACAGGTTTTCTGTATACTTCTTCAGGCTCAGATGAGTGGTGTACGTAACACCACTATCGTCAAACCCACGCTTCTCAAAGTCTGTTTGCCAGGAAGCTTTAATCTTATTGTCTGGATAGGCAATAAGAATGCTTTTTGGTTTCAGCTTCTCAATTATATTGATGGTGGTGTAAATCTTGCCAAATCTAGGGCACAGATTAAGTATACCATGTTTACCGCTGTTTATCCAAATACTAGCAAACTCTTGTTGTCGTTTATCTCTTATTGTCATGATTAATTAGTGTTACAGACCAGAATAACCATTCTACACTTATTACAGTGTATGATTCGTTAAACTCACAATTTCTAAGTATTGTGATGGTTGGTAGTAATACAATCTGCCAAAAGGGATCTTTAGCTCTAGGAGCTGTACTAAATAGTTTAATGTCCATGTTATTTGTTTAAAAAGAAAGTTTTGTTCAACACTGCCTCATAATCAGCGTCTGTTATGTCTTTACGTCTAGGCAGCTCTTTGAACATACCTATCTGACCCATAAAGCCTAGTCCTATGCGAACATCATCTTCACCATAGGAATTCTTTATGAGTCTTAAGCTTCTGAAATACTTAGCACCAAACTGGTCCTTTAACTTTTCCAGGTCATACCCACTTGGGTCTGCTACCTTGTAACGCAAAGGATCAAACAGGGCTAGTACCACATCAGCATCGTTCTGAGTAGAGCTTGATTCTGCAAAATCCTCGAGCTGAGGTTCTACATCACCATTCTTCAACCTTGCGATGTTAGAAATAGACCGATTGAACTGACTGACCACTACAGGCGTATAGCCATAGAAATCTCTGGCATACCTGAGCTCATCACTCATCTTATCAATAGCCTCCTTTTTAGTAGGCTGGTCTTTGGTAGTTTTAAGCAAACCAATGTGGTCAATAACTACAATGGTTATTTCATTCTCATTGTTTGGGAAATAGCGCTTATTAAACTCATCAACCTGCTCAATACGCCCGTTCTTCAAAGCATGCGCTTTGAGTTCTTTGGCAATACCTACAGCATTCTCTGGACCATCGATGATAGTGATTACATCATCCATGTGGTTCATGTAATCCTCATACATCAGGAACAAATCATGCTCATCTGGGGTCATTTTTTCGTTCCAACCCAAGAGCCTACCAACAGGAATGGTTATAGCATGATCTAAAAAGATCTTTCTACTCACCCACTTGGCCAACTTATAGGTTCTGGAACGCTCCATTGAACGATATATGATGCGCAATTTGACATTTGGGACTTTCTGACTGATAAACCAGTCAAAAGGATTCAAAACATACGCATCATCTATGAAGGATGTCTTACCAGAGCCTGTTAAGCCACCCACCAGGAAATAGATTCCCTTACGGATACCGATATATCTATTGAGCCTATCGAAGCCCATAGGTATACCGCTGTTCCTACCATCCAGACCTAGCTGGACCTCTTGTTTTAGTTGATTAAAGCTCATTTGCCATATGTTTCGTTGTAGTATTGTTTACCATTTTCGTAATTACCAACACACCGCATTTGGTCATAAGCATCTTCTATCTGCTCTTTCTCCATTGCTTTGGCTTGTTCAAATGCTTTGAGTAAATCATTACCAATAAAGTATTGGTTTCTACCCATCCAATCGAATAGCCATTCTACTGCTGTTTGTTTCATAGTTTTATTTAATAATTGTGGTGGTATAGACCTATACGCAAGTTAGGTGCAATGCTATGAAGACACCTGTTCAGATTCAATATTATCTTCATCAGTTTCAACAGAAATGGTAACAACCGATTGTTTTGTTTTGTCCATTCCGTTTTCACTAAGTTCACCCCACGCCAATACAAAATCAGTTGATGGGTTGTTACCATTTCTAACCCTAATCTGTGCATCTGGATTGAAATCTAAAAGTTGCTTTGTTAATTCTCTTATTGTCATCTTTTTAAAATTTGTGAAAAGCACTGCACCTAACAAGGTATTGCCAAAAGCAGGGCATTCTCGGTTAATTAATCATTTGTACTTCTATTGGGCATTTGTGCAAGGTTGAAACATTTGTCTTTCAAATCCCTGCCTTCGGCAATACCCGAACCGTTAGCGGTCATTGGGCTGATAGTTCTTCGCTATTTCCTGACATGCTTCTTTTGTTGCATCATTGTAGCCCTGTTCATAACCTTTGTCAAAGCCCAACGAACCGCTAACATCGGCTTGTGGCAATGCTTGGTTCAGTTCTTCGATTAACTCTTGAAAATTATTTTCTCCTGTTAATTGAAAGTTTCTGCCACATTCAAAAGCTCGTTTCATTTCATTATATGAGTAATTCGTTTTCATCTTCGTATTAAATTTAGTTGTTAATAATTCTTGTGCTTTTTCTTGTGGTGTCATAGTTTATTTGTTTTTGGAACTGGTGTCATATGTCAGTGCCTCCTATAATTTTAGGCGCTTCTTCAATCTGAGCACCCTCTTTGATTAGTTCAATAAATGGTTCGTAGCTCCTCTGATTCAGATAGGTGAGACTATTCTGCATGAATGTGAGCCTGTTAGTGCCTGTCTTTACAGAGTTCTCCTTCTTCTGGGCTACATCAAACTTCAGAGCTTCTGTTAGCTCGTCAGCTGTATACTCACCCTCTAGAAGGATTTTGTCAAACTTAAGCCTACACTCATCCTTGTTCTGTCTCAAACTTCTTGCACCAGTGAAACTTTTACCTTTGTGCTTAAAGGTATCTGTGCCTGGATATGCTTTCCACCACTCCTCAAACTCAGTGGTTGCAGGCTTCTTCTTTACAATCTTCTTAGATTCTTTTGTCTCAATAAATTTGATGAGCTCTTGACCCATTGTTGTGAGTTTATCTTCTTTCTCTGTTATGAGCCCTTTCCTCACCAAAGCCTGATGAAGAGCAGCAATCTTCATGCTGTCCTGTGTTAGGGCAGATATATCATACTGCTCTTCAATCAGCTTTAGTAAGAAAATGAGGTCAAGAGAATAACTCTTTTTGATCAGCTCTTCAAAATGGTAGGGTGTTAACTTCAGATTCATTTGTCGTAGATTCAGGAAGAGGTGTTAAAAGCGTAATCTTTGCAGGCAGTCTATGTTCTTCTTCATTAATCTCCTGCATTATTCTTTGTTGTTCTTCCAGCAAATATACAGAATCTCTGAGAGCTTCCCGCTCAAAATCTTCAGGAAAGTTCGTTGGCTTT
>Ga0105097_10001049_pt1 | contig 12986 bp, 19 predicted proteins | sample PPLLak12cMay2015_FD_87035 | JGI IMG/M metagenome (GOLD analysis project Ga0105097, IMG submission 87035) | Freshwater sediment microbial communities from Prairie Pothole Lake near Jamestown, North Dakota, USA - PPLs Lake P7 Core (1) Depth... | ecosystem: Environmental > Aquatic > Freshwater >... | reverse complement strand
GGGATATTGACGTGGCGAAGGGTATCCAGGATATGGATTTAAAAGAAAGGCAGACCGAGGCCAACATAGCGGCCAAACGCCGGCCTAAGAAGGCGGTGCCGAAATGACACAAAAAGAAAAAGCGGCGGCTGTAACAGATTTTACGAATATTAAATATGAGGCTGCCGGGGTAAAAGTCCTGGCGCTTCTTAACGTGTTATTAGAAGAAACACGTGCTGAAAATGACACGGCGCAGTACGAACAGGTGATGAGAAATCAGGGGAAGATAGATCTACTTAATCAATTAATTCGGTACCTTACACATGAGCGACCAGAGCCAGCAAAGTAAAAATAAAAATTGTGTTGACAAAGACACATCTTTTATGCTACCAAGTAGCCAAATATACGGTGATATTAATGAAAGTATCACAAAAGATGAGGTTATTGAGTGCTTAAAGACATTATCAGCGGCGAAAAGGAAATTACAAAAGCTATGCGATAAAATGGCTTAAGGCTCAATTAACACACGAGAAAAAAGGCCCACCTAGGCGGTAAATACCGCCCATGGTGGGCTTTTTACATTTTAAGGAGGGAATTTTATGAAAGGCGATAAAGCGGACACAGGAATTCAAGACCCTGAGGTACCGGGACAGCAGACAGATGTTTTTGACAGTACGTTTGATGCTGCGGCAGGCGAAAAACCGCCCGAAGGAAAGGTAGAGGTTGTTGATCCACCTCCCCCAGTGGAGAAAAAAGAACCAGTATCGCAACCTAATGCCGAGATCAAGAGCGCGGAGATAGAAAAGCCCGTCGAAGAAATAAACGACGAAGAAAAGACATACGAACAACGCTGGAAAAGCCTGCAAGGCATTTATAAATCATCGAAAACAGCGTGGGATAAGGAAAAAGCCGAGCTTTTAGCTCAGGTCAAAAGAGAGCCCGAGCCCACGCCGGTAATAAAAGAGAAGGAAAAACCGAAAGAAACAAAACCTGATACTTTTGCAAACTTCCTGGACAGCCTTACTCCCGAACAGAAGGCGGAGCTTGAAGACTATGAACGTGATTTTGACATAATCTCCAAGATGGAAGGTTTAAAAAGAGAGAAAGCGTTTTCAGCGATGGAGGCAAGGCTTAAATCCTTTACGGAAGAGCTTATTTCCAAAATTGACCCGCTTTCCAATTTTATGAAACAGTATCAGGTAGAAAAAGAGATCCGTTCAAGCGATGAGCATTTTGGTTCCATAGCCGGTGCACACCCTGATTACGAGGAATACCGTGACAATGGTGCGATCCTGACGTGGATAGACTCAAAACCAAAATATATGCAGAAAGGCTTGAAGGATATTTACCAGAACGGAGAGGCTGAAGATGTCATCGAGCTTCTGGACGATTTTAAAAAAGAAAATAATCTCATGCCTGACGTTAATGCGCAGGTTGTCGACTTGAATGGTAAACGCGAACAGAAACGACAGGCGTTAAAGAGCGTTCCGAGCAGAAGGGCCGCTGTTAATCCCGCCATGAGCGTAAAAGAAGATTATGAAGGCGCGTTTGACGAAGCTACTAACAAATAGGAGGACTACACAATGGCTATGACTACTTACGGTGATATTACACCAAGAACTGCGGCATACGTAGCGGTTGAGCTCTTAAAAAGAGCGATGCCCTATCTTTGCCTGGAAAAATTTGGGCAGGCAAAATCTTTGCCCGGAAATAAAACCCAATCAATGAAATTCAGACGGTACAATTCTTTAGGATTGCGCACTACTCCGTTAACGGAAGGTGTGACCCCGTCTTCGGAAAAATTAACGGCGACGGATATTACTGCCACTCTGTATCAGTACGGCGGATTGGTAGAAATAACCGATATTATCGTCGATACCCATGAAGACCCCGTTCTTCAGGAAGCGACTGCCGTTTCTTCTGAGCAGGCGGCAAAAACAGTCGAGACTCTTCGGTACAATGTGCTGAAAGCCTGCACCAACGTATTTTATGCAAACAGCGTCGCAAGTCGCGGCCTTGTTGCAGCGGCTATTTCTCGCGCTGACCAGCGTAAAATTGTACGCGCATTGGAGCGCCAGGAAGCTCAGCATCTTACATCTATCGTGAAATCGACTCCGTCGTTCAACACCGAATCGATTCTGCCGGCTTATGTTGGCATTACTCACGTTGACCTGACTTCTGATATTCGCAGCATGGACGGCTTTACGTCCGTAGCGGATTACGGCAAGCAGCAGGCGTGGGAGACCGAAATCGGCGCGTGCGAAGATGTACGTTATTTAAAATCCACCATATTCACCCCTTACGAAGACGAAGGTGCCGCAACCAGCACAATGCTGACCACGAGCGGTTCCAAAGCGGACGTTTACCCCGTAATGTATTTCGGGAAAGACGCCTACGGCCTTATCGCCCTGAAGGGGAAATACGCGATTACGCCTATTGTCATCAACCCCGTTCCGTCCAAGTCTGACCCCCTGGGCCAGCGCGGCTCCGTGAGCTGGAAAACCATGCAGACCACAATTATTTTGAACGATGCATGGATGGCAGTATACGAATGCGCGGCTACTGATTAAAGTAACTGACGGATAAAGTTGGTCTGTGAGTGACCAGAATACACGCAGCCTGCCCATCCTAGCCGGGCTGACATCTCAGGTAGCATAAGTCTAGGACAAGCAACTAAACTAGGAGGATTTAAAAAATGGCTTATACAAAATTTGATGCCAAAGTGGATAGCGTCGATGATTCCCGTCATCTGGTATACGATGCGTTCCGTAAGGAAAGTATGCGCCGGGCGCTGCAAGGAATTGCAAATAGGGTTCTCACCGGAACTGGTGGAACTAATGGTACAAATACTATCGGCGCGGTTTGCGCCACGGGTACTACAGCTGGGGTCAAAACTACCAGTCCGGTTACCGCCATTATTAATGGTGCACGTGTTGCGGTAGCTGCTCAGGACAACGTAGAGCTGCCGAAATTTACCCTGCCGATTTCAAGCGTAGCTAAGCTCCTTATCTACGCAAATTCAGGCGGAACCGCTGGCGTTACCAGCCCGGGCAATATCCTGGCTGTCGCTGATTACGATTCCGCCGCTGCCGCTGGTTCTGCCGCGAAACTTCCCGACCTGCCCGATAATTGCGTGGCGTTGGGATATTTCCTGATAACCGGCCCCGCGGTTGCGGTCGCTTTTGACACCGGCCAGGTGCTCAACACAGCGACAACCGGCACTGCCGCGTTTACTGACCTGTTCTGCATGCCGTACGACGCATAGCAGCGAGTCATCTATAAGCACTAAGGGGGTGGGCTTTCCCGCCCCCTGAATTTAAACAATTTAACGGAGGGAATTTTATGCCAAGGGCAAAAACAGAACAAGAAAAGCATCCAGAGAATTTTTTTACTGGACCGCAGGGACATGTGAGAGACAGAATAATCATTCATGAAGGAGTCGACATTCCTAAAGAAGGGTTATTTTTATCTCTTAACGGTTATCCATTCCTGGCAAAGCCGGGAGTTGAAATTGATGTTCCGCGGCCTGTGCGCGAAATGCTGGATAGCAGGATTGTGACGATTACGCTCCAGGGAGAAGATGGAAAGGAATACACCAAGGATGTTAAGAGGGTTACTTATACTCTTGTCAAAGAGGGTATAAACCTTGAACAACCCACAGAAAACGCGGGGTAAGGTATGTATGGCAAAGATCTGATAGCTCATTTGCGGGAAAGTATCCTTGATGATGTGGTGCTGCCCCAGCTCTGGTCGGACACTGAATTGTTGCGATGGCTTAATTATGCCGAAGCCCAGGGTTGCAGGCGTGCCAATCTCATAATTGATTCAGACAATGCAAACGATGCCGGCACAAGCGGTACCGGAGGAACTGCCGGGCAAAAGCCGTTATGCCACATAAGCCTTATTGCCAATCAGGCTGTATACGCTGTGTCACCGAAGATATTACAAATTCGCAGGTGTCAGTTGGCGTCTATGGATTACCCGCTTAGTGGACCTGTTACCGATTCCGAACTTGATGATTTATTCTCCGGGTGGAGAGGAACCGCCGGTTCCGTCGGGACAGCAGGCACTGGTGGCGTTCCAACCTATTTTCGGTACAGCGGCTCGTCCATTGTGTTTATTCTGGCGCCGGCAACTAATGATACTGCGTATCTGACTGTTTCACGCCTACCGCTCCAGTCCTTTGGCTTAGACACATCTCCCGAAATCGATGAACAGTATCATGTTGGACTTTGTGATTGGGCCGCGCACCTTGCGTATTTGAAACCCGACACAGAGACAATTAATTTAAATATGTCTAAAGTGTACGAACAGAAATTTGTCGAACAGTTTGGATCTTTGCCGGATGCCGCGGTGCAGGGAATGAGAAAAATGCTTTCCCAGAAAGCTCGCATGCGTCCGAGAGAATTCGGAAGTTAGACTTCCTATGTTGAGGAGGATAAAGATATGGCAATAATTAAGCTAAAAAAGTTCATGGAGGACGTTGCATCCGGGAGGGCAAATATAGTTGCTGACACCGCGGTATACGCAACTTCTGCTGGCTCTGCCGGTACTGCCGGAACAGCGGCTATCGCCGGTTCGGCCTTACTTGCTGGCTCTGCGGCGCTTGCGGGCTCTGCGGCAACAGCTGGGACAAGCGGAACTAACGGCACCAGCGGCTCCAGCGGGACTGTTGGCACAAGTGGATCTAGCGGGACGGCCGGCTCCAGTGGTTCAAGCGGAACCGTTGGGACGAGCGGAACTAGCGGAACTGTGGGGACCAGCGGTTCTAGTGGAACTTCGGGCTCCAGTGGTTCAAGCGGATCTGACGGAACCAGCGGTACGTAGCAATAAGTGACAATTTATCGGGGGAGGTAGCCCCTCCCCCTTTAAAAACGCCGTTCCTTTTTTGTTTGTAATAATATGTCAGTGAGGAGGCAATATCATGGCAGAACGTGGATTCACACCAATAACAGTACATTCCCTATTAAAAGATGTTCAGTTGTCAGCCGGTGATTCGGGAACTTCACCCGCGGTAGATCTTCGGTATGCGGCGCAGCGGGGAAAGTTTGCTTTAAATCCCATAGTGGCTCTGGGCACATCCGGTACAGCCGGGACAACCGTTTTCTCTTATTTATGTGCGCCGTCACTAAATGGAACATACGTTGCTCCGTCGGCGGCTGTAGCTATAGGGACAATGGGGACAGCGCTTGGCGGCAATGTCATAGACTTCGAGCCCGTAATGGCTCCGTTTATGAAGATTGTTGCCACGCAATCAGGTGCTGGCAGTGCCGGCAATGCGAGTAAGATAACTGTAAATCTGTTCGTGCAGTAGGGGGTGCTATATGGCATACAAACACCTCTCTATGACACGGGGAGACAGTCACACATTTAACCTTGTCTTTAAGGACAGTGATGGCAATCCGTACTGTCTTAAGGACTGGACACTTCTTTTTACTTTAAAAACAAATTATGATTTGCTGGACGCTCAGGCATCCTTGCAAAAGATTGTTACTTCTTTTCCGGATACCACTTCGGGGACTTCCGGCTCGGCGGTGGTGTCTCTTGAACCCGATGACACAAAAGATTTAACCCCGGGTAAATATTTTTTTGATTTCGCGGTAAAAACAGCTGCTGCAGAGTCTTTTACGGTTCTCACCGGCACTTTTGATATCAAATATGACGTAACAAGAAACACTGGAACTGCGGGGACCTAAAATGAATGATACCATTGTAGTCACATTCAACACAACTACTCCCATTGAGGTTACATTCAGTGAATCCGGCCCAGCCGGGCAGGATGGTACATTTTTCGGCTCGTCTGGCACCTCGGGCACTTCCGGGACAGGATACACCGGGTCAAGTGGCACAGGGGGCTCTTCTGGAACAAGTGGAACCTCGGGCATTGGAACCGACGGAACGTCTGGGACTTCAGGCCTAGACGGAACTTTTACCGGCTCATCTGGCACATCAGGAACCAGTGGATTATCAGGTGTTGACGGAACAAGCGGGACTTCTGGGGTTTCTGGGGCGGCAGGTAGCTCTGGTTCTTCTGGCAGTTCTGGGTCAAGCGGGTCTTCCGGTATAGGGTCATCCGGCACAAGCGGAACTTCTGGCAACGGCACATCTGGTACATCCGGCGAAGGCACTTCGGGGACCTCCGGGACTAGCGGAGCTTCCGGTTCGTCCGGCTCGAGTGGCACATCAGGAATAGGATTAACTCTAAGGGGCGCATGGCAAAACGATGTACAGTATTACCTCAATGATGTGACAACAGATTTTGGCATTTCTTATTATTGTGTGCAATCACACCTGTCTTCCTTGACGGACGAGCCCCCGAGCGAATATTGGACTCAATTATCAGGTGATGATGGGACCAGCGGGACATCTGGCGTTGGAACAGATGGAACATCGGGGACGTCTGGTGATGGATCCTCGGGCACCAGTGGTGTATCTGGCACCTCTGGCACGAGTGGTATAAATGGCGTCGATGGAACATTCTTCGGTTCCTCCGGCACGTCAGGGAGTGATGGCTCTTCAGGAACAAGCGGCTCTTCAGGGGCTGATGGGGTTATCGGCACTAGCGGCACCGATGGTTCCTCGGGTACATCTGGAACTGATGGCTCGAGTGGCACATCAGGATTGGATGGTACTTTTTTTGGTTCCAGCGGCTCTTCAGGAACATCGGGCGATGGGACCTCAGGAACTTCAGGCGTTGATGGATCGAGTGGAACTTCTGGGGCTGATGGTTCTTCTGGAACATCTGGTGAAGATGGAAGCTCTGGCTCTTCTGGCAGCAGTGGAACATCCGGTAGCTCTGCTGTCGGACTTGATTTATTTTGGCATGATACAGCCGACCCATTAATAGCAGATTACGAACGGTGGCGCAGGGCTGTTCCTTCCGGCGCAGAAACAACGGTTACTGCTACCGCGAAGAATACAGACGGTGAGGTTGCTTTTACTCCAGTCTATCAGTGGGTAACTACAATCGGGGTACCTGGAATTGAATCAATACCCATAGGGGTATGGCGGGGCCATATTTTTTGCAAGGTAGACAATGCTACCGGGGATTCCCAGATTGTGTGGAAATTATATAAAAGAAGCGCGGTTGGTGACGAGTCACTTTTGTTCACATATGAATCTGATGTTATTGATAACACAGATGTCCAAGAATTACTAATGACAATGGCGCAGTCTTCTATAATCTCGCTGGCCATTGATGATCGGTTGGTAATTAAAGCGTTTTTTAAAACCACGAGAACAAGCGATGTTGTTTGCACTTTTTATTATGACGGCGCCACAAACGCGTCGCATGTTGAAACAACAATCAATGTTGGCGCCGCTGGGTCGAGTGGCACCTCTGGTTCCAGTGGGACTTCTGGGGTATCAGGCAGTTCGGGCAGCAGTGGCACTTCTGGTGAAAACGGAACCAGTGGAACCTCTGGTGAAGATGGCTCAAGCGGCACGTCCGGAACCGATGGAACGAGCGGATCATCGGGGACTGATGGCACCTCCGGTACTGATGGAAGTTCAGGAACATCGGGCGATGGGACATCAGGGACTTCCGGCGTCGATGGTTCCTCTGGGACGAGCGGCGAAGCCGGGTCTAGCGGCACAAGTGGGGCCGACGGGTCTAGTGGTACGAGTGGAGAAGCGGGGACTTCGGGTTCCAGTGGGACTTCAGGAACTGATGGCACCTCTGGTGCAGACGGGACATCGGGGACATCTGGCGACGGGACATCTGGTACAAGCGGTATAAGCGGAACCTCTGGGTCTTCCGGCGAAACTATAGTCGTCGGAGCCTTTTTGCATACACAGGGCACGGCAGGGACTTCGTGGGATGTTGCCCATAACCTTGGACACACTTATGTGAATGTTGAATGCTGGGGGACAGACGGGCAGGTTATTGTTCCAGCTGGGATTACAAAGACAGATGAAAATAATTTAGTTATTTCTTACCCCACAGCGGTTGCTGGGTATGTTTCGGTTGTCGCTGGGTCAGGAACATCAGGAACTTCAGGGAGTGGAACTTCCGGAACATCCGGACAAGATGGTTCATCTGGAACTTCTGGTGATTCCGGTAGTAGTGGAACATCAGGGTCAAGCGGTACTTCAGGCGAAGCAGGTTCCAGCGGAACGAGCGGGGATGACGGGGCTAATGGAACATCGGGCACTGATGGAAGTTCCGGGACATCCGGGGAGGATGGTGCTTCGGGATCAAGCGGTTCGTCCGGCACCTCCGGCACTGACGGCTCTTCGGGGACTTCCAGTGATGGGACTTCTGGCACAAGCGGAGAAAGCGGAACCGCCGGAACGAGCGGCGTAAGTGGAACATCGGGGTCGTCTGGCAGTTCTGGGACGAGCATGTCTACACAACTTATTGAAAATGACCCGATATTCTTTGATGCCGCTTTGAGTGAAGACGGAAAATACTCCGGAATGTGTATAGCGGGAACGGCGGGTGCTACTTTAGCCTTTGGGAATATCTGTTACAAAAAAGCGGCGGATGATGAATGGCATCTGGCAAAAGCAGACGCAACAGCGACTTCAGGTGCGGTGACACTTGGCTTTTGTGTGGTTGCAGCGGGTGACGGTGAAGCGACAAGAATGTTGCTTTTTGGAAATATAAGAGCAGATTCACTTTTTGATACATTTACTAAGTCAGCACCAGTATTTGTAAGTGCGACTACGGCGGGAAAGATTGTAACTGCCGCACCTTCAAAATCAACGAATCATGTTGTGAGGATAGTAGGTCACGCACATACAGGGGACGAAGTTTTTGTAAATATTTCTCCTGATTATTTGGAGTATGCATAAATGACACAAAAAGACATTGACAGATTACTGGCAGCAAGGAAACTTGTTGATGATTATCGCAATCTCGACAAGGAGCATGATTTAAAGGCTCAATGCTATGCCGGCCTCACAGCGGCAAAGACGGATAGCTTAATATCCGTGACTGATACGAAAGCCGAAATACAGCGGATTGATGATAAGCGTGATGCGGCGACCAAGACAATGAATGATGGGCTGAAAGAGCTTGGGTTTGAGTCTTATTCGGATTTTGCAAAGTTCAATCACAACTTATGTTTTGAAGCATTTAAGGCAAGTATTTTTTTAACATCGGGCAAATGTGACGGTTGCGTTGGTTATAAAGAAGAACCGCCTTGCAAAACTCTCTATAAAACAGGTGCTTGTTTGAATGTAAGACCAGACGAGTTGGTATCGGTGGAAAACGGATGGACATCGTTCTTTGTGAATTATTGTAAATGGGGGAAAGAAGGTAGCTTGGTATGCCCTGATGGACACGGTTTTCAGGTTGATTGGGAAAAATCAACAGAATTCCCTTTCGATATAAAGTGGAGGGCGTAAGATGGCTACCGAGACTTTACGCCCAAATGATAACGGTGATAATTCGGAATGTGGAGGCTCTGACGGTAACTCGACTAACAATTATCAGTTAATTGATGAGAGTTCGGCTAATGATGCTGATTATGTGCTAAGTTCCGGGGACGGAACTTGGACACTAGACCTTTATAATTTACCAAGCACAGCAATACCAGCAGGGTCAACAATCAGTAAAATCACGTTTTATGGCAGATTTAAGGGCGGCACGAATGACACCTGTAAGTTTGCTTACAAAAGTGATGGGACAACATATTACAGTAGTTTGCTTACTACTGATTCTAGTAGCTTTGCAGAGCGTTCATGGGAACAAACCACAAACCAGAAAACATCAGCCGCTTGGACGATTGATGATATTAACGCACTACAAGTAGGGGTATATCTTTATGGGGATAAAAGTAAAATAGGCTTCTGCTCCCAACTCTGGATAGTGATTACTTATACGGAAGGGGGCTGGAGCAACATAGCAAAGCGTAACGGAATTGCCACAGCAGATATAGCAAAGATTAATGGAATAGCCGTTGCAGATATAGCGAAGATAAACGGAGTTGCGGTATAAGGAGCGCGGTATGAAATTTTACGGAATGGATTTGCAGGGTAAACTGGAACTCGAAATGCTTGATAGCCTTCCCGAATGGGCGGCTACGGACGAGAGAAGGATAGTTTACGCCGCTGATGAAGATACGGTCTATTATGGCACAAGTACAGGGTGGCAGGCTTTTGGTGCCGATGGTACTTCAGGGTCGTCTGGGACTTCAGGCTTAGACGGTACGTCTGGGACTTCAGGAACTTCAGGCACTGATGGTACTTCCGGAACAGGAGGAATAACTGCCACTGAGACGGTTACGTTAACTAATAAACGCATTACCCCGAGGGTGGCCTCGACTGCAGATGATGCTACAGCTGTAATAGATTGTGATTCTGCTGATCAGTATCAATTAACAGCCGTTGCTAATGCAACTGAATTTTCAGTCTCTGGGACACCAACAGCAGGGCAACGCCTTGTCATTAGATTTAAAGATGCTGGTGTTGCAAAAGCAATAACATGGAACGCAGTGTTCAGAGCAATAGGAGTAACCCTTCCTACTACAACGGTTGTAAGTAAAACGCATTATGTTGGAGCAATTTATAATGCGACAGATTCCAAGTGGGATGTTCTAGCAGTATCGGTGGAGGCGTAAATGATAGAAGTATTAGATAGACGAGTAGAAGTACAGATGATTGGAATAAATATAAAACTGATAGCAGTTGGGGGACAGCATGCAATTAACGATATATGCTGATAAATGTACATACCTAGCGGCAAACGCAACAACAACAAATTATGATTCCGAGACATTTTTTCGATTAAAAGTCGCTACCAATCTTCACAGACACCCATTAATCTCAGTACCCCTTTCAGAAATACCTGATGGCGCAGTAATTAAGTCGGCTACATTTAAAGCTTATTGGTACGACCAGTCAGTGGGGTATGACCCCGAAGGGCAGGAAGTTCGCCTAACACGACAGCGCAGAGCGGACTGGGTAGCATCACAGGCCACATGGAATGTATACAAGACCTCAAACAACTGGGGAACGGCAGGATGCTTAAACACTACGACGGATATTGATACAGCGTATAACGCAAGCACATACTTTCGAGCCGATCTTGATTATGGGTGGATGGAGTGGGATGTCAAATCCATGGTCGAACACGCTATTGCAAATAGCCTAGACTTTAATGTGCTCATGCGTGCTTTTGGAGCCGATTTTAACAATGCTGTTTTTTATTCCAATAATTATGCCACTGATACCACCAAACAACCTAACCTGGTAATTGAATATACAATACCAAGTGGTTGGTTTATGTTTTTATGAAAAATGAATGACAGGTGCCGATATAATATAGGTTGGTGCTTTTTAAATAATGTGTAAAACTTTAAAAAGGTGAGAGGAAAAGTGGTGATGGTATGGAAAATGGATCTGAGCTGACTTCTGCGAATGCTTTAGTGATCGGACTTGCGTGGCTGATTGTAACTACTATTATCGGTTCTATAATTGGCGCAGTCGTTAAATGGACTATTTCCAGATTTTTTAAAGGATGGGAGAAGTATGAAGCAGAGAAAGAAAAGAATATAAAAGAATGGAGAGATAAATACGAAGAGAAACAAGAAGCAATCCAAATTGCAGTTAACGAAACTGAAAAGGATGTGATAGTTATAGATGGTAAAATCAATTTAATTAATACCAATATAGAAACAATTAAAGAAGATGTTGAAGAATGCAAAGGTGGTTTAGGAATGCTTAAACCACCTTCCAGAAGGGGGGAATAATAATGGTAAGCACTCCGGAATTTGTAGCGTTTATGAATAGAAAGGTATCAATTATTTTACTTTTGTTTATTAGCTTTTTCGCAATAAGTGTTTTGTCTATTTCTGCACTTGGTTTATACTGGATGTATTATCCATATAACCCTATTGAAATAAAAGAACTTAAAATACTATCAATTGATCATCGAGTGGGTGGTGAATTTACTTATGAAGTGACATATCATAAGTATATGGATTTACCCGCTATTGTGTCGAGATTACTCATTGATGAAAACATAATCCAATTTCCCATAACATTATCAAATGTTCGCGTAACGCCCCCCAATGTGGAATGGGAAAAACATCAAACAACCTTGCCTTTAGCAAGGATAGCGCCGGATAATTATATATTTAAGTTGTCATTTACTTATCCAGTAAACCCGATCAGGCAAGTGACTGTATCTGCGGAAACCGAATGTTTTGAGGTGACAAAATGAGCTTGCGCGACCTAAACGCTTATTTACCAATGGCTCCTAATTTTCAGTATAAGGAGTTTGTGTATTCATATGAAGCGGAAAGGTTGTTAATTGAAAATATTCCAAATGAAGAACAATGGCAGAACATTGAAGAAACCGCAAAGGTGATTGCGCAGCCGCTGCGAGATCGTTTTGGGAGAATAAGAATTACTTCTGGATTTAGGTGCCCGGATTTAAACGACAGAGTAGGATCAGGCTCCACCTCGCACCATTTAACCGGGAGGGCAATCGACATAAAACCGCTTGCGCCTAAAGTTACGTTAATGAAACTAATTTTGCATGTGTATAATTATTTGCCATTCAGGGAATTAATTGCAGAATATTTTCCACATGGTTGGGTTCATGCAGCATACATAAAAGGTGATAACTCTGCTATTCTTAAATTAAAGGATGCTAACCATGATTTTAAGGTGGTCACGATAGATTATTTGATTAAACTTTACGGAAGATGAGGGAACTTTTATGTTTTCGACAATTAAAAATTATATCATTCTGTTCTTTTTAATTCTTTGTATTTTGTTTGCCGGATTATATTTATGGCAGAGGGTTACTGTTGTCCAGCAGAAAGCGAAAATTGAAAAAGTTACGGCTGAAAATATTGAGCTAAAAGAGCAGGAGAAAATAAATAAAAAGAATATCGCGGACGCAAAAGCGCTGACAGTGGAATATCAGAAATTAAAAAACGAAACCAGTAAAATAAGAAATGAGCTTATGAAGCTGGAACAAGGAAAAAAATGTTTGGGGGAAGATGATGAAAAAGTATTTACTTATATTACTCGTTTGTTCAATGATAAGCGGG
>Ga0105097_10001048_pt1 | contig 12995 bp, 20 predicted proteins | sample PPLLak12cMay2015_FD_87035 | JGI IMG/M metagenome (GOLD analysis project Ga0105097, IMG submission 87035) | Freshwater sediment microbial communities from Prairie Pothole Lake near Jamestown, North Dakota, USA - PPLs Lake P7 Core (1) Depth... | ecosystem: Environmental > Aquatic > Freshwater >... | reverse complement strand
GACATCAATCAGCCAGCGGTTACGGGTATAAGTATAAGTTCCGTCAGTAGTTGTGACAAGCGTTGGCACGTTCAGAATATTATACTGAACATTCGCTTTTTGGTCAAAGTCATAATAGTCATCATACGGCTTCGGCGTTATCTCAAATATACAACGGTCAAGATCAAACTTGCCGTCCGTAGTCGAGAAATAACCATGCCAGTAATCATGATAAGTATCTGCCCCGCTATCTTTTTGTTCTATGTCAAACAAAAGGTTTTCACATGGAATGACTTGTTCTGTAAGATAAAACAGATCAAAGTCACTACCTTGAAAGTAAAGAGTGCCATTAAACTTACGCCTGTAAAATTTCTGTCCGCTCTGTAATTCATCAACCAGAGTAGTGCTAAAAAAGTTAAGAGGAAACACCTCTGTCCTCGTACTGCTTATGGTAATATAGAATTTATAGTGCATTGACATATTAAGCCTTGCGTATTATTCTTGTTTTGTTACCTATCTTCTCCACTCTCATGCTGCCAAGGTCATGAATCTCTTTCTTCCCTGCGAAATGCCGATTCAACTTTATTAACTGAAACTCGACTTTATCGAGCCTTTCGTTTGTCTGGTTCACATCGACATAAATATTATTGTCGGACACGGCTGCACCTATGGGTAGTTTGTCTCTATTGAATGAGTTAACAATCTGACCAAATGCCTTTCCATATTTGTGCGTTGCCTTGCGCGACAATACGCCCCACATTTCACCCCTCTCTACCTCTACATGATCAAGGAACGGCTCGCCACCTTCAGCATGGCTCTTGCCATCAACAGTACCAACACCACCCTTGGCAAGCTTAGTGGCCTTGGCCGCTTGCGCCTTAGCCGCTGCAAACGCTCCGAACATAGCTGCAATAGCCGCGATAGCTATACCAAGTGTAATCGGGTCTTTTGCCGTACCCTTTAATATCTGAGCTGATGCGGTTATTAAACTCGATATCTGCATTGTGGTATCAAGCGCTTTTTGTGCCTTGATTGCCTTCTCCTCCTCTTTCAGCGCTTTCTCACGCTCTTTCTTTAATGCCTCAAGCTCTTTACGCTTGGCCTCTACATTATTAGCATAGCCTGCCTGCATAAGCTCCATCTCAGCCTCAAGAGCCTCTTGCGTCATGCTAATCTCGTCATCTAAAAGGCTTCTCTTTCTTTCAGCATCATTTACCCTTTGTTCAAATATCTGGTCAAGCGTTCCAGTAATGTTATCAAACATTGTTTGCAAATTCTGCTTTGCCTTTTGCTGTTGCTCTGGATCGTCTATACCGATTAACTTAAAGATATTGAACTTATTAGCCTCATCTTCAAGTTTCTTTTTATTTTTCCTTAAAACTTGTAATTGTGTGAAAATAAGGTTTAGTAAAGCTTGATCCTCATCCGTACCTTTGCCCGATAATATTTTCTCTTTGAGTTTATTGTATTCTTCTTCCGCAAACTTTATCTGTAAGTCAAGTTTTGCTTTCTCATTGTTCTCAAGTAAATTAAGAGCTTCTTCTTGTGTCTGCCGCTCAAGATTAAGCATTTGTTCGGCATGCTCTTCTTCCTTATCAAGAACTGCTTTATGAGATTTCTCTTGTTCTTTTTGATAAGCAATATCATAATCAATAAGCGCCAACTCCGCTTTATCGTAAGCATTCTGCCTGAGAATAGCTATCTGGTCGTATTGCTCTTTTGTTAAAGTGCCAAGAGACTCAAGATGTTTTTGCAGCGCGTCAATCTCTGCGAGACGAAAATTGCGCTCCATTATTATCTTATCTTTACCAGACGCGGCCTCGACAAATGACTTGGCATATTCTTCTGCCAGTTTCAATGATGCTTCTTGAAATTCTTCTTGCTTCTTCAGCCTTTCTTGTTCATCCTTTTCGATGGCCTTATTATAGTCTTTGAAAATGTCGCTTAGTTTCTTGGTTAAGTCTTGTTGAAACGTTGCAAGCTCATCTCCCGCGCGCTCGTATGCTATCTCAGCCTGAACGAATGCGGTAAGAGCTTCTGAAGATATGTCTTTCCACTCTTTATAAAACTTGTTGTTTTTGTCAACCTCAGTACCAAGAGCCACAAGCGCTAAAACTTGATCTTTTGTTAAATCCGTTTCTCTCATTAATTGAGCTATGGCAATATCATAAATAGCTCTTGCCTCTTTCTGCTTTAGTTCCAATATCTTAAACTCTGCCGCAAAATAATCATTGGCCGCAGCCGTTCGTTCCTGTACCGTCTTTGACTCATCATTCATAACGGCCTCATAGTCAATCATTGCGCTTGTCAACCTGCTAACCAGTAGAGCCGTCTGGTTCTGTATCTTGATTAAGTCTATTTGTGCCTGCTTTAGTTCTCTGGCCGCTTTAGCCGCTTCTTTCATGTTGCGGATCGTGCCAGTAAGATATTTCTCTTTGCCCAGCGAATCCCAAAAGCCCTCAAACGCTCCCTTGACACCCGCGACACTTACCTTCATCTTATCTATGAAACCCTGACCGCTGAAGAATAGCTTTTGTAATATCTTGAATGCCGTTGTCACTACCGCAAGGACGATAGTAAATTTCATGAAGATCGAACGAAGAGCAGTAAAAGCCTTTCCTACTTTCGCGGTAGCCGCTGAGAGCTTAGTTTGTGTTTGTACTACTGCCGCGCCCGCATCGGCAAAGTCCGTTATTTTCTGGTTTGCCTCACCTACTTTATCTGCATACTGTCCGTAAGTAAGCTGCCCCTCTTGCCATGCCTTAGTGAGTTCTTTGATCTTTTGTTTCTCGACATCAATGGAAGCGTTCAGGTCATCAATTACTTTTTTTGACTCGACAGCATTCTTCTTCATATTATCGAAAAGAACCTGTTGACCCGTGTTCAAGTCTTTAATCCCCAGTAACGCGCCCTCGCTGTTTATTATTATGTCGTACTCTATCTTTGGCATCTCTCATGTTTTTTTCAAAGTTATCCACGAAGCTGAAGAACTCGAACACATCAAAACGACATAGCTTATCTATGTTATTCGCATCTCCCTTTGTGACGGTGAATAGTAGGTCGCTCCAATATCTCTCATTATCTACAAGTTGCTTATAAACACTTTTTATTACACTCTCTTTTAACTCTTCTCGCTTGAAATATTTTGGGTAGTGATTTTGTAAGCTGGCATCCAACCGTGTACTAAGCTGGCTGCCAAGTTGAAAAAAGGGTTTACATCAAGCTCCTTCTCCCAGCACTCTATTTTGTTACGCATTACCTTGTCATCAAAGACCGTGACATCTTCATTGTCCTCATTGATGAATAAGGCACATAACCTCAATGCAGGGTCTTCTTTCTCTGCAAGATTGCCCACGCCAATTAAAATGTTTTCGGTCAAAACAGCGGCCTCGACAAACTTGACATTATTAAGCGCTTCCCTTATCTTCTGAACGGCCTTGTAAATGTCAATGAAGGTATTTGAAAAACCGAACTCAATCGAAAGTCTCTGTAACTCGCGGTAACGGTTGAACGAAAGCGACTCTTGAATATAAAAAGTGCGTCCGTCACAAGTGAAATGTTTCTCTTTAAAGTCTAAGGTTCTCAGGCTACTCATCTAAATAGGTTGTTAGTTTGTCAAGTATCATTGCTGTTAATATACCAATCGAAACAAAAAACAGATGTTCAAAAAACTGATATCCGTCATGAAAAAAGATGTAATACCAGAACACGGCTTGACCCGTGAAACATTTAGCACACCCGCCAAGAGGACTGTAAAGCCAATCCCAAGGTATTTTGTCAATGAGCTTGCGATACCACTCAAAGACATAACCTTCCTGTCCGAGATAAACGAACATGAATGCAATAACGCTTATTTGTAGTATCTCAATCATATTAACATTCTACGCATCCATCAGCGGACGGTTCAATACAATTACTTATCAAATAAAATCGCGTTCTTATCTCTAAGCCAAAATAGTCATACGGTAACATGAGGTACTGCGTCTGAAGCTCGTTATATGTGTACTGTGAAAACAAGTTCGCGGAGCGCTGCACCTGCGATGTTACCTCAATGAATAAGCCAAGCATGTCACCGTTGTTAACAGGGAACGCTGGCAACGCTTTAATGATGTCAATGATATAGTCACCCGTGCTTCCGCACCCGCCACCAAGCTTCTTATAGTTCAGCCAAGCGACAAGGCGCAAGTTGCTTTCATAATACATCTTATTGCCCTCACGCCGCTGTAAAGAAAACCCGCCGTCTTCAAAATATACAACTGACTGATACGCTGAGTTCGGAGCAAGCTCGTCATAACAACCCGTAGTGCAAGCCTCGTCAATACTCATTGAGCATGATATCGGATAGCGCTTCTCGACCTTTGAATCACCGCTCGTCTGCGATACACGCGCCACTTGCGTCAAGCCAGCGAGCTTGTCGATCCATGTGAGGTCTTTAATGTACCCGACAATTATATTGGCGACCTTGTTATTCATAACATGTTATGTTTTGACATCAACTCAGCTATCCTCACCTCGATAGTCTTCTGCAAGATATTAATTTCTTGGTCACTCAATTCAAGAATGTCGCCACGCCGCGCCGTGTTACCTTCGAGCTTTTTGTTCTGCTCTTCCGACAACGTGCCTATGCGCGCGCGACCCTCTTGATGTTCGGCATTAGTGCTTATTACTTGCACATCTGCCCACATGCGGCCAGAAAACGCAAAGTCAACAAAACCCGTCTGCCGTCCGTGTAACTCACGAAACTCCTTATAACCACCCGCAAGCTCAAAGAGCCTTATGTTTCTGTTGCCGCGCTTGAGCGTCACCCATCTCAGGTTCTTGCGTTTTTGAGCGCTGCCAGCGACCTTGTTACATGCCTCCGTAGTCATCGAGCTACAATTTGCTAACATCGGCTCTGTCGAATACGGGTCAAAGGCTTGGTTGTCGGCATTCATCCCCTGCTGCGTGATGCGTAACTTCATTAAAGAGTTTGCACTATTCGCTATCTCATAGGTTAAACTGCCAAGGTTAGCTTTCCAGTCTTCGGCAAAAGCCTTGTTACTTTTTATAGCCTCTTGAAACGTCATAATAGCTGAGTGCGTTTACCTACTCCGTGAGGCGAGCGGCAACGCAAACAGTCGTTTCGCTCATCGTCAACAGAACGGGCTATAAAGTCCATCATAACAGCATAACGCTTGTTGTAATAGATACGGTTTTCATTCAAGGCTTCGACACCCAGCAACGTGTAACGGCTCACCTCGCCCGTGTCCATGATGTAGTTTGTCAAAAACTCGCCTGTCTTGTAAAGTATTGCCCAAGCTATCGAAACGTCAATCTCATTATTGATGAAATCGCTGTCTTCATTGCAAAGGCTTCCAAAGACATCACATGTAAAATTGCCGTGTAAGATAAGGCCATTGGCATATTTGCAAATGTCCCAGTCATCACGAATGGATAAGTCAGAGCCATTGACACCACCTATCATAGCCCATTCAGTCCATCCATCGCGTGACTTACGATAGCAAGGGTTGTCAGGGTCAAAGCACCACTTATAGCCACCACAGTTACATGTGAGCTTATTGCCATAAGGAACGCCGACAGGCCGTATCAGAAAGTAATAGTTGCGGTCAAGCGTAAGCTCAAGCGCGGTTATATCGGTCTTGTGCGGCCTGCCAGCAACGGACGTAAGCGCGTAAGTATAAAGCAGGTCATAGTCATCGTATATCTCAAGGTTGACGGCTTCCGTTGTGTTTAAGATAAGTGAAACACCACGAAGAATATATTTGCCGCCGCGCACATCGGAGTACATACGAAGACCATAATAAGTATCTGCCGTTATGATGCGTGAGAAGCCCCGTCCACCAATCTCTCCCGTAAAGCGGGTGCGTATCGGCTCTTTGTATTTGAGCATCTCCTGAATGATGTCTGTCTTAAAACAGTTGATGGCGTTCTCTCTCGCCCGTGTCATCTTCTCCCATAGATAAGGGCAGTTACCAAGCGAATCGAGTATGCGCAAGTTCATGCCTTGCAGCTCGTCAACGTAAAGGCCGCTGTCGGATATAGAATAACTCGCATCCCAGTCTGATACGCACTCGCATTCCTCACGCGAGAAGCCTATCACCGTTTCAAAACAATTATAGATACTCATATTATTACCGTTTTACAGGTGGCTTCCGTCTCTTGCCACAATTACATTTTGATTCTGAGATAAATTTATTCATTTTTTTGATATTAATAGTCTCTATATAAAATATGTTTCGGCTTTTTGTATTTATAATAAAGCTTATCGTCAATTCTCCTTAAACGAGATTGAAGAGTGATCTTGCGAAGCTTAGTATCTTTTAAAAAGCTTTTCGCTCCCATGCTTACCGACTTTTTCGATCTGCAACTGGCCTTATTCTTGGCCGCATTGCAATTACCATAGGGTGCGCTCATGATGTCTTTCTCATTGATATGGGTTGTGTCGCAACGATCCATGCTCTTTGCTTTCTCGTATAAGGCGACATATTTTTACGCAAATATTTCTTTGCTCCAGATTTGCCATACCAGCCCTTATTCGCTCGGCATTTAGCCACGCTTTTAGCAGCGTTGCAGTTTCCTTTCGGTGCGCCCATGTCTTTATTTATTAAGTTAGTACCATGACTCCATGAATGGATTCTTCTTGCCCTTACTCTGGCTCATGATCCACTTTCTTGCTTTGTACTCTTTGCGCCGCTGAATTGTATTACGGCGACCAGTACCTTTTTTCGACTTGCATGAACTCTTGCTCTTTGCTGCGTTACAGTTACCTCTTGGCGCTCCCATAGTTTTACTTTTTACGTTTCTTCCATCCGCCACCTTTCTTGCGGACATAGCCAGTCGACTTTGAGCATACCGCATAAGCATTGACGTTCGGGCTGTTTCTCCGAACCTTACGCAAGCAGCTTTCTAATTTCTTTGGCATGTGATTTAGTTTAACAATAAAAGGTTACTCAAAAATAAGAGTAACCTTTTATTATTTCACAAACATTATGTTTTTATTATTTCATCCCTATGCGCACTCGAACTGAAGAATACCTGTGTTCGTTTCGTCACACGGAGTCGGGTTCACAGCAAACAAGCCATGAAGCTGAATCTTGTAAGCCTGTGTGAAATCGTTCTCGTCACATGCTTCTTTCAAGAAGATGTCATAGAAAATACCGGGGATGTTGTTTGAAGGCTCTGACCACATCCAGTAAACGCCTGCCCTGCGTTCAGCATTGACCGCGCCCTGCGGATACCATGCTTTGTTGACAAACGCAACTGCCGTCTTGTGCAGAAGGAAGGTCGTGCTTGGTGCAACCACCTCAACGTTTTCAGGGTCTTGGTAGATACGCCTTATCGTTCCGATCTTGGCCATTCCAGCGCGGCCTGCCTCAGTTGCCACTTCGTTCATACGATTGAAGATAAGCTGATACAGGTTGTCGCCCGTGATCATGTAAGGCATACGGAACTTGTTGCCTCTTATGACGCGGTTGAAATAACCCCAGATAGAGTCATCCCAGTTGTTAGCTGCGATGGTCGTGGTTGTGCCAGCGACAGTACCAACGCCACCCGTGAACGCATTCACGCCAGCATTAGCAACAATACCCGTGAGGATATACTGTGCTACCCACTCGTCAAGAGCATTCTTATGAAGAAGCATGTTACGGGCAATAGCCTCTTGCATCTCAATCGTCCTCTCACGGTAAACCCTTTCAGGTACTTGGAACGTGGTTTCGCGCAGGCACTCGATCTCGTACTCTTTGCATTCGGGTGTAACGTCTTCTCCCGTAATGTCGCAGTCATCGGTGCAGGCAGTCGTGGTTATGTCACACTTGGTCTGCCATTCAAGTGAGATAGTCCGTTTTTTACGGCCTTGTATTTCGGTGAAATTCACCTGCTGATTTTCAAGAACTGCCCTTGCGCTCTCGGCATCGGCAATCAGATCAATATTTTGAATAGGATCAGTCCATATTCGATCCATCATGGCCTGAATTGTGGCCAAGTAACCGCAGTCAATTTGTGCTATTTCGCTCATTGTTTTACTTTTTAGTTAAGACTCCAAAACTTTCGGCAATTTTCATTCTTTCCTCTGGAGTCTTAGCTTCACGCATCTTGGCAACATATTCGTCATTGTTCTTTGGCGCTACGAATGCAGTACCAGAAGAGCCTTTATTCCCTGAAGATGATCGTGCCTCGGCAGTCTGAAAGTCAAAGTAATCATTTGCGATATCTTTGACATGATCCGAAAAGTTTCGGATGTGACCATGACTATCGGTTGCAGGCTTGCCATCTTTCAGAACAACAAAAGTTCCCTCTTGCTCTTGGTATTCGTGCTTGGTAAATTCGTCAATGAACTTTTCCTTCCATTTAAGCGCCTTGTTGCTGTCTTCTGGTAAGATAGGCCGTAAAGATTCAAGCTCAGCCAAGGCTTTCTCCTTGATTTTTGAGAATAAAGCTTTTTTGCTAAACTCTGATTCTTTCTCTTCAATACGTTTTTGCCACTCTTTATCTCTGGCTTTAAGTGCCTTTTCATGTTCCAGTTTCAGCTTAACGAACTCAGGGTGCTTTTCGATCTCTTTGTCTCCCGCACCTTTGACTTCATTCATTTGTTGCTCAAGAATTTGATCAACTAACTCGACCCCAATAAGATCGGACTCGACAGAATATTTCTTCTTCAGCTCATCCTCAATCTTGCTTGCTCCTTCCTTTAAGCCTCGCTTATATTGAGATGAAGCTTCTTCTTTCAGCTTTTTAATTCTGTTAGTGTCTGCTTCTGATGCCGCAGATAGGTCTGCCAATTCCCCAGCTTCATTATAAAGGCCAGCTATTGCCTCGGTGTCGAGTTTTAAGGCTTTCGACAAATAGCCCTCAAAAACTTTCTTTTCAGAATCGGTCATTGTTTTTTTGCTTTAGTAGTTTTTTTTATTTCTGGTGTGAGTAACTCAATCTTTGATAACTTCCGCTCTGGTATGACAACAACCGTAAATCTGTTCGCCCATCCGCGTTTCTTGATCTCTGCCCACTCTTCATCATTCACAAACTGAACTTTCTTATTGAGCTTGCTCGTTATCTGTTTCATTTCTTTACCTTTTTTGTCCGTGAACGCTTTGGCTTAGCAGCTTTTATCTTTGCCATGCCAAGGTCATCATTCGGGTCTGGCGCAACAATTACGTCAGGCTTGATGACTGGCTCTACCTTTTCCACTATCGGCGGCTCTGGCTCTGCCTTTTTCAATAGCTTCGGCGGCTGTATGATCGGCATTCTTAGCTCTTCGGGCTTTTGCAAGACGATCTCCTCATGCTTTACTGCCCCATAGTATTCTTTTGCTAATTCAAAGGCCGAATGCGAGAGCGTGATAACTTTACCTTTGACAAGACATTTTACAGTGTTCGCCATGTTCCGTGCAGATTATTTGAACAAAATTAAAGATTAATTACGCTAATAACAAAATTATTTTAAAATAAAATGATATTCGTCATGTTTCCGATACTATGTAACAAAAAAAAGACCCTGCTTTGAGGGTCTTAGTTTAAGGGCTATTTCTTAAAGCCCTACGTCCGCATCGCTAAATTCAATTTCGTGCGGGGGGTGGTTTATCATGTCGCAACAGTCTTCACAAGTGTCTGGCAAATGATCAAAATAACCTTCGATGAATATCTCTTGCTCATCCGCATCGAGATCGAAATAACAACCACAATGCTTACATCTGAACTGGCCTTGCTTACTCATGTATCTCGCCCTTATAAATTACCATTGCATCAAACGTCTTTTCCGTAGTTGAGAATTTTATATCTACAACGGGTATGCCTTGCTGATAAATCTTGGCAAGAAATTTATTTATATCTCTCATAATTGCATCGGCGTTTGAACTTGAGAAAATTTCTACTTGTGTTTTCATGTCGCTTATGTTCAGTTAATTATTTAAGCAATTTATAATTCATATCTTCATTGTACAAAAACTGTATTATGTTTCCGACATGGTTGCCGTTGAGAAACATCGGTATCGTTGCTTTGCAAATGAGATTATATTCAGCCAACTGAGAACAGATAGTAAATTCATTTGAGCCGTTGTTATTTGTTGGCGCAAACCATTTATTCGGTTCAAATAATTTTAGAGTGTCATAGTAATGATTCACATCGTAATTAGCGGGCAGTTTTTTTGTCATTGCATCTTTCATGTCTCTTCATTTTTATATTGTAATGTGTAACGCTTTGGCTATTTTAGTCAATTCAGCCTCAGACAGAAATGCCAATGATAACAATAAGTCACCTTGCGAAATCATTTTTTTTCTGTCTTCTGGTAATCTGTCAGAATTTATCATTCTACATACAGCATTAACCTGCAAAATTTGTGTTATTAACTTGTCTTTCATGTCGCTTGATTTTTAGGGTTAAATTATTTATTTGGGCAAAGTAAAATAAGAAATATTTTGCGTTACTTCAAATATCTGCTTTTTCGTCACATCAAACTCATACTTTCCACTTTCAAATTGCTTGTATTTCTTTTCACCAAGCAAGTTTAAAATATCTTCTTCATCAAAGAACCTCAAAAATAAATTTGACTTATGGTTTTCGATATGCTTACGGTTTTCTAAGTCAATTATTTCATAACCTTTGCAACCGCTGGGGTCATTACATTGTATCTGAATTTTCATGTCTCTCGATTTTTATGTTAAAAGGTAAGTTTCTTTTCTTTGCGCACTTCAGCGGCTACATAGTCACCCATTGCCGCGTCATATATTGCACCGCTTACGATACCTTTAATCTCACTCACAATATCAGCCCTTGTTATTCGCGGTTTGATTTCGTTTGAAACGGCCTTCAGATATTCTTTGATACCTCTGGCCTCTGCATCTGTTAATTCAATCGTTACTTTCATCTCTTTTCGTTTTAAGTTACTTTTTAGGTTCTGCCCTATCGCAACCACCACCGCAGCGGTATGACCTGTGATATTTACTGTAATAAATTAAGTGACCGCACCACTTACAAACTTTTTTTTCTTTCGTTTTCATAGTCTCTTGATTTTTGGTTTAAAGCATCATTATCTTTTTCTCTTTGAATATTGCCAGACATTCGCAAAGCTCTTCTTCATCTATATTGCCGTTCATCATTAAACATTGCCAGCGCAAGAACTGAACAAGAACCTCTTTTCTGATCATTTTGCCTTTCTCGAAGTCTGGCAGGCCGCAACCGTGAAGAGGTGCTGTATCTACATTCAAATAACAAGCGCCCTCTCTCAATTCATTTACCAAAGTTTGAAGATCATTTTTTGTCATCGTCTCTTGATTTTTAATTAGTATTCGTTTATTAACTCAATGTCATAAATGAATTTGAATCGTCTTTCAACTTTTCTGGTCGCGCTCTCTGCATCTCTGGCTTTTACTCGTACCTGTTTGTTAGTCGGGTTGTCTGAGTATTTGCGCGGGTAGTAATGAACTTGAAAAATAAATGTTTTCATGGTTTCTTGATTTTTGGTTTTCATCTCGTTTTCAATCACAATACTAATATAAAGGTATAAAAACAGAAAAAACATGATTTTTGTCATGTTTATGTTATTTATACTTATTCTAAATAAGAAAGGCGCTTTTAACGCCTTTCACTTACTCAGGTCAGCCACGCGCCACCCATCGCCCTATTTCATGCGCCAGAGCCTTGTCCGCTGCGAGTATTACCAGTTATCGTATTCTTCTTTCGTGATGACTGTCGGGTTAAAAAACGCATCTCCGACCATTTCACCGAGCCATTCAGTTTCGTATTCTGCCTTGCCTTTAATCTTTGCAAAACAACGGACAATCGTGTTGTCATCGGGCATTATGCGCACAACAGCATCGTCCATCTTATGATAAAGATATATCGGTTCTTTACCGACTTTCTGCCTCAGTTTTATATAATCATTCATATTAAAAGGCAATATAATAAATAGATTTCACTTTTGCAACTAATCTCTGAATTTATTATAATATTCTGTTGACCTCTTAAAAAGCCTCTCAATCTCTTTCATATCCTCTTTCTCGCTCAGCTTGCGCCATTGCTCATAATATATGTGACCCAAACCACCCTCTTCACCCGTCTCTTTTGCAATAGCATTCCAAACGTCTTTGCCAAGTATTCTGATTGCGTCTTCTGGCGCTTCTTTTGCAAATATCATTTTGGGAGTGTTCAACTGTATCTCACCGATAATACCATTCTCAAACCTTAAATTCACGCTGAACCCAGTATATCCAAGTGGAGTAGGTATTGAGGTGTCGTCAACTTTTGTCAAATTGTTAAGATTCGTTAAATCGTTTCTGACGGCATCCATCTTATCTTTATCAGATATAAACGTCATTCGTATTGAGTCTTTGATATCGCTAAAGTCTCCACCATATTTATCGTTGGCCTTTCGTATCATTGAGTCAATGCCTTTGTAATTGATCTCTGTGGCCGTGACTCCATGCTTGTTGATAATATCGGTGCGTATAGCTCTCATCTCTCCATCGGATGCTCTGGCCGCACTCATGACGGCCTTTGCTTTATCGTCTGTCAGCTTTAGTTCTGGGCGCATGGCATACGCAAGCTCAGTTGATATCCAGCCGTTATGATGACGGCAGTTATAGCCACCAAGGTCAATCATGCCACTATATCCAGCATAGTTTATATAGCTTGGTTTGGCATAGATATTTGATTGCTTTATTTGGTAGCCTGCGGGGTATGTACCTTTAACGGGCTTCCAGTTTACAAAATCTTCCGCCTCATATTTTGACACGACCCTGTTATTGTGAGCCACGCACATGTCGCGGCTGTCTTTTATGATGCCACCAAGATAAAGGAAGAACCGCATGCCAAGGTCAGCGGCCACTTGGTTGGAGTAGAGCCTATCGTACTGCATGTATATGTCATGAGCAAAGCGCTTGAACTGGGCTACATAAGCACCGTCTTTCTTATCGTTGCCCATGACCATCTCCATGAGCGTACTTAGAAACACCTTTGACGTTTCTTGTGAGGCTACCGCTGAAGAGATGTAATTTTTAACACTCATTAACAAATTGTCGTTT
>Ga0105097_10001047_pt1 | contig 13004 bp, 10 predicted proteins | sample PPLLak12cMay2015_FD_87035 | JGI IMG/M metagenome (GOLD analysis project Ga0105097, IMG submission 87035) | Freshwater sediment microbial communities from Prairie Pothole Lake near Jamestown, North Dakota, USA - PPLs Lake P7 Core (1) Depth... | ecosystem: Environmental > Aquatic > Freshwater >... | reverse complement strand
TTGTATATGATTTGGGAGGAGGAACATTAGATGTATCATTATTAACAATTAATGATGGAATATTTGAAGTTATCGGTTCAGCTGGTAATACTCATCTTGGTGGAGTAGATTTTGATAATAGAATATTTGAATATTGTATTAATGTTTTCAAAACAAATCATATTAATTTTGATGAAACTATAATAACAGCAGAAGCATCACAAAAATTAAGGAAAGCTTGTGAAAATGCGAAGAAAGTTTTATCATCAACAGCACAAACTACAATTGGAGTAATAAATTTTTTTAATGGTGAAAATTTAATAGTTAATTTAACCAGAACAAAATTTAATGATATATGTAATGATTTAAGAATGTTATGTTTACAACCATTATCAGATATTTTATCAAATTGCGAAATTAAAAAAGAAGATATAACTGAAATTATTTTAGTTGGTGGAATGACGAGAGTGCCATCTATTAGAGAAGATATACAAAGATTTTTCAATAAATGTCCCAATAGTGCTATTAATCCAGATGAAATTGTATCTGTTGGAGCTGCCATACAAGGACATATTTTAGTTCATAAAAATGATCCCTTTTCAGATTCAATCACCTTATTAGATACAACAGCATTATCATTAGGAATTGAAACTATTGGGGGAGTTATGAGTATAATGATTCCAAGAGGAACAATTATTCCATGTTATGAGAAAAAAACATTTACAAATGATACATCAAATGAAACAGCTGTGATGATAAAAGTTTATGAGGGTGAAAGGAAATTAACAAGAGATAATTTTTATGTTGGAGAATTTGAATTGTCAGGATTATCATCAGCACCAAGAGGTTATCATAAAATAGAGGTTACTTTTTCAGTTGATATGGATGGTATGATTATAGTATCAGCTGAAGATTTGCGAAGAAATAATGTTAATACAATTAGAATAAATGGTAATCGAGGAAGATTATCAAATGATGAGATTGAAAAATTAGTTGAAAATGCTAAAAATTATGAAGAAAATGATAAATTAATTAAAAAGAAAAAAAGAATGCATCATGAATTAAGTGGGTTATGTGAGAATATTATCAAAAATTTAGATTTTAGAGAAACAAAATTACCAGAACAAGAAATGAAAGATATTAAAGATGATGTTAATCAAATATTAGAATTATTAAAAAATAAATATGATGAAATTGATGATGAAATTTATACACGAGAAATTAAAAGATTGAAAGCAAATTACTGTATTTTAATTACACAAATTGATGATGAAAATATTAATAAAAAAATATGTTATGAACAAACCAAAACAAATGGTACCAGTGTATTTCAAAATGAAGATGATGAAGAAAAAACATACGTTAAAATTGTAGCCAATGAGTTTGGGTATGATGAAAATGTTAATGAAGACATGCTTAATGAATTGCGCAGAACACGTGATTTATTAATCGAAACATGTCATAATACATTAGAAATTTTGGGACACATGGATGTATTTTTACACGAAACTATTAAGAATGAAATTAAAGATTATATTGAAGATGTTTTAATTTGGATTCATGTACAACAAAAAATAACATTAAATGAATATCAGCAAAAAATGAATGAATTAACTGAAATGTGTAACAGATACATCGAATATTTACCTGAAGAAAAGAATTCTAGAAATGAATTAATAACATTATGTACCTCTTTACAAAATTGTTTATCATCAAATATGATAGCAATTGATGAAGATAATATGCATAATTTAGATACTAAATTGAATGAAATATTACAATGGATTGATACTACACAAAATGCTACTGATGATGAATATAATACTAAAATTGATGAAATAAATGAAATGTGTAATAGTATTACATCATCATTAGTAACTGATGAGAGTGTGGAAAAAATTGAAATTATGAAATCTTAAGGAGTATATAAAGATATAAAATTATTAACAAGATATTGATAATATGAATTCCCAACAAACTACAGGAGATATTCAACTAGAATTACGTCCCCACTATGGCAAATCAAATATCAAATGTTTGATTAAAGAAGTAGAAAATATGTCAATTAATAATGAATATAATACTGATATGGACACCGATTATTTATCTGATGACGAATCAGAAATGGAAAATAATCACCCCCTCCCACCTATTCGTGAGCCAGATTATGATGATTATGAAGAATACATGTATTGGAGAAATTTTGATGCTACCGCAGATTTATTTCCGTGTAGTAATGAATTTATTAGGGCTATGAAACATAATGCAGAAAATAATAATGAATATTCAGATGATTACTCTGATACTTCCAATGATAACATGAAAGAAAATATTGAAGAAAATGTAAATGCTATTATTATTAAACCATCGAGAGTTTTCAGCTATATGTAATTTTTTTATTAATTTCTAAAATTAATAAAATCTTTTTTTTATGAAATAATTTCATTTTGGTAATAATTCAATAACCATTTATTAATGCATGTTTTTCTTCTTAAAGCATATGGACGAATATTATTAATATAAATAATGGATGGTATATATCCAAATTTCAAATATTTCATTAAGAATATGACAACAATATTAGCAGAACGGTGATGACCTTTGCGACAATGAACAAGAACACCTTCATTATTTTGTAATGCTCTTAATATAAATTTCATAGCAACATCAATATATTGTATCATGGCATCTTTGGATTGTATATCACACATTTTCTTATCTTTAATTGGAATATGAAGATATGTTACAAAAGAAAAAGGGCAATGAATACCATCTGTAACATTAACAACATGTTTTATATTATTATTTTTAATAAAATCTTCATCTAATGCTGCTTGTTTATTACCTAACCATAAATTTGGTATTATTAAATCAACGTCATTTTCATGTAATTTATATACTGAAATATCCGTCATCCTATATATTTACACTTGATACAAATTATTTGATATTATATAAAATTTTTCTTGTAAATTTTTAATTATTTGTTTATTTGTTTGAATATCTTGAATTGTATCATTTAATATATGTTGTAAGGATTCGCGTAATATTTTAATTTCAAAAAAGAGTCTTTTATAAAGTAATAAATTCATATCGTTATGTTGCTTATCCATAATAATATATTGATTGATAATAAAAAAAATTGAAAAATATAATTCATTGATAACTTTGAATTATATAGTTATTATTCAAGAAAGATAATCAAATACGCTTAATCAAACTAAAATGTTTGCCTATCACGTTGTTTTAAATAACACTGGATTTCTACCAATGAGGTATGTTCAGCCGACATTCCAAGTTCAGCAGCATTATGGAATGACATATCTACCACAACACCATGTTATGGTAGTCACTCCACAAATTCGCATTGTGCCATCCCATATTATTCCCAATATTATGGATCAAGAAATATCACATAAGGGAACTTATGCTGATATGGCTCAAGAGATTTCAGTCAAAGCAACGATGGCTGAAATAAACCATGAGAACAAAAGAACTCGTGCGTATTGCAATAACTGCAAGAACGATATGCCATCACATACCCGTAATAATGGATTGTGTCCCGATTGTATGGCAAAAATTCCATTTTAAATTTTTTTATTAGCATCTTGTTCTAAAGATGTGATTTTCTGTTCAAGTTTATTTTCGATAGTTTGTATTTGTTCAATCGTATTTTTAAGATCTAAATATTGTTTCTCTGAAGTAACAAGCGAAAGTTGAATATAATAAGTTAATTTATAAACTAAACCGGTGCTATAACGCATTAATTTATTTTTGAGTTTATCATATTGAGTATCTTTTAATTTTTTACTAACAATTGATATTGTATTAAGTGTATGTTCAATAAGCATACAAATAAAACGACGCACAATTTTATTATCATCTGTTTGTGAAATAGTTTCTTCATATTTTTGTGAAATTTTATTTAATTCAATTAATAAATCAATATCATTCATAAATGGAGATGTTGTATTTATTTTGAAATTTCCATTAATAGATGAAAGAATTGTCATCTCAATTAATTGTTTGGATTTCGCATCAATATTATTTTGTGTATTTTTAATCAAAGAGAAAACATCATTCATTTCAAATTGTCCAATAAAATCGTTATTATTATTTGAAAAAATAAATTGATTATTATGTGTTAATTTAATTTTGATATTACCAAATGGTTGTGGATACTGTAATGAAAATTCCAAAAATGGAATATTAGTTTTCACATTATCTTGAAGTATTTCTTGTGTTGGTATCACGTTCATATTATTTTGTGTAATAATATTAGGTTGGAATTCTATATTTTGTTTTGGAGAAATATTAGAATGAATTTGTTCATTATCATCAACATTAACTTTTGTATTCAGCATGTTATAATATTATTAAATAATATTATTATAAAAGAAAATTTTAAATTATTTTAGAGTGGAGCTGCAACTTTCTCTTCCTTGAATTTTTGGACTTTGTTGGTGAACTTATAATGAATTTCATTAATTAGTTGGAACTTGCCATCCTTTGTCTTCTTGACAATGAATCTTCTGGGTTGTTCTACAGTTGCTCCACCTTCTTGTACTTTAACCATCTCAGTTGGATGCTCGAGGTAGAATTTAACAACTCCATCCTTGAGAGGAACTTCCTTGAGCATCTTACCCTTCTTTACATCAGCTTCAGTTACTTCCTTTTGGACATGATCAACAATGACTTCATCCTTTAGGAGTTCTCTGCGACCAAGGTAGTTGTATTTCTTTGCAGTTTTCTCTCCGTTCTCGATTTTGAACTTCTTCTTGTTCCAGCGTGTGCATTCTTGGAGGGCAAAACGAATATCAACGTTGACAATTGGTTTGCCTGATTTTTCAAGAGTCTTGATTATGGAGGTTAGTGCCTTGTTGGCTGCTTGTTTTGGTTTCTTTCCAGAGAAACGTCCCATTGGAGTTTCTCCATCATATAGTAGTTTGAAGTATCTGTCATTGTGTTCGTCAGCAAGTTTAATATCAGTTGTTTCCTTCTTGCTTACTTTAACCTTCTTCTTTGCTACTTTCTTCGCTGCCTTTGGTTTCTTGGCTTTAGTTACTCTCTTCGCCTTAACTGCTTTCTTAACTGCCTTGGCTCTCTTCTTGGCTGGTGCTTTCTTGGCTGGTTCTTCAACAACTGGTACTGGTGCATCAGCAACAACTGGTGTTGATTCAACAACGGGTACAGGTGCTACTTCAACAACTGGAGTTGGTTCGACAACGGCTACTGGTGCTACGACTGGAACTTCTTTAGGTGCTTTCTTTGCTCTTGGTGCTTTAGGGGCTGGAGCATTATCTACTGTCTTTTTAACTGCTGCTTTTCCTGGCATTTAATTATATATACAGTTTTACTATATAATTTTTTTTGAAAAGAAACACACCTGTATATTAAAAAATTTCTGTATATTAAAAAAACGTTTAGTATATAGTTTCAAAAAATATTAGTGCGCTTATTTTGTATTTTTGTAACTTCTATAGATACAAAATATTTTTTCAGTAATATAAAAAAATATTTTTAATGTTCATAATCTGTAAAGACTGAACCGAATTCATTAAACGTATTCATTATTAGAATTATAATATTTTTAACATCATAATTATAGAATTAAATAAAATTTTATTTTTTTTTTGAATCAATATAAATAAAAAACTCAATCATAACTATGTGATTTTGCTTTACTATTTTTTGTATATTCCAAACAATTTTGCGTTGTTTGAATCATATGTTCTACAATATTACAATTCAAAAATTTATTGACTTGTATTTTTGTAACACTCGTAAATTGTGTTGGTTCGATTTGTTTGATAACTTCTAATCGTTTTAAAAATTTATTTGGAATTAATAAATTTGATTGGTGAATATCTTGTTGTTTCAAAAAATTCGTGACTTTTTTGTCATTGAAAATTAAATCTTTATTTTGTTCGATTTTTTCATATGCTTTAGATATTGTTACTTCTGAAATACCTAATATTTCTGAGATTTGACGTTTTTCAATATTTGATATATCATATTGTTGAATACATAATAAAATACATGCTGCAGCAATTGATATTGGTTTATGTGAAGGTATGATATTTATTTTTGTAACTTTTTCTGTAATATCTGTAATATCATTAATAAATTTTTTATGAATATTTAATTTTTCACAAAATTGTTTTATATAATTAACTGGATGACTGATATTGGTATTATAGTCAATATTTTTGTATTTAACACATTGAATAAATTTTTTACAACCTTTATTAATTTGAGATGGTGTTAATTCACATAATTTAGCAATTTCTTTATGATTCTTGGCATAACCTCTTCTTTTACAAGCATAAAATATACATGCAGCCATTAAGCCAACACGATTAGAACCTCTGATAATTAGATTATTTTTATTATCTTCTCCTTTACAATCACTGGCAATTTTATATAATAATTTTGCATCATCTTCAATACAATTTAATAATTTCGCATCATGACATATTTTTTTAATTTTATTTAAGTCAGTATTTAAACTTCTTTCTTTTGGCGGCATAATTCCCCAATTATGTAATGTCTTCAAACGATAATTACAACTATTCGATATAGTTGTTCCCAATGAAGATTGTGGTAGTAATGAATTCGTTGGCATACCACATCTATTATTTGTCACACCACCATCGTCATACGTTTTCCATTCTGGACCATGATCAAAAGTTGATGAATCAATAACATGACCACAATTTGTACATATTACAGTTCCAGCAAAAGAATCCTTAAAAATAGAATCAGATTCATTGCAAAAAGAACATTTGAATTTTTCTGTATCTGGAACAGAAATAACTGTTTTTACACCACCTAAAAAATTCGGTGTTGAATTATTCATTGAATTTTGACATGTTAAAAATTCAATGTCAGTTTCTGACAAGCAGTTTAAATCTGTTAAATGTTTTAGTTTATTCATTAATTTATTCATAATGATATTTGACATATAATAAAAAAATCAATTTTTTAACGCACTGTTGTAAAAAAATGAAAATTCAATATAATAATAATAATAAATTAATAATTGATTAAAAACAAATGATAAATATTAATCAGTATAATTACAAATCATGGAATGAAGTATATCCAACTGGAGTTCATTTTGATAATTTTCCAATTTACAATAAATGGAAAAACTATTTTGATGATTTGAAAGAAAGAAATTTATTCCAAAAAGTAGAAAATATTTTGAATGATGAAATTAAAAATGGTAATGATATTTATCCATATCCGCGATTAGTATTCAATGCTTTCAATTCATGTGATGTAGATAAAGTGAAAGTGGTGTTGATTGGTCAGGATCCATATGCAAATGCTGATGTTATTAATAATCAAAATATTCCTCAAGCGATGGGATTATCTTTTTCAGTACCACTTGGAATTAAAACACCATGTTCTCTGGAAAATATTTTTAAAAATCAAGTTGCAAATAATGTTATTTCAAATAAACAACCACATGGTAATTTACAATTTTGGGCTAGTCAAGGTTGCTTACTTTTGAATACATCATTAACAGTTAGAGAAAGAGAACCAAATAGTCATACTACTGTTTGGAAACCAATTACTGATCGAATTATTAAATTTTTATCGAATGAGAAAGAAAATTTAGTATTTGTCTTATGGGGTTCTCCTGCTCTGGAAAAAATTAAATTAATTGATTGTGATAAACATCATATTATTATTTCATCTCATCCATCTGGTTTATCGTGTCATTCTCCTTTGAAAAATTATCCACCTTTTGTTCAAGTTAATCATTTTCAACAAATTAATGATTATTTAATTAAACATCACAAAGAACCAATCATTTGGCAATTGTTCTGAAATGATATAAAAAAATAAAAAGTGAATATATTAAATGATAACAGCAGGAATTGAAATAGTAGCATATATGTATATTTGTTTAAACATGGTATATAATTTTAATCAATATCGTTTAATGTCATTTATCACAATGACTAATTATTTCCTTTTCGGAATGGAAATGTCAATGTATATAACATTATTAAATGTAATGTATATCAATCATAAATATATTCCAATAACAACTAGTTTTATTTATAATAGAATTCATGATACAACATATGTAAAAAAACTTCAAGAGTTGATAATAGCATATAAAATCAATACAATGATTTCAGTGATTATGACAATGGGAGATATTTCTTCCAAATTGATTGAGACGGTAATGTTGTATGTTATATCTAAAATCCAAAAACAACCAATGGTTGTTCCGGTTACAGTTCAGGACGTAACTGAACGAATTGATGATTTTATGGAATCTGATGATGAAACATTTCAAAGAATTAATAATGAATTAGATAACCTTCTGAGTATTGGTACTAATATTATCACTCAAACAATGTCTGGACGGAAAGAAGAACAAAAAGAAAATGTTAATACTTTTATGAATAAATTTACCCTATTATTTGGTAAGAAAACTAATTAATTTTGATTTATTATATATATTTTAATACCTAAAATATATAAAAAAATTGATATTTATTTTATATAAAATGTCGGTAAAAGATATAAAACATTCTATAGAAATGCAGAATTTAACTAAAACAACCATTGATAAAAATAACGAAATTTTAACAGTTGATGAATTGTTTAATTTGGCTGATTTATATTTCTACAAAAAGAATGTTATGTATGTTCATAATTTCAACTCATTTAATAAATTTATTGACGATGATATTAAAAACTTTTTAACAAATGGAGATAATACATTTTTCGAGAAAATAACGAAAGATGAAAGTATCAAATATAAATTCGAATTTGATAAAATTTCTATTCGTCCTCCAGTTATGGGTGCTGATGGACAATATATGTTTCCTTCTGATGCGCGTGAAAATAATTTAACTTATTCAGCAAAATTAATTGCTCGTGTTACGCAAGTTCAGGAAATTAGTGATATTTATACCAAACAAGTAAAAAGCAAAAGAGTAATCGGAAATCCGGAAGATAATGTTCCAATTGCAACTATTCCAATCATGATTCGTTCGAAGTATTGTTCTTTGAATTTGAAGAAAGATTATGATGCAAATGAATGTGAATACGATCCAGGATGTTATTTCATTATTGGAGGAAATGAGAAAGTTGTTATTTCACAAGAAAGAATGTGTGAAAATAAACCACTCGTTTTCATCAAGAAAGATTCCAATTCTCAAATACACGTTGTTCAAGTAAATTCACGTTCACCAAAAATGAACGGACAAATGCAAGTGATGACAATCAATTTGAAGAATAATGGATTACTAACATTGAGAGCACCAATTCTTATTGAATTTCCAATTATGATATTGTTCAGAGCTTTAGGCATTGAATCAGATAAAGAAATTATTGATTATATTGTATACGATAAAAATGATACTGATATGATTGATATGATTATTAAAACTATTCGTATGTCAACTGATGAAAAAGGTACTCAAATTAAAACTCAATACGATGCAATTAATTATTTAGCTGGTAAAATTCGTGTTGTTCGTAAATATTCTGAAACAGATAAAGACGTAAGACAAAAGCAAAAAAGATTACATTTAGAGCATCTATTAGAAAACAATTTCCTATTCCATATTACTGGAGGAAAACAAGCCAAAGCATATTATATTGGATACATGATTAATAGACTATTAAATTGCGCACTTGGTAGAGTTCTACCAGATGACAGAGATAGTTATTTAAACAAACGTGTCGATTTAGTTGGTAATCTGATGGATGAATTGTTTAGACAATTTTTCCGCAAGATGATTAATGAATGTAATAAATATTTTAAGAAGAGGAATACAAATGATGAAAATCCAATTAATATTATTAATCAAATCAGACCAAATACTATTGAACAAGGTTTAAATGCTGCTCTATTAACTGGAGCATGGGGTGTTAAAAAAGGAGTTGCGCAAGTATTGCAAAGACTAACATATTTACAAGCTATTGAATTCTTCAGACGAATTGATTCTCCAAGCAATGATGCTTCTAGTAGTAAATTAACTCATCCCAGACATCTACATGCCACACAAAATGCAAATTTGTGCTGTGTTGTTGGTGATACTGAAATTATAATGAGTGATAGGATAACGCGAAAGAAGATTAGAGATATTACTAATGCAGATTCGATACTTACAATTAATCCTGAAACATTAGAAGAAGAAATATCACAAATTCATAGTTTCTTCAAGAAACAACCAGAAAAAATTATTAAATTAACTACAATGACTGGAAGAACTATTAAATGTACACCAGAACATCCTATTTTAATTCAAACTAATGATGGTAATGTATGGTCTCGTGCAGATAATCTTAAATTATCTGATAATGTAATTATCAAACATTTACAAGATTATTTACCAATTGATAAAAAAACAGAAGTTATTATTAAATCTATAGATATTGATAAACAATATGTAAATGAATTATTGGAAATTGGTTTAATTAATAAATCTATTAATCAATACAAATTAGAAATAACAGCTCGTTTATTGGGTGCTAGTATAACTGATGGTCATATAGGTATTAGACAAAATCAGAAATATTATGATTGTGAATTTTGTGTCGGTGAAGATACAGATGCATTTCAAATTGTTAATGATATTATTAAATTGGGATTTGATGCACCTAAAATACGTCAAAGAATGACAACTCATATTAATAAAGAACATGGAAAAAAGACAATTTATAATACATATAATGTAAGCAAAAATGGAGCATTTGCGTATTATTTAGCATATATGGGTGGATTTATAGGTAGAAAAACAAATATGCAACGTGTTTTACCAGATTGGTTATTAAATGCCAATTCAAGAATCAAACAAGAATTTTTAAGTTCATTCCAAGGAGGTGATGGATGTAGATTAGGTATTTGGACTGAAAATAAGACAAATAAAATCAGATTACCACCGACCTCTCAAACTACAACAGAAGAATTTAAAAATGATACTATCGAATACATGAAAACAATTTCAAATATGTTTTTAGAATTTGGAATTAATAGTAATGTCGAAGTAAGACCATCTGAAGAAAAATATAAAGTTGAAATAATATTTGACCAATCACTTAAAAATATGGAAAAGTATTGTAATTTAATCGGATATAGATATTGTTCTGAAAAACAAAGAAAATCAGCATCAATTATCGAATATCTCAAATATAAGCGTTATATTATTTCATTGAAAGAAAAAGAATATGAAAAAATCGTTGAACTTTATCAAATGAATAAAAAAATTCATGATATATGTGAAGAAACAAAAATCAACTATAGTGTAATTAAGAGAATTATTGAAAATCATAGAAAAGGTTTTATACCACAAGCAAAATGTGTTGATATTATGAGTTACGAAGAATTTCTATCAAAATATTATATTGCCGATGATAAAATATTAAATTCAATAATAAAAATCGAAGATGACACAATAGAAGATGTTTATGATTTTACAACAGTATCAAACAATCATAGTTTTATTGCAAATGGTATTGTTGTTCATAATTGCGTAGAGACACCAGAACATGCTAAAGTAGGTCTAGTGAAGCATTTAACAATTATAGGAAGTGTAACAGTTTCATCATTATCACAATATCAAATTATTCGTCAAATCTTAAATGGTAGGATTAAGAAATTAACAGATATTCATCCATCACAAATGTTAGATTATACTAAAATTTTCTTCAATGGTGATTGGATGGGTGTTGTTAATAATGAAATGGCGTACAAACTATTTTCAGAAATGAAAGAATTAAAATATAATGGCGGTATCGAATCAACAAGTAGTATCATATACGATGATGAAGCCAATGAATTGAAAGTTTATTGTGACACAGGTAGATTATACAGACCAGTTATTAGAGTCAAAAATAATGATCTACTATTAACAAAGAATCACATTAAAATGATTTCACCTAATAAAACAAGAAGTGAAACAATGATAACATCATGGTCAGAATTTATGCAAAGAAATCCAGGAGTGATTGAAAATATTGATTCTGAAGAACAAGCATATTCAATGATTGCTTCATGTGTTGAAGATATTTATAATATGAAACATCATGAAACAGAATCGAAAGTAATTGCGAAAACACAACATACTGTTGATAAAACAAATCGTTATGGAAATCTAACATTTGTGAAATATTCACATAGTGAAATTCATCCATCATTATTACTTGGTTTGATTGCAACAAATATTCCTTTCCCAGAACACAATCAGGGTCCGAGAAATATCTTCCAGTATGCACAAGGAAGACAAGCTATGTGTATATATATTTCCAATTATCGTTTCAGATTAGATACCAGTTACATACTATATCATCCTCAGAAACCATTAGTAAATACAAGAACAAGTAAATACATGTATAATGATATTTTAAGTCCTGGAGAAAATGCAATTGTCGCAATTGCTTGTTATACAGGTCTAAATCAGGAAGATTCGATTGTTGTTAATAAATCTGCGATTGAACGTGGTCTATTTAGAACAACATCATTTAATAAATATGTTTCGATCATCAAGAAAAATCAATCGACATCTCAAGATGATATTTTCATGAAACCAGATCCAACAAAAGTTTCTGGAATGAAACAAGGGTCATATGACAAGTTAAATGAAAAAGGATTTATTCCGGAAGAAACTACTGTTGTAAATGGAGATTTCATTATTGGTAAAGTTTCTCCAGTTCAACCAACAGCCAATAGCAGAAAGATTTATAAGGATAATAGTGAATCTTATAAACAACATGTTCCTGGTGTGATAGATAAGGTCTATTCTGATATTTATAATGTCGAAGGTTATGAAATGAAAAAAATTAGAGTTAGATCTGAAAGAATACCAGTCATTGGTGATAAAATGTGTTCACGTCACGGTTAACTTAGCCGGTGTCATGACAAAATTCATGGCAAGTCGTCGTAGTGGACGGCAATGCATTCAAACTCCGGGGAACTCCTGTGAAGTCTTTAGTACCAAATACAATATCGAAAGAGTTGTATGGATATGGGGAAACTCATATGTATGGTTATA
>Ga0105097_10001044_pt1 | contig 13024 bp, 15 predicted proteins | sample PPLLak12cMay2015_FD_87035 | JGI IMG/M metagenome (GOLD analysis project Ga0105097, IMG submission 87035) | Freshwater sediment microbial communities from Prairie Pothole Lake near Jamestown, North Dakota, USA - PPLs Lake P7 Core (1) Depth... | ecosystem: Environmental > Aquatic > Freshwater >... | reverse complement strand
GCCGGGCCCTGTGCAACAGAACCCTGTGAACCCCGCCAGGTCCGGAAGGAAGCAACGGTAAGCGGTCAGTTTTGTGTGCCGCAGGATCACCTGGCCCCGCTTCTTTGTTGAACAAGTGCTGAGAGGGGGGTTGAGTCCTGAGCGCTGAGTATCGAATCAACCCTTGTTCACTGAGCACCCAGCACTTAGCACTCAGGACTGGAGCGTAGCGACAGTGGATTATCAAGTCTCCGCCCGCAAATACCGGCCCGGCACGTTCGATGATGTTGTCGGCCAGTCGCACGTCGTTCAGACGCTGATGAACGCGGTCGACACCAAACGCATCGCCCATGCCTATCTGTTTTCCGGCACCCGCGGAGTCGGCAAGACAACGGTCGCCCGCATTCTGGCCAAAGCGCTGAATTGCGAACAGGGACCGACCGGCCATCCCTGCAACACCTGCGTCAACTGCGTCGAGATCACCCAGGGCACCTCCGTCGATGTGATGGAAATCGACGGCGCGTCCAATACCAGCGTCGACGATGTGCGGGAGATTCGCGAGAACGTGAAATTCTCGCCCTTTCGCGGACACTACCGCGTCTACATCATCGACGAAGTGCACATGCTCTCGAATTCGGCCTTCAACGCGCTCTTGAAGACGCTGGAGGAGCCGCCATCTCATGTCGTCTTCATCTTCGCGACGACCGAAATCCACAAGATTCCGGCCACGATTCTGTCGCGCTGCCAGCATTATAATTTCCGGCGGATTGCGCGCCAGGAGATTATCGACCGACTCCGCCACGTCGCCACGCAAGACGGCATGACAATCGAGGATCGCAGCTTCACGGCACTCGCGCGGGCGAGCGAAGGCAGCATGCGCGACGGGCTGAGCCTGCTCGATCAGGCCGTCGCGTTCGGCGGGAAAACGATTGCCCATGCCGACCTGGAAGTGCTCCTCGGCGCCGTGCCGCAGGAACTGGTGCAGGGCATGAGCGCAGCAATCCTCGCGCAAGACAGCCCGGCTGCATTGGCAGTACTCGCCAATCTGCTGGATCAGGGCCATGACCTGAAAGCCTTTTGCTCCGATGTGGTGGAATACCTCCGCAATCTCCTGGTCGCCTCGGTCGTCCCTGCCGGCGCAGAGTTGCGCGGCTTGATCGAGGCTTCGGACGAAGACATTCAACAATTGGGAGCGGAAGCCAAGAAGCTGACGCCGGAACAACTTCAAGAGTTGCTGACGATCTTCTCGCAGGCTGAGGATTCCTTGCGCTACAGCGCCCATCCGCGCTTCGTGCTGGAGGCGGCGGCGGTACGCGCCACCAGGCTTGTCCGGCAGCAGGAGCGTCGCACCGATATCGCACCACAAGCGGCGACCTCATCATCACCGCCAAAACCGTCCGCGAAACCCGACGCACCGGCACCCGCTCTGTCGGCCGCGACGAAACCCGCGCCCAGTGCAGCCGTCGCTCCACCTCGTCCAGCGCCTCCAGTTGGGACAGCGCCACAGCCCTTGCGAACCGGCACGACATCTGTCGCTCCACGTTCCGCACCACCGGCCACATCATCGAAACCGGTTGCGACAACTCAGCCTGTTCAGGCCGCAACGTCTCAGCTATCCAAACCAGACAAGGCTTTGTCGGCTCCGGCACGAGAGCCATCGGGTACGACGCAGACGCTGCCGGTGGCCGATGCCTCCGTCCCCGCAAATTCACCGGAGCAGTCCACGCTCAATTGGGAACTGGTCCAGGAAGAAGTCGCAGCCTCGTTTCCGAATTTCGCTCCGTTTTTGGAGGCCGGCCGGTTTGTCTCGCTCGACGGAGGACAGGTCACCATTGGATTCGGAAAGCAGGCGACGCTGGCCCGCTCCATGATGGAAAAGGAAGACAATCTCCGTGCCTTGGCCGCGCTTTGCGAGCGACAGGTCGGGCAGCCGGTTCGCATCCGTGTGATCGAGCTGTCCGCATCCGATCCGCCGGGGCTCACGATGGCGCAAGTACGGGCGGCCAAGGAGCAGGAGCAGCGCGTGGTATTGTTTGAACGGGCCCGGGCCAATCCGGTCGTGAAACAGGCTATGGACATCTTTGGCGCAGATCTCGCTGCGGTGCGAACCGTGGCACAGAAGGAGACAGGCGAATGAAAAATCCCTTTGGCGATATGTCGAACATTTTGAAGCAAGCAAAAGCCATGCAGGATCAGATGGCCAAGATCCAGGAGCAGGCCGCGACCAAGATCGCCACCGGCACAGCCGGCGGCAGCAGCGTCACCGTGACAGCCAATGGCGCCATGCAAATCGTGAGTGTGGTCATCGATCCCGAAGTCGGCAAAAGCGGCGACGTGGAAATGCTCCAGGATCTCGTGCTGGCCGCGACCAACGATGCGCTCCGGAAGGCAAAAGACTTGATGGAGCAGGATATGAAGGCCCTGACGGGCGGGATGAAGATGCCGGGGCTGTTTTAACGCACCGGATTACGTTCGATGTAGTCTCAACGGAATACCACCGATTCAAATATGTCAATCGATCAACGTGGGTTACTCGCCCGGCTCGTGAAAGAACTGGTTCGCCTTCCCGGCGTGGGACAGAAAAGCGCACAACGACTGGCCTTTCACTTGCTCAAGGCGGAACGTGAGGACGCGCTCCGGTTGGCTGATGCCATTCGCGCGGTCAAGGACGGGCTGGCATTTTGCCGGCAATGCCGCAATATCGCCGAAGGCGATTTGTGCGAATTCTGCCTCGATCCCAAACGGGACCGCACCAAAATCCTTGTTGTGGAAGAGCCCAGCACGACCTACGCGATTGAACGGGCCGCCGGCTACCGCGGTCTCTATCACGTTCTGCTTGGCACCCTCTCTCCGCTCGACGGCATCGGCCCTGGAGATATTCGGGCAGAGGAACTGGTTGAACGGGTGAAGCTCGGCGGCGTGGACGAAGTCATTCTTGCCACCAGCCCGACGATTGAAGGGGAAGCGACGGCTATCTATCTCACGCGACTACTCAAGCCGTTTGTCGCCCGTGTCTCGCGTATCGCCTATGGCATCCCGGTCGGCATGGATATCGAGTATGCCGATGAAGTCACATTGCTGAAATCGATCGAAGGCCGACGGGACTTGTAGGCTCGCCCCCTTGATATCATTCCCGTTGACCGATTCTTTCGACGACTGGTATAGTCCCCGCTCGATCGGGATTATCGGAGCCAGCATCCATGAAGGCACCCGCTCCCCGGAAAAAATCCTCCACTGCACGGCCGACCTCTTCACGCACGAAGACTGCCGCTCGCACCGTATCCGTCAAAACCAAGAAACCGGCTTCTCCAAAGATTCGGTCGAAGTATCCTGACATTCAACGAGCCCTGGAACGGCAGCGCGCTGATCTCCTTGAAGAGGTGGGAGATGTGCTGACACAGCACAAAACCCCGGAAGCGTTACCTGATGTGAGTGACCAGGCGTCGGCAGAAGAAGATCAGCGCTTTTCCATGCGGATCATGGAACGCGAGCAGAAACTGCTCAAGAAGGTCAATGAAGCCTTGGGTCGGATGAAGAACCAGACCTACGGCATCTGCGAGCAATGCGGTGAGGACATTCCCTACAAGCGGCTCAAAGCCCGCCCCGTCACGACGTTCTGTATCGAATGCAAAACCCTTCAGGAACAGAAAGAACGGGCCCGCCGATAACCCGGACTCACCGATCTCTCCTTCACGGTTTTTTCAGGACTTTCAATCGCTCCTTGACCCGGGCAATCCGCCCCTCTTCTTCGGGAATCCCCTCGACAAGGGCCAGGAATGTTTCATACTCAGCCACGGCACGTTTCGGATTCGTCGGCTCATAGGCCTCTGCAAGATTGTACCGGGCCATGGCATAGTTCGGCCGTAGGATCACCGCCTTTTCAAACAGACTCATGGCCGCAGCCTTCTCCCCGAGTTTATTGTGGACGGTCCCTAGATTATTCATCACCTCCGGAACATTCGGCCGAATGGCGAGCGACTGAAGCATTTCAGCCTTCGCCTTTTCATATTGTCCTTTCGCCTCCAACGAGACGCCCAAACGATGATGGGCTTCTGCCATCCACACTTTGTTGGCGAAGCCGCTCGTGATCGACTTCTGGTAGGCGTCGGCCGCAATGTCGTAATCCTTGTCCTTACAATAGGCCAATTGTGCCGTCTGCCCGCGGGCGAACTGTTGTAAGGAAGCGAACGGCTCTTTGTCTTCACTTCCCTGACTCTCAATCTTCATTCCCGACTTGCCGCCAGCCGGCTGCCTGAGCCTATCGAGGAATTCCCGCCGGTAGGGCGAAAAGAGTCGGACATAAGGGTCAATCGTGAAAGAAGCCGTGAGGAGAATCATATGCTCCCGGTTGCCGGTTACAAGATACTCGACCGTCGTTTTCTCATCGCCGGTATCGAAGATGGCGCTGGAGTCCATATTGGCCTTTGTCGCTAACTGCGAGACGTTCAGATAAAACTCCGATTGCGGCTTCAGCGCGAGCAACGTTTTTCTTAAGACTGGATAGGGTTCGAGATCCAACCCGCTCGGGAACATGAAGATCGCTCCCACGAGCATTCCGTCCTCGTCGAAAAAGTACGATTCTTCGGCATGTGACGGACTCTGCGCAGCGGGATACAGTAATTCCTGGCCGCTTCCCCAGGGTCTCGCTGTGAACGTTTGGGGCGGGACTTTTTTCAGCACCTCAGACTTACGATCACACAGATCTGCCGTCGTCTTGAGCAGAACGAGATCACTCTCGGACGGGGGAAGATTGGGGCGAATCGGGGGAGGCGGACTGCTACATCCGGCTATCAGGCTGAATAGAATACTGCTTATTACAAGAGTGCCGAATCGGCGGTGCGATGGCATAGGGTCTCCGGTCAAGAATCCAGAGTTTGAGGCCAATGAAACTTACACGAATTCGGGAGGCTTTGCGAATAGGCAAGAAAAAGCCCGCTCCGGATGAGGGAGCGGGCGTTATGCTTCGATGGGAAGAGTCGACTTAGCGACGTAGGCTATCTTGCATGCTATCTTCATCCGTGTAACCAAAGAGATAGGGGAACGAACTCGCCAAGGCATAGATTGGCCGATTCACCGCATAATCTAACGCGTGGCCAAGCGGATGGGACAGGAACCCAACCCAGCGAAGAAAGTGGTCGTTGATCGGACTGCCTGCACGAGGATCTGAGTACACCATTGCGGTACTATCCAGCACATTGTAGATACTAGTCGAAGGCGTGTACTCGCTTTCTGCTGCCGTGCCTGCTTGATTCGTCGTCGTACACCCTGTTGCAAGCACTGCCATCAGCACCGCACCAATTGCCCATGATGTTGGTCGCATACGTAACCTCACTTTGTTCGATCCCATCGACAGTGGCCTAAGCGATCCCCGAAATACACTGTGAAGTGTAGCCGACATCCCTGATTCTGTCTAGGAACGAGACAATTATCGAACGAACCAGGGCGAGCGGCGATTGGGATTCGAAGCAGGAACAGCATGGTGGGCGATACAGGGATCGAACCTGTGGCCTCTTCCGTGTGAAGGAAGCGCTCTACCACTGAGCCAATCGCCCTTGCCGACTAAGTCTAGCATGGAGCAATTCACCGGTTCAATTGCAGAAGGTAAAAGGAATCTAGCCGTTGGCATATAGCCGGCCGCTGCCGCCTTGACTTCCCTGAAAGTCGGTTTCTAGAATGCGTCCTTCCCATTTTCCCTGAGAGGAGTATCTGCGGGCATGAGAGATGACATCGTCATCATAGGGGGTGGTCTGGCCGGCTCCGAAGCAGCCTGGCAGGCGGCTAACCGGGGCGCAAAGGTGACACTCTATGAAATGCGTCCCAAGGAGATGACGAAAGCGCATAAGACCGGCGGCCTGGCTGAGTTGGTCTGCTCCAACTCGCTCGGGTCAGCCGATCCATTGAACGCGCCCGGCATCCTCAAAGAAGAAATGCGGCGGCTGGGGTCGCTGATTATCGCCTCGGCCGAACAGGCCAGGGTGCCGGCGGGATCGGCGCTCGCCGTCGATCGCGATCAATTTTCCCTCAAGATCACTCAAGCGCTGGAAAGCCATCCGAACGTCCGCATCCTGCATGAGGAGATTACCGAGATCCCGACAGATTGCCTCTGCATCATTGCCACAGGGCCCTTAACGTCGGACAAACTGTCGGCGGCAATCCGTGCCGTCACGCAATCGCACCATTTGTATTTCTTCGATGCCATCTCGCCGATCATCGACGCTGAGTCGATCAATATGGATATCGTCTTTGCCGCCTCGCGTTACGACAAGGGGGGCGCCGACTACCTGAACTGTCCGATGGACGACGCGCAATACAACACGTTTTACGACGCGCTGATGGCGGCCGAAAAAGTGCAGCCGAAAGAATTCGAGAAGACGCCCTATTTTGAAGCCTGCATCCCCATTGAAGTCATGGCGGAACGGGGCCGGCAAACCATGCTCTTCGGCCCGCTGAAACCGGTCGGGCTGGAAGATCCCCGAACCGGTAAGAGGCCGACCGCCGTCATCCAGCTCCGGACCGAAAATGTGCATCGGACCTGCTACAACATGGTCGGCTTTCAGACGAAGCTCACCTACCCGGAGCAGAAACGCGTGTTTCGCATGATCCCAGGCCTGGAGCAGGCGGAGTTTCTCCGCTACGGCAGCCTTCATCGAAACACCTTTATCAACTCTCCCCAGTTGCTCTTGAACACGTTGCAGTTCAAGTCGCGCGGCACCTTGTTCTTTGCCGGCCAATTGGTCGGCGTGGAAGGCTATACCGAATCCGCTGCGATGGGCGGCTTCGCGGGCATCAATGCGGCGCGCGCCCTCGCAGGACTGCCCCTGGTCACGCCGCCTGCCACCACGGCTCACGGGTGCCTGGTCGGCCATGTGGCCTCATCCGACCCGAAACATTTCCAACCGATGAATACGAATTACGGCCTCTTCCCCCCCCTCGCCCAACCGACCAGAGACAAAGAGAAAAAACGGCAACTCATTGCCCAGCGGGCTCGTGAGGACTTCGAGAGATGGATGACGCAATCCGCGCTTTCATGACCTTTCTCACAGTCGAACGCCAGGCTTCACCGGAAACCATCCGCAATTATCGTTCAGATCTCCGACAACTGACGACCTTTCTCACTCAAGCCCAGCCGACGCCACAGATACAACGCCCGCTCCCGATCGGCGACGTAACCACGGAATCCTTGCGCGCCTATTTACACTGGCTTGACCGCAAGGGAGAAAAGGCCTCCTCACTCGCGCGTAAGCTCGCCTGCCTGAAAAGCTTCTACCGATTCCATGTCCGCGAAGGGACGGCCGCAAAGAATCCGGCCGAGGGCATTAGAAGCCCGAAGCTCCCCAAGAATCTTCCTCGGGTCCTGACGAAAGACGATGCGAATGTCTTGATGGAGTTTCCTGAAGGGGATACCGTGTTGCCACTGCGAGACCGGGCCATACTGGAAACGCTCTATTCCACCGGCGCACGCGTCAGCGAAGCCGTCGGGCTGAATCTCGGTGATCTCAACCAATCCGACGGGCTCGTCCACCTTCGCGGAAAAGGCCGGAAGGAGCGAATTGTTCCGATCGGCGATGTCGCGCTCCAGGCGATACAGACCTATCGCGCCTCGTTGAAGCAGGCGACCGCGGATAATCGACCTGCGACGCCCCTGTTTCTCAACCACCGGGGTGGCCGTTTGACCGTGCGCAGCGTCGCCCGTCTCGTCTCCCGCTACTCCGGTCGCCTGGCAGGCGGCGCGGTCAGTCCCCATGCGCTCCGCCACTCCTATGCGACCCACCTCCTCGACGAAGGCGCGGACCTTCGTTCTATTCAAGAGATGTTAGGACACGCTTCGCTCAGCACGACACAAAAATACACGCATCTGGCGACCGATCAGCTGCTGGCCGTCTATGACCGCGCTCATCCTCGGGCCAAAGCCGGAAAGACCCCCCCGGGCAGAAAAGACGGTCCCGCAACATGAGCCGTGACTCAACCGCCATCAATTCAGTCCGATACGACAGCCGCATGGTGGGAAACCCCTGCCGCTTCAAGCACAACGGGATTGTGTTTCTGGATGAAATTGATATAGTCACGGCCCGCAAGCCGGTGCGCGCCGCGCTTAAGGGAGCGGAATGTGGTCCGGGATATCCTCGGAGAACTAGGAGCAGCCCATGAATCGACTGATTAAGAAAGCCAATATCCTCATCGAGGCGCTCCCCTACATCCGCACCTTCCGGGGCAAAACGGTGGTCATTAAGTACGGCGGTCATGCCATGACCGAGACGGCACTGAAGGAGCGGTTCGCAGAAGACATCGTCCTGCTCAAATACGTCGGCCTCAATCCGGTCATCGTGCATGGCGGTGGCCCGCAGATCGACAAGATGTTGACCAGACTCGGCATCGAAGCCAAGTTCCGCCACGGCGTCCGGATCACCGACGAAGCCACCATGGAGATCGTGGAGATGGTCCTGGCCGGCAAGATCAATATGGAAATCGTGGAACTCCTGAATCGCCATGGAGGACGGTCCGTGGGTCTGAGTGGAAAAGACGGCGGACTGCTCATGGCGCATCCGCTTACCGCCAAATCATGGGCAAAAAGTTTGGGCAAGGCTTTGGAAGGTGATGACGAGGGTGACTTCGGGCTGGTCGGCGAAGTGCAGTCCGTCGATCCCAGCCTCGTCCTGAAGCTCCAACAGGACCACTACATTCCGGTCATCGCGCCGATCGGGACAGACAAGGAAGGCAACACCTACAACATCAACGCCGACCTCGTGGCCGGCGCCATTGCCGCTTCGCTCCATGCGGAAAAGCTCGTGATGATGACCGACGTCAAGGGGATCCGCGATGCCAACAGCCGTCACCTCTCGACGGTCTCGCGGAAAGACGTGCAACGGATGGTGAAGAAGGGTGTGATCGGCGAAGGCATGTTGCCGAAAGTTCATGCCTGCCTCGACGCGCTGGCCGGAGGAACCGGAAAGGCTCACATTATCGACGGCCGCATTCCCCACGCCCTCCTGCTCGAAATCTTCACCCGCAAGGGCATCGGCACCGAGATTGTGTCGTAAACCTGACGGCACGTGACTGACGAATTCACTACCCATCTCGCTGCGCTCGCCCGCGAGCGCCACCCCGACACATCGCCGGTCGCATTGCGGGAGGCAGCGTCCTACCTGTCACAACATTTCACCCGTTCCAGCCTTGCCGTCACCACCCACCGATTCGAGGCCCTGGGACAGACTTACGACAACATGATCGGAACCAAGCAGGCTGAGAACGGCACTGCTGCTGCACCGCTGATTCTTGCCGCGCACTACGATACGGTATCAGGGTCCCCCGGTGCCGATGACAATGCCAGCAGTCTTACAGTGCTTCTCGAAGTCGCCCGACGACTCAAGCAGCGCGCTCTTACGCGACCGGTCCAATTCATTGCTTTCTGCCTCGAAGAAGAAAACTTGTTGGGCAGCCGCGCCTATGTGACCCATCTCACCGAGACCGGCCGGTCCGTCTATGGAGCGATCGTCCTTGAATGTGTCGGGTATGCCAGCGACCGGGAGGGCTCACAACGAACTCCCCCCGGCATTCCCGTGACCGTACCCTCTGTCGGAAACTTTTTGGCGCTGATCGGGAATCAAACGTCAGCCGCTCTGACCGCCTCTTTGTCGCAAGCCATGGCTCCCACAATCCCCGTCGTTCCGCTGGTCGTGCCGGGCAACGGGGAGCAACTCCCTGATACCAGACGAAGCGACCATACGGCCTTTTGGGAACAAGGCTTCGCCGCAGTCATGGTGACAGATACCGCCAACTTTCGAAATCCGCACTATCATCGATCGACCGATACGGTCGACACACTCAACCTGAAATTCCTCGCATCCGTGGCTGATGCCGTCACGAATGCAGTGCTGGCGCTCGCCGCCACGCCGGAAAGGCCATGATGCCCCGATTACTCAGCCGGCCGACAAGAGCCGCCATCACCCGGATCTTTGCCCATTTGGACTATAAAACACTCGGCCCGGTCTATTGCTACGAAGGTGGCGATGAGTTCTGGCAGGCCAAGCGAAAACCCTGTGAACGACTCGGAAGCCGGATCGCCCGTGCGCTGGCCGATCGCCTCGACCCGCATGGACGGAGCCTCTATGTGGGAGCCGGCGTCGCGGAACTCCCGCCGCTTCTCATGGAGGCCCTTGACCTCCAGCGGGAAGTCGAGCCGTACAATCTTCGCCGAACCGAGGTCACCGCCATCAATCGAGCCTGTCGATCGCTGCCGGTTCACTTTCATAGTCGTGATGCGGCGAAGGCCAAGGGACACTTCGATCATCTCTGGATGGTGAGTGTGCTCAATGATCCGGAGCGCTTCCCTCACCTGGCACCGTTGTCCTATGGAACCGCCGATCCGGTGACATTCGACCCGCGCCAATTCGAACTGCAGCGGCGCATCGTGCGTTCGATCGTCGATCGCGTCATGCCGAAACTGAACCTGCCGGGATTGGTAACCACCTCAACGGAAGAAGTGGTCTGGATCGCCGACTGGTGCCATCGCAAGAATATCCCGTATCTCGTTGAGCGAGAGCAATTTCCGACCGCCCTGGTGGGAGACCCGGTGTGTTTTATGAAAATTGGAGCGGTGGCAGCGAGAACTCGAAAGCCACAACGGGCTAGATCTTAAATCCTGTTCGCTTCGACGAGTCCTTGAGATACTGGCTGGAATACTTCACGTAGTTGGCGGCCGACTCTTTGATCCAGGCCAGTTCGGCATCCGACGCGCCACGCCGCACCCGGCCGGGCGAGCCGAGGATGACGCTCTTCGGCGGAACCACCGTCCCTTCCACCACCAACGCGCCAGCCCCTACGACCGAGTCTTCCCCGATCACGGCGCCGTCCATGACGATCGCGCCCATCCCCACCAGCACCCGATCCTTGATCGTACAGCCGTGCAGTACCACGCTATGTCCGATGGTCACCTCGTTCCCGATGATCAGGGGATGGGTATCGTGCGTCACGTGCAGCATGCAGAGATCCTGCACATTCGTCCGGTTTCCGATGCGGATATGATTGACGTCGCCCCGGATCACGGCATTGAACCAGACACTGCAATCCTCACCCATCACCACATCGCCGATGACGACAGCGGTGTCTTCGATGAAGCAGGAGTCCGGAATGGTGGGCTTGAGGCCTTGGAATGTTCGGATCACGGAACGCAATGTAGGCGAAGCATGTCCTGGATTTCAAGACCGCGACGCGTTGACAGCCTTTTCAACCCTCCCGTAGACTGCCATCCATGTCTACACCCCTGATCCAGCTCGACCGCAAAAAGACCGCCAAGAAGGCCGCCCATGCAAAAGCGACGGTTGCCGCCGGCAAAACCACCGTCGGTTTTGTCAATCTGGGCTGCTCGAAAAACCAGGTGGACTCCGAGCTCATGCTGGGCACGCTCGTTCACGACGGCTTCCAACTGACCGACAACCCGAAGAAAGCTGAAGTCGTCATCATTAATACCTGCGGCTTTATCGAAGAAGCCAAGCAGGAGTCGATCAATACGATTCTCGAACATGGCAAGCTGAAGAAAAAAGGCGCATGCCGGGTCCTCATTGCCGCAGGCTGTCTGGCTCAGCGCTATCAAGGCGATCTGCTGAAAGAACTGCCGGAATTGGACGGTGTGGTAGGCACCGGCGAGTTCGGGAAGATCGCGGAAATCTGTCGCAACCTCCTCGCTCCTACAAAACGCCAGCAACGGCTCTGGATCAGCGAACCGCCATATCTCTACGACGCGGACTCCCCGCGCCTACGGCTCGGCAAGCCGCACAGCGCCTATGTGAAGATCGCCGAAGGGTGTAACCGGAATTGCGCCTTCTGCGCCATTCCCCTCATGCGCGGGAAACAGCGGAGCCGATCAATCGAATCAATTGTGGCCGAAGCGGAGCGGCTCGCCGGCGAAGGCGTGAAAGAGCTCAACCTCATTTCCCAGGATACGATCAACTACGGCGTGGACCTGGGCATTCGAGGCGGTCTCACCTCGCTGCTTCGCGCGCTCGTAAAGGTTCCGGATATCCGATGGATCAGGCCGTTCTACCTCTATCCCCAACAAGTCACCGATGATCTGCTCGACCTCTATGCGGGCGAGGAAAAGATTACCAAGTACATCGATATGCCGCTCCAGCACATCAACGACCGGATGCTGAAGCGCATGCACCGTCTGGGGACTCGAGCCGCCATCGAGAAACTCGTGGACCGCATTCGCACCCGTATTCCCGGCGTGACGTTTCGAACCGCCTTCATCGTGGGATTCCCCGGCGAGACGGAGAAGGCCTACCAGGAACTCAAATCCTACGTGGCAGAGTCCGGCTTCGACCGCGTTGCCGCATTTCTCTACTCGGACGAGGAAGATACGACGGCGGTGTCGCTGGACGACAAGATTGAGCGAAGCGTGATGGAAGAACGACGGAACGAGTTGCTCGCCATCCAGGAAGGCATCGCCGCCGGACGCGGGCAAGACCGCATTGGTTCAGTGCTGGAGGTCCTTGTCGAGGGGCCATCGGAGGAAACTCCGTTGCTGCTGGAAGGCCGGCACGAAGGCCTCGCGCCCGAGATCGACGGCGTCGTCTATATCAACGACGGCTCGGCCAACCCCGGAGATCTCGTCAAAGTCGAGATCACGGATGCGGCCACTTACGATCTCGTCGGTCACATCGTCTCTTAGCCGCTCACGATGTTCCCTTCTCGATCTGCTACACTTGCTAGCCGTGTGTTGACACGCTATCTGGCGGTCCTCAAATGGAGCGCCGGTGAGGGGCACAGACGGAGCCTGACCGTCCGCAGGCTGTTCAGAAAGGCCGTCCAGCAAGGCCGCAGCGAGTGCGGAGGCGAGGCGTACGCGGCGGTACGTTGAGCCTCTGCTCGAAGCGAGAACGCCGCTGGCGGCCTTTCTCAACAGCCTGCTAAATTGACGAAAGGGGCGCATCCGCTATGGCAGCCACTCGTAAAGATTCCGTGGTGATTCTGATCCACTGCAAAGACCGGAAGGGTATTGTCGCCCGCGTATCCGGGTTCATTCACGACTTCGGCGGCAACATTCTCG
>Ga0105097_10001043_pt1 | contig 13028 bp, 6 predicted proteins | sample PPLLak12cMay2015_FD_87035 | JGI IMG/M metagenome (GOLD analysis project Ga0105097, IMG submission 87035) | Freshwater sediment microbial communities from Prairie Pothole Lake near Jamestown, North Dakota, USA - PPLs Lake P7 Core (1) Depth... | ecosystem: Environmental > Aquatic > Freshwater >... | reverse complement strand
GTCGGAGAGGTGATGAGCATCGGGAAGAATTACAAGGAGGCATTTCAGAAGGCGATACGCTCGCTGGAAAACGGCAGGTACGGGCTGGGCTTTGTGAAAAATTTCAACAAGCTTTCACTGGATGAATTGATGAATCTTGTTAGCACGCCGACGAGCGAACGGCAGTTTATTATGTATGAGGCGTTGAGAAAAGGCGCATCAGTGCAGGAGCTTCATAAGAGGACATATATAAAAGAATGGTTTATCGAGCAGATGAAAGAGCTGGTTGTGCTCGAAGAGGAGATATTAAAGTCCAAGGGCAAGGCCCTTCCGGACAATCTGCTGGTCAAGGCAAAGAAAGACGGATTCGCCGACAAGTATCTTTCGAAGATTACGGGCATTGCCGAAGATAAGATTCGCAAACAGAGAATCGGGCTGGGTGTCACTGAGGCGTGGGAGGCGGTGCCTGTAAGCGGAGTGGAAAACGCCGCGTATTATTATTCGACATATAACGCCCAAGACAAGGTATCAGTTACAAATAGAAGGAAGATAATGGTTCTCGGGGGAGGGCCAAACAGGATAGGACAGGGAATAGAGTTTGACTACTGCTGTGTTCACGCGGCGTTTGCGCTGAGAGATGAGAAACTCGAGACGATAATGGTGAACTGCAATCCGGAAACGGTGTCAACAGATTATGATACATCGGACAAGCTTTATTTCGAGCCGCTGACGGTGGAGGATGTTTTAAGCATTTACGAAAAGGAAAAACCTGAAGGCGTAATCGTGCAGTTCGGGGGGCAGACGCCTTTGAATATTGCGAATGAGCTTTATCGGGCGGGAGTGAAAATATTAGGGACTCCGCCTGATATGATAGACCTTGCTGAGGACCGCGACAGGTTCCGCAAGATGATGGAGAAGCTGAAAATTCCGATGCCGGAATCTGATATGGCAAGCAATCTGGAAGAAGCATTGAAAGCTGCGAAGAAAATCGGGTATCCATTAATGGTAAGGCCGTCTTATGTACTCGGAGGCCGCGGAATGGAGGTCGTCCACGATGAAGAGATGCTGCGTCAATATGTTGCAGCAGCGGTGGAAGTGACGCCGGAGAGACCGATACTCATCGATAAATTTCTCGATAATGCTCTTGAGTGCGAGGCGGATGCCCTTTCAGACGGCAAAGACGTATTTATTCCGGCTGTGATGGAGCATATCGAACTGGCAGGGATTCACTCGGGGGATTCGGCCTGCGTGATACCGCCGGTATCAATTCCGAAGAAACATTTAGACACAATTTGCGAATATACCAGAACGATAGCACAGAAGCTCAATGTTGTAGGGCTTATGAATATGCAGTATGCGATAGCAAATGATGTCGTATATGTATTGGAAGCAAACCCGAGGGCATCGAGAACGGTGCCGTTAGTTTCGAAGGTGTGCGGACTATCGATGGCGCGAACCGCAACGCAGCTTATGCTGGGCAAGAAACTTTCAGACCTGAAGCTGGAGCACAAAAAAATACCATATTTCGGAGTGAAAGAGGCGGTATTTCCGTTCAATATGTTTCCGGAGGTTGACCCGCTTTTAGGGCCGGAAATGCGCTCAACCGGCGAGGTGCTGGGTATGGCAAATACTTTTGGAATGGCATATTTCAAGGCACAGGAGGCTACAGGGCAGATGCTGCCCTCGAAGGGAACCGTGCTGATAACGGTCACAGACAAGGAAAAACCGGCGATTGTCCCGGTTGCAAAGACATTCAGTGAAATCGGATTTAAGATAAAAGCGACTCAGGGAACGCATCAATATCTGAAGGGAAAGGGGATAGAGACAGAGCTGATTTTGAAGATGAATGAGGGAAGACCCAATATCATAGATGCCATAAAGAACGGGGAGATACAGCTTGTGATAAATACGCCGGCGGGCAAAATGAGCAAGACCGATGATTCGTATATACGCAAGGCTGCGATCAGATATAAAATACCTTATATAACTACCACTGCTGCGGCAGCTGCTTCTGTAAAGGGTATTGCTGAGTATCTGCGGGAAGTCAGCACAGTAAAATCTCTGCAGTGCTATCACAAAGAGATTAAATAAAAACTGCGATTCTGAAAGTGCTTTAAGTTTTTGATATTATAAATCTTGAAGATTTTCTAATACAATTTCAGCCGAATATGCCCTTTTGTTTTTATTACCAGGAGTTTCAGACCGCTGTGATATTCGAAATCAGGGACTTCTTCTGCACCGAGGATAATAGCTTTTGAATCGAGCTGATGAGCAGTGACCTTTTGCGGAGCTTTTTGCATCCCGCTGATTACAATCTGATAATCACGATTCCCCCACCCTTCCACGTCTGCTGTAATGATTTGGTCATTTTTCAAATTTTTTATCTCACAAGGCGCATGGATGAACATTCCATCCTTGATTTTTTTCAGATCGTACAATTTTCCCCTGCCATACAGTTCTGCAACGTGAGCTTCCACAGTCCCAGGATTAATCGCCGGGCCAGCCCTGAGCTGTTCTTTCAATTCGAAAAAGTCCGGCAGAAGACCAACACGTTCCTGGTCGCTATCAGGCCAGGTAAGCTGCAGACCGGCAGATGTAATTCCTTTGGCGATGTCTGACCACGGGCCGGAATTATCGTATTGACTCAACAGATGAAGCGAAGAAGCATAAACAAGACCGCACCACTGGACCGGTCTGCCGAACCAAACAGGCGCCTGCCAATTCGTCGCTCCATAAACTGCAATTGTTGTGTATTTACCTATAGGTCCATCAGTCGGCTGGTTCAGATACACAAAAGGCAGCCCTGTCCATGCCCAGTAGCGAGCCTGCTCTAAGTGATCAGCCTGACCGCTGATGATGTAGCCAAGGGTGTATGCCTTCACAAGGTGAGCGCTCGCGAGAATATCCGGTGTGTGTAATGCTAATTCCCAGGTTTGAGCGCCGCGCGGAACTGAATTTGAATAAAGGGTTGTCTGCTTATTCAAGAGGTCTATCGATGCTTTACACAAATCAATGTCACCTGAGAGAAGGGCAGATTCCAAAATGTCTGCCACTACATTTGCCGAGTATCCGTTTGCATGTTTTGCGAAATGTGTCTTCGCGTAGTCAGTTCCGCCGGCGGAGTAATATTTTATTCCCTTTTCATCAAATTCTTTTAGCTGCTGAGTTGCCAGCGTCTTGCGACCTTTGACATATTCATACATATTTCCCATTACCAGCGGCGCAGTCGGCAATCTGACATGACCAACGCTGCTCGCAAAGGTAATGTCAGCAGCTGCCTTGCTGATGGCTTTGTCTTTTTCATCGAGCAGTTTTTTCTTTAAAGCTGTATCTTCAGTTTGATTGGCCAGCCAATCCATAAAAATCACAGCATCCGCAGCAGGGCCAGCCTTAAAGCTATTGAACCATACCGCGTGACGAAACAGTCCTCCCTCATTTATCTTCGAACTAGTCCAGCCTTTGCCAAGCAGATTTACGGCCTCTTCAAAGCTGCCAAATTTCGGCAAATCAGGCAATCCCTTGATTTTAACGTATTGTTTTATGCCCTCTACGGCACTATCAGCTTTTCCGCCGATAATCAGGACACTCTTTCTTAGTGTTTTCCCTGCGGCTAGCTTGAATGGTTTGTAAGCAATGTATGAGTTCTCCTTTCTCAATTCGCCGATACCTGGTGCTGATAGACTCATTAAGTGCCCTTTGGAACCATAAATCCTGTCGGGAGAATCAAATGTTGCTGCTGTTAAATCATCTTTGTCCCAGATTATGCCTACATATTTATGATCGGCTTGAATAACCATCAGCGGTATCGTTATCCATGTTGCATCTGGTGTATTCCGAATATTCTTAGGGGCTGCTATGTCAGCCTCGCTGCTGCTCGGTTCATCATCAAGATATTCCACACCGGCAAACAATCCCTGATGTTTCTTTTCTCCGAATGTCCCTAATCCAGCCAGAATCGTGACCCAGGGAAGCCGTAAAATATTCCGGTCTTTGCTGCAGCTTATTTCATTCTCGATACTAATGACTTCGTTGGAATCTTTTGCCCTTATCAGCCTCTCTATTGACCAATCTCCTCCAAGCTTGTCTGTTGCCTCCCAGATTATCTGGAGTGCCTTTCCATTCTCCAGAAGCTGGTGTTTTATTTTTCCATCTTTGAGGTTTATCCATTGAGCATTTTCGCCGTCGTCAAAGCCGATCAATTCACCTTCATAACCGCAGCCAGCCTGTTTATCTCCTGCTGAGATTACAAAACCATTAAGATTTTGAAGATAGTGTTCAATTGCCAGATCACCGCTGATTATCCGAACCGTTTTTAATTCTTCCTTGACGGGAACGCCTGCCCTGTCAAACTGAGGCAGTGAATATTCATTAAATATTTCAACCTTTATTTTTCTGATGCAAATATTGCCTTTGGCTGTGCAGGGATCCAGCCTAAATCGTGTTCCAGTACCCGTCTTGTTGCTAAGAAGAAAAGAATACTCGTGCCATTTGTTATCGTTCTGAACTTTAAATCGTTCTGAATTCAATTCTGTAAAAACCGGTCCATAGAACAGCTGTCCTGATGTATCTGCCGCAGATTTCATTTGAATTGTCACTATTATCCGTTTTCCCTGCGGAATATCCGCTGGCGGCCCTTCTATCCATGCATCGCTGCCAATTGATACAAAACTGATAATTCCATCTTTCGCCTGAAGCTTGTCTGTTTGTGCATTGCCAACCCATCCCTGCAATCCATTGCTGAAATCCCACTCCACGAGCGTCTCAGTGAAACCTTGCTTCGCGAAACATAACAGACCAGCGAGAAAGACAACACTCAAACATTTTGCTTTAAAGCAGCAATACGATTTATTCAACATCATACGTTTCCTTTTAATAAAAATGTCATTTTATTATAATTATAAACACCACAGGTTTAAACACACTACAAAAGGCCCCGAAATACAAAATATTCATTGTGATTTTTACACTGAATTTAAGTTTTTGGCCTGACCATCCACAGATTTTGCAGACATCCAATTCTGCCGCTTTTGAGCAGCGATAGAATAAAGTCGGGCAGTCTCCAAATGAACAGTCTGATCTTTTATAGATTTAGAAAGTTTTTTAAAAACAGCGCTTTATTTTTCAGGTCAGATAGTATATTATTCACAACTATGATAATAAATGTGCACAAACCATTCGGCGGCGGCTTCTGTGAAAGGGATTGCTGAGTACCAGAAGGAAGTCAGCACAGTAAAATCTCTGCAGAGCTATCACGCAGATATAAAATAAAGGCCAAAGAAAGATAGAATAATTGTTCAAGTGCGGTAAAAACTCGCGCTGGAACAATTTATTTTTTGTGCCTATTTGAAAAGGTAATTCAGCATTTGTTCTGAAATAGTCATCTTAAATTCCAGTGTTCCGGGGACATATTCGCCTATTTCATAAGGAATCGTTTCAATTAAATGATTGTCCTCTTCATCATAATGAATACCAAACCGGCCTTTTGAATTTGGACAAGCATAAAAGCTGACTTTCCCCCCCCCGTCAGTATTATGAGCCACACTCCATACATTAGTTCCTTCACGTTCAATTCTTATCGGTACACCTTCGATAAAATTACCCTGTGAATCAACCACCGTAACACAAATCTGTACAGCCCTTTCAAAGGTTCCGTCTCCAAAATCAAGCACGTCTCCCTGCCGCAAATTTATCTCCTTCTCAAAAATAACAGGACACCATTGAGACCCATATGGTGTGTCAAGTTTGATTTTCAGATTAAGGCCCGCTGGTACCTCCAGAATTTGTTTAACATTTGGCTTAAGATATTTGTCATAAGTAAAAGTTCTTTCCGGTCCATCATCAGTCGATAAAAATTCCTTTACCCACTGCGGATTATTGTTTTGTTCGATAATCCATCGAGGCCAGACAGCTACATTAGATACTTCAGGAGGTTCAGTAAAAGAGCCGTATTTAATAACAGGAGAAATCAATACTTTTGCTGCAGGATATAATTTAATCACAGGTACTTCGGCATTCTTGTTTTTATCTACATTCAGATTAAACGTTCTATGCATAACTGGCAGATAATTTTTCTCAAAGGCAACAAACCCATATGCTGCGCCGGGCCTTAAGCTCATCTGGAAATATCCTTTACTATTTGTCCTGACAACTTCCGTGACTCCATAGCATTCGCGAACAGGTGCAAGGGCTTCATTATTCACATCAGGAACGAACTTCAGGTCATGCAGCTGCAGCCATTGTTCTTCTGTAATTTCCGCCAACCCCTTTTGGGCCTGACCGCTCATGGCAATTACAAAAGCTCCATCCATTGGCCTGCCTGTTATTCCGTCAATGACACTGCCGTAGTACAAAACTTTTTCAGAAAGTTTGAATACAAGCGTCTCAGGACTTTGGGCATTAACTTCAATCGGCTCAAAGACAAGATTATGTCCGGCAATATACATCTGTGCCTCGTAAGAACCGTAAGGCAGCATTGCCCCGTTTTTAATGTCATTATAATAAAGTACACAACTTTCTCCTTTTTGAGGCTTAACATGAACATTCAGCGTCTCTAATGTTTGCTGTTCAGCTATCAAGCCATTCTCATCATAGAAAGCAAATCTTCTGAACAAATCGCCTTTTTCCAATACAATTTTATATTCATTATCATTAAGGACAAAATCCTGAAAAGGTATCAAACCCATTTTACGAGGGGCATCAATTCTCAGGGAATATTTTGATTTCGGAGGAATCATATTTCCTCTCTCATTTCTACTGTTTGTATTTAAAAGGTACAAACGAAAGCGGCCGTCCTCACCGCTTATAACTTTTATTCTGCTTTCTGACGAGTCTATCAGACCCTCGCCAAGAGTTCTGATATGTGCGCAGTAAATTTCGGCACCGCTTACAGGCCGACCCACTGAATCAACTACATAACCTCGAACCGCACGCTGAGCCTCCTCTGAATCTTTCCTTACAAGCGGCAGAGAAATTTGGCGCACGCTGCTATTAGAAAAAAGATAATTACTTACCTTTGCAATTCCATAATCAGGCTGAGAAACAACGAAATCAAAATGATTAAGCTCCCCTCTCGTATGCGGAACAACCAAATCACCGCCCACATTTGTCGCAAATTCACCAAGACAAATTCTTTTCCTGTCATTCGATACTAAATATACCTCTACATTCGCCTGCGGTACGGGTTTGCCCTGCGGACGAACATCATCAATGACCAAACCTCCAGCGATGCAGGCATCATTAAAAACAATATACCGATTCTTATAAGCGGTTGTGGGAATTGAAAAATTCAAATCCTTTTTATAAGTCGCGGCATAAACACATTCAGACATATATTCTGCAACATTCGGGTCTTTTTGGTCATCGCAGAAAACAACCACAACCGGCGCTTCATTAACATCGTTAGCATCAATTCCAATTTTGTCAAAGTTTACTGCCCTGTTTTTAATCTCAACATCGGCCGTCCCGAACTTTTCAGGGTTGCTTCGCCAGTTATCATATATCCGCACAACCGCAATTTTACCATCGAGGGACTTGTCGATACCCGGCCCTATAAACGAAACAACCGCCGTAATGCTATTTTTGCCTTCACCACCGGCAGCATTAATCATAGATTTTTCCGCAACAAGGCTTTTGACGGATCCAGCTGTTGGTGAAACAGCATCTTCTGCCTTTGAGGCAGTTTGTATATAAGTATCAGAAGTTTTATCTTCAGATGTTAACATTTCGAGGGCAGACAGGCCACGAATATCATTTTTGCCTGCAAGAAACTGTGCGGCCAAAAGCTTGCTCTGTTTTGCTGCCAAAGGCATCTCAAGAACAGATGCCAGTATTTCAATCTGGTTTGCATCTATAAGGTTTTGTATTTGTGCAATCTGCTTTTGGGCATCCGCATCAAGTTTGAAACTGTCCGGTCCCTCGACAACAGATTGCTTATTAACGTCAACCGGCATACTGCTGCCGGTGTCAAAATGCACAGCTATACTTATCCCAAGGACAAAAAGAACCGCTGCAGCTGCCGAGATTTGCACAATCCTGTTTCGGAATATATTATTCCATAGACGATAAGTTTCAACTTTCGGCTTTTCGACGGTGCTGTCGAGCTTTTCCATAACGGCATTTTCAAGCCTGTTTAATTCAGGCAACATTGCTTGTGCAAAACCGCTGAGCAGCTTATCATCGGCCACCAAGGCGTCAAAATATTCTCTGCAATCCGGACATTGTTCTAAATGTTCATTTAAAGCTTTAGACAATTCACCGGACAACATTCCTTCAATATAATCGCCAATCTGTTCTCGAATATTTTCACATTCTCTGGTCATATAAATCCCTTTCGGCCTCCAGAATCTTCCGCAATTCTCTTCTCGCCCGCGTCAGGCGAATATTAACCGCTGCTCTGCTAATTGCCATTATGTCAGCAATATTTTTTGATTTTCTGCCATCAAAGTAATAAAGCAATAAAACGGTTCGATATTTCTCAGGCAAAGACGCGAGCGCAGATTCCAGGAAGTCATAATTTTTAAAATCGCTTTTTTCTTTTTTGACATATTCTTCAGCAGCATGACGCTCTTTTGTTCTGTTTCGAATAATATCTATACAAAGGTTTCGGGCTATACTGCAAATCCATTGCCCGTACAGCTCATTTTCGCGCAATGTATTGATATCTGTAAAACCCTTCAAAAGTGCCTGCTGTGCAACATCCTCGGCATCATGAATATTCCAAAGAATTCCAAGGCAGACCGCGAATACACGGCCTTTATACAGCTTGACAAGCTCTCCATAGGCCTTTTTGTCACCGTTACGGCTGGAAATCACTAATTCTATCTGAGAACAACTGTTCAACTAAAGTTCCTTATTTAAAGCTTTTATAATTAAGACGCAAAAAGCTGAAAAACTTAACAGCCTTTTTGAAATTCTATTACATTTTTTCATTTTTCTATTATTTTAAACTCTTGAGCCGAATCCTTATAGGCCGTTTTTATGAAAAATTTTCACTTTTAGGCTTTGATTTTCAATTCATATCATATATTATTCTAAGCTATGGTTAAAAGCTTTGAAAATCTGGTTTTTGGTAAATATCCTTATCAAATGATGGATATACCTATCGAAGACACTAAAGACTTAGGAGACTATCTGGCTGAGACGGAAAACGGGCTGAGCGAAAACAACAGAGAATTAAAACTGCCGGAGGTGATAAGCATTCTGCCAATCCGCAGCGTGGTGGTCTTTCCCGGCACGATAACGCCGCTGGCAATCGGGCGTGAAAAAAGCAAGCTGCTGATAGCGCAGACAAAACCCAATCAGACAATCATAGGTCTCGTCACACAGCGCAACGACCAAACGGAAAATCCCAATTTCGAAGATATATATACAGTCGGAAGCGCGGCAACCGTTTTAAAGGTAATAAAGACGCCGGCAGGTCCAACACATATAGTAGTGCATGCAATTTCGAGGTTCAGGATAAAAAAGGCAGTTGAAACAGAACCGTTTTTGAAGGCGGCTGTCGAGCTGATCGAGCCTGTCTTCAAAATGAACAAAAAACTCGAGGCCCTGATGGTAAGCGTCCGCCAGGCAGCAGCGAGGGTAATTCAGCTAAGTCCGAACATTCCTGATGAGGCATCAGTCCTGCTTGAAAATATAGAAAATCCATCGGCACTGGCGGATTTTCTTGCGGCCAATCTGAATATAAAAGTTGTGGAAAAGCAAAAGCTTCTCGAAGAGGCCGATGCAGCCAGGAGGCTGGCGAAGGTTTCACTTTCACTTGAAAGCCAGCTCGAAGTGCTGGAGATGAGCCATAAAATTCAGGGACGGGTTCGAGAGTCAATTGAAAAAAATCAGCGCGAATATTTTCTGCAGGAGCAGCTTAAGGCCATACAGAGCGAGCTTGGACGGGGTGATGCGCAGGCACAGGAGCTAAAAGAGCTGGAAGCGAATATAAAGAAGGCAAAGATGCCCAAGCAGGTCGAGGAGGAATCACTGCGCGAGCTGGACAGGTTAAGCAAGATTCCGCCGGACTCACCGGAATAAAGCGTCATCAGGACATACCTCGACTGGGTATGCGAGCTGCCCTGGTCGATTGAAACAAACGACAACCTCGATATCAAAAGGGCTGAACGCATCCTCAACGAAGACCATTACGACTTGAAGAAAGTCAAAAAGCGCGTCCTCGAATTTCTTGCTGTGCGGAAATTGAATCCTAAAGGCAAAGGACCTATTCTTTGTTTTATCGGGCCGCCGGGTGTGGGCAAAACTTCGCTCGGAAAATCCATTGCACGTGCGATGGGAAGGAAATTCATACGCATATCGCTGGGAGGCATTAGAGACGAAGCAGACATACGGGGACACCGCAGGACATATATAGGTGCCCTGCCGGGAAGAATACTTCAGGAACTTAGAAAAGCAGAAAGCAGAAACCCTGTTTTCATGCTGGATGAGCTGGATAAAATCGGGGCAGATTTCCGCGGCGATCCGTCGAGCGCGATGCTGGAGGTTCTCGACCCTGAGCAGAACTACACGTTCACGGACCATTATCTCGACCAGCCGTTCGATTTATCGAAGGTGATGTTCATCGGAACAGCAAATTATACAGAGCCGATACCCCCAGCCCTGTTCGACAGGATGGAGATAATCGAATTGCCGGGATATACGGAATCGGAGAAGCTTCGCATTGCAAAAAAATATCTCGTTCCGCGGCAGCTTAAGGAAAACGGCCTGACGAAAAGAAATCTTGTGATAAAAGACGATGGGATTCTTTCGATAATCAGAGAATACACCCGCGAGGCAGGGGTTCGAAACCTCGAACGGCATATTGCCGGAATCTGCCGGAGCATCGCAACTGAGATAGCAAAAAACAAGAAGCGGGCTGCTGTGATTTCTCAAAAGGACCTCGCAAAAATATTAGGCCCTGCACAATTCGAATCGGAACTTGCGCTTCGAAGCAACATTCCGGGTGTGGCAACGGCACTTGCTTACACTCCTGTAGGAGGAGAGCTTCTTTTCATAGAGTCTGCAAGCATGCCGGGAAAAGGCTCTCTGCAATTAACAGGACAAATCGGAGATGTTATGAAGGAAAGCGCGCAGGCTGCTTTTTCGATCGTCAAGGCCAATGCCAAAAAGCTCGGAATCGATGCCGACAATTTCAGGAAGTACGACTACCATATTCACGTACCGGCAGGAGCAATTCCAAAAGATGGCCCCAGCGCAGGCGTGGCGATGTTCACATCATTAGTATCACTCCTTTTGGGTAAACCTACACGTCACGATGTAGCTATGACAGGTGAGATTACTTTGCGCGGCCTGGTCCTCCCAATCGGAGGCTTGAAGGAAAAAATACTGGCTGCAAAAAGGGCTGGCATAAAAACGGTAATCCTTCCTGATCGCAATAAAAAGGACCTGCCCGAAGTGCCGATCGAGGCCAAAAAAGGACTCCAATTCAAATTCGCCAAAACGACCGCTGACGTTCTCAAGACCGCCCTGAGCAATTAATTGCATTCAACAATTTCACCACGTCAAACATTTCAGCGACATCGTGGATGCGGATAATTGAAACTCCCGATGCAGCACACCAGGCAACTGCGGCAGCGGTGCCGAAGATGCGGTCTGAAGGATTTTCTTTGCCGGTGATTTTGCCGATAAAGGCCTTGCGGCTTGGGCCGACAAGCACACGAAAACCGCTCGCAGCGAACTTGTCGACATTTCGAAGAAGCGCAAGATTATGTTCGAGGCTTTTCCCGAAACCGATTCCAGGGTCGATGAAAATCCTCTCTTTTGTTATGCCGAAACTTTGTGCTTTTTTTGCCCTATCTAATAAAAATTGTAAAACTTCGCTGACAACATCACTATATTCAGGTGCAGCCTGCATTGTTTTAGGCGTGCCTTTCATATGCATTAAAATGACGGGGACATTTCTTTCTGCAGCCAGTTTCCCAACTCTTTCATCGCTTAGGGCAGTTATGTCGTTTATCATCGAAGCACCTGCATCAAGAGCAGCAGCAGCAACCTCATAGTTATATGTATCGATACTGATCGGGACCTTCAATTCTTTCGAAAGAGCTTTTATGACGGGAATTGCGCGGCGTATCTGCTCGTCAGCCGAAACGGCATCTGAGCCGGGGCGGGTCGATTCTGCACCGACATCAATAATCGCAGCGCCATCATCAGCCATTTTCAGGCCGTGCTCTATTGCTTGTTTCGTATCGAAGAAGTGTCCGCCGTCACTGAACGAATCTGGAGTGACATTGAGGATTCCCATAAGGACAGGTCCTTTGGAAAAATCCAGTTTGCCTGTCGGCCATTGAAGAATATTTTTATTGCTTTCCATTTTTTAAGACTTTAAACCCAATTCCCTTTAATTTTTCTCCCAGTTTATTTTTTGATTCCAGAATGCAGGCGGTATTTTGAAATTCTCTGCGTACGGGGTATGTTTTTCTGAGCCGGTCAAAAATAAAAGGTCTTTTGTTTTTCGGCAAATCCAAAATCCGGCGAAGGCCGGCATCATCTTTTGTAATATCATAAATTTTTTTGACAGTCAGGCGCAGGATTTCCTGTTCGTCTGAGAGATTATTTTCAATTATGAGCTGAGGTATGTCAGGTTTGGGGAGAAAATCATCAATATGCTTTTCAACAGGCAGACCGAAACATTTACAGGCTGCCTGGTAAATCATAATCATTCCAGCGATTTTGCCATCGAGTGAATAGCCGGCGATGTGCGGCGTTGCGACATCGACCATCTCGAGAAGCTCTATATCGATATCAGGCTCGTTTTCCCAGACATCGAGAACAGAAGCCTTTACAATCCCGCTTTTAATGGCGGCCTTGAAGGCAGCGGAATCAGTAACTGCACCGCGGGCTGTGTTAATAAAGAGGCAGCCGCTCTTTAGTGATTTAAAAAATTTCTCATCAGCCAAATGATATGTTTTGTCGATGCCTTCGAAAGTCAAGGGTGTATGGAGTGTGATAATGTCGCAGCCAAAAAGGTCTTCGAGCGGCAAATATTTCTTATCTGCGGTTTGTCTTTGCAGCGGCGGGTCGTTGAGAAAAAGTTTCATATCGAG
>Ga0105097_10001042_pt1 | contig 13039 bp, 13 predicted proteins | sample PPLLak12cMay2015_FD_87035 | JGI IMG/M metagenome (GOLD analysis project Ga0105097, IMG submission 87035) | Freshwater sediment microbial communities from Prairie Pothole Lake near Jamestown, North Dakota, USA - PPLs Lake P7 Core (1) Depth... | ecosystem: Environmental > Aquatic > Freshwater >... | reverse complement strand
GGTGGTGATTTCCTCCGCCAGGGCGGCGGCGGGCAGTTCGCGGTCGAATTCCGGCAGGCCCCGCACCCGGCTGTGGTGGCGGCAGAAACCGCCCGAGCTGAACGTGACAAACTAGTCCACCACCAGAAGGGTAAACATGGACCCGCCGGGGCGGTCCAGGTTGCCGCTGGCGATATTGATGAGCTGGATCAGCCACTGGTTGAGCGCCCCGTAGGCCTGGGTGGACACACCCATGCGGCCGTAGCAGATGGCCGCCTCGGCCTGCGCCAGCTCGCGGGCGATGCGGCGGGTGGTGGCGGCGCTGATGCCCGTATGCCGTGCGGCGAATTCCGGAGTGAACAGCGCGATATCGCGCGCCACCTCCTCCAGCCCGGTGATGAAGGCCGCCAGCTGCCGCGGCCGGGCCAGGTCCTCCGCGAACAAGGTATTGAGCACGCCCAGCAGGAACAGGGCGTCGGTCCCCGGCGTAATGAAGTGGTGTTCGCTGGCCACTTCCGCGGTTTCCGTGCGGCGCGGGTCGATCAGTACCAGCTTGCCGCCCCGGGCCTGCAGGGCCTTGATCCGGTTCTTCACGTCGGGCACGGTCCAGATGCTGCCGTTGGAGGCGATGGGGTTGGCCCCCAGCATCAGGAAGTAGTCGCAGCGGTCAATATCGGGAATCGGGAACAGGGACTTGTGCCCGAACAGCCACAGGGAGGCCAGGTGGTGGGGCAGCTGGTCCACGCTGGTGGCGGAAAAGCGGTTATTGGTGCGCAGGTGACGGAACAGGTTGCCCTGGTGGGTCAGCATCCCGTAGTTGTGTACCGTGGGGTTGCCCAGGTAAATGCCGATGGCGTTGACGCCGTCGCGCTGGCAGATCTCCACCAGCCGGCGGGCGGTGGTATCCAGCGCCTCCTCCCAACTGATCTCTTCCCAGGTGGTTTCCCCAGCGCCGTTCGCCACTTTCTTCAACGGCCGGCGCAGGCGGTCCGGGTCCTCGTGAATATCCTTCAGCGCCACCGCCTTGGGGCAGATGTGGCCGCGGCTCAGCGGGTCGTGCTTGTCGCCTTTGATGGAAATGACCTGTTCGCCCTCGGTCTCGATCACCAGCCCGCAGATGGCCTCGCACAGGTGGCAGGCGCGGTAATGGCGCTGGTGGCTCATGCCCGCTGTTCCAGCCGGATCAGGCCCAGCCCTGATATCTCACCCAGCAGCGTGTCGAGGTCCTGCCGCAGGCGCTCCTCCGACACTTCGTACTCCGCCAGCAGGGTCTCGAAGATGGCCTGCAGGTCATTGGTTTCCTTGATTAATTGCCAGATGCGGGTGCCCACCTCGTCGAGGCCGAAGTAGTTCTCGCTCTGCAGGTCCAGCAGCACAGTCTCGCCGGACACCTCCTGGGAAATCACTTCGGGGGAGGGAGTGATGGTCTGGTTCAGATTCATGGGTGTCCTGCAATTCTAAGATGAACCTGAAGTTTAGCTGCTTTGGTCGGATGTGGGTATTGGCGAGAGAGGGGCTGTAGATAGGGGCGGGCCGCGGGCGGCCCCGGGTCAGCCTGCGGCGAGGAACGTCAGTGCCACGCCGTTATTGCACCAGCGCTCGCCGGTGGGCGCCGGGCCATCTTCGAAGACATGGCCCTGGTGGCCGCCGCAGCGGGCGCAGTGGTACTCGGTGCGAGGCCAGACGATGGCGAAATCACGCTTCGTTTGCACCGCGCCGGGTATGGTAGTGAAGAAGCTCGGCCAGCCGGTGCCGCTGTCGTATTTCATTGCGGAGCTGAACAGGGGCAGCTCGCAGCCGGCGCAGGCGAAAATACCGGCGCGCTTTTCGCCGTTCAGCGCGCTGGTAAATGGCCTCTCGGTACCCTCCTCGCGCAGCACGTGGAACTGCTCCGCGCTCAGGCGCGCGCGCCACTGGCTCTCGTCCAGTTGCAGTGTGTCTGCCGCAGCGGGCGGCTCGAATCCCGGGGCCAGCAAATCGCGCCAGCGCTTGTGCATCGCCTCGATGTCGGCACCGCTGCGGCTTGCGCCGAACACGGTGGTGGAGCCCGCCGCGAATGGCAGGGACGCAAGGGTCAGGAGCAGGGATCGTCTTTTCATGGAGGGTGTGACTGCGGCATCCGGAAATGATTCCAGTAGTTACGCATTTTTCTGCGCCGCCGGATCAGTATTGCGGGTACTGCGGGCGGGCTGGTGGAACCCGAAAACAAAAAAGCCGGGCGATAAGCCCGGCCTTTAACAATTTGGTGCCCAGAAGAGGACTTGAACCTCCACCCCCTTGCGAGGACCAGCACCTGAAGCTGGCGTGTCTACCAATTTCACCATCTGGGCGATACAAAGACGGCGGAAATGCCGCAGCCTCCACCGAGGGCGCGCACTTTACTTTTCTGCCACGGCTTTGTCAATGCCCGTTGATGCGGGGCAGGCTCTCCTCGCGTATACTCGGGCGCATCTGCTCAAATGACCACTGAAACTTTTCACGGAAGAACCCCAGTTTATGGCTAAAAAAGGCAAAATTGCCGACCCTCATGCTGAGCGCGAAGCGGCTCGCTACGACAACCCCATTCCCAGCCGCGAGGCGATCCTCGAGCTGCTCAACGCGGCTGACTCGCCGCTGGATCACGACGGCATAGCCGCGCGCCTGTCCCTGGCACAGCCGGAGCAGCTCGACGCCCTGCGCAAACGCCTGCGGGCCATGGAGCGCGACGGCCAGCTCATGGTCAACCGGCGCGGGGACTACGGTCTCGTCGATAAGATGCAGCTGCTGCGCTGCAGGGTGCAGGGCCACCGCGACGGCTATGGTTTTGCCATGCCCATCGGCGGCGCCAAGGATGAGGACATCTACCTCAGCGCCCGCCAGATGAATTTCGTGTTCGACGGCGACGAGGTGCTGGTGCGCGTGACCGGGCTGGATCGTCGCGGTCGCCAGGAGGGCAAGGTGGTGGAGGTGCTGGTGCGGGCCCACCAGCGCATCGTCGGCCGTTACCAGGAGGAGAGCGGTATCGGCTATGTCATCCCCGACAACAGCCGGATCAATCACCAGCTGCTGATCCCGCCGCGGGAGAAGGGCAAGGCGGTCTCGGGGCAGATCGTGACCGCCGAGATTACCCATTTCCCCACCGGCCAGCTGGGGGCCAAGGGGCGCATCGTCGAGATCCTCGGCGACCACATGGACCCGGGCCTGGAAATCGACGTGGCCATCCGCTCCCACGGCATTCCCTGGGAGTGGCCCGAGGCGGTGGTGGACGAGGCCGGCCGGCTGGAGGCCGAGCCGCTGGAGGAAGACAAGAAGAACCGGGTCGATTTGCGCAAGCTGCCCTTTGTCACCATCGACGGGGAGGACGCCCGGGATTTCGACGACGCGGTGTACTGTGAGAAGCGCACCCTGGGGGGCTGGCGCCTATGGGTGGCCATAGCGGATGTCTCGCACTATGTGCGCCCCGGCTCTGCCCTCGATGGGGAGGCGGCCCATCGCGGCAACTCGGTGTATTTCCCCGAGAAGGTCGTGCCCATGCTGCCCGAGGCCCTGTCCAACGGCCTGTGCTCCCTCAAGCCGGCGGTGGACCGGCTGGCTATGGTGTGCGAGATGGAATTGAGCGGGGCGGGCAAGCCATCCAAATACACCTTTTACGAGGCGGTCATCCACTCCCATGCCCGCCTCACCTATACCCAGGTGGGGGAAGTGCTGGAAAAGGGCTCCCACCCGGACGTGGACAAGCGCCGGGTGCCCGACCTCGTGCGCCTGCACAGTCTTTACAAGGTATTGCGCGCTGCCCGTGACAAGCGCGGCGCCATCGATTTTGAAACCGTGGAAACCCGCATTATCTTCGATGAGCAGCGCAAGATCGAAGCCATCGTGCCGGTGGTGCGCAATGACGCCCACAAGCTGATCGAGGAGTGCATGCTGTGCGCCAACGTCGCCGCGGCGAATTTCTTCGCGGCCAACGGGGTGCCCATGCTGTACCGGGTGCACGAGGGGCCCACGGAGGAGAAGCTGGAGAACCTGCGCCAATTCCTCGGCGAGCTGGGCCTTGACCTCGGCGGCGGCGCCAAGCCCACGCCGCTGCATTACCAGCGCCTGCTGCTGCAGGTGGCGGATCGCGAGGACGCCCACGTCATCCAGACCATGCTGCTGCGCTCGCTGCGCCAGGCGGTCTACCAGGCCGAGAATAATGGCCATTTCGGCCTGCACTACCCGGCCTACGCCCATTTCACCTCGCCCATCCGGCGCTACCCGGACCTGCTGGTGCACCGGGGCATCCGCCGGGTGATTCGCGCCCAGAAAAAGGGCGAGGGTATCAAGCGGGTGCGGGGCGCCAGCCCCATCCCCATGACCAGTATCTTTCCCTACGATGTGCAGGCCATGGCCACCTACGGCGAGCACTGCTCCATGACCGAGCGCCGGGCCGACGATGCCACCCGCGAGGTACAGGCCTGGCTCAAGTGCGAGTACCTGCAGGACCACGTCGGCGACGAGTTCAACGGCGTGGTGAGCGCCGTCACCTCCTTCGGCCTGTTTGTGGAGCTGGAGAACATATATATAGAGGGGCTGGTGCACATTACCGCCCTGCCCAGCGACTATTACAACTTCGACGCGTCGCACCAGCGCCTGCTCGGTGAGCGCAGTGGCCGCAGCTTCCAGCTGGGCGGCCGGGTGCGGGTGCAGGTCGCGAGGGTGGACCTGGACGACAAGAAGATCGACCTGGAGCTGATCGACAGCCAGCCCCCGCGCAAGGCCGGCGGCGGCAAGGGCGGTGCCGGCGGTGGCAAGCAGGGCGGCGCCGGCAAGCAGCAGCCCGGGGGCAAAGGCCGCTCTGGCAGGAGCTCGGGGGGGCGCGGCGCAGCCGGGAAAGCGGGTGGCGGCTCCGCCAAAGCCACTGGAGGCGCTGCGGGCAAAGTTGCAGCGAGCAGTGGCAAGGGTGGTCAAAGCAAGGCTGGCGGCGGGCGCAAGCCGGCAGCCGGAGGGGATGACAAACCGTCCGGTTCCGGCCGCAAATCCAAGGGCAAAACCGGCTTGCGCCGACACCACTAGGGGCGGCGACCATGTCCTACGTCTACGGCATACACGCGGTGGACAGCCTGCTGCGCCAGAATCCCAAATCGGTGCAGCGCCTCTGGGCCCAGCAGGGGCGAGAGGACAACCGCATCGGCGCCCTGCTGGAACTGGCCCAGAACCAGGGGGTGCCGGTGGCGCGGGAAACCCGCCGGGCGCTGGACGAGATGGTCAAGGGGCGCCACCAGGGCATCATTGCCGAGACCCTCGACCTGCCGGTACATGGCGATACCTCCCCGCGCAACCTCTGGCAGGAAGCGGACCTGCTGCGGGCGGTGGATGAAAAGGCAGGGCCGCTGCTGATCCTGGTGCTGGACGGCGTCACGGACCCGCACAATCTGGGTGCCTGCCTGCGCAGCGCCGATGCCGCGGGCGTGGACGCCGTGGTGGTACCCAAGGACAAGTCGGCCGACCTCAACCCCGTCAGTCGCAAGGTGGCCTGCGGCGCGGCGGAGGTGGTGCCCTTCGTGCGGGTCACCAACCTGGCTCGCACCTTGCAGGCCCTCAAGGAGCGCGGTGTGTGGTTGTTCGGCACCGCGGGCGAGGCGGAAAAGTCCATATATGACAGTGACTTGACCCTCTCCATGGCGCTGGTGATGGGGGCCGAGGGCGGCGGCCTGAGGCGGCTTACCCGGGAGCAGTGCGATTACCTGGTGCGGCTGCCGATGGCGGGCTCGGTCAGCAGCCTGAACGTCTCGGTGGCCACCGGGGTCTGCCTGTTCGAGGCCAGACGGCAGAGGCTTGCGGCCCATGGGCAAAATCTGTAAACTCCGCGCTCTTTAAAATTTGCCCGGCCGCCCCGTGTGGCCGATCCTCCTTGCTACACCATTAGCGTGGGTAGCATTAACCCGTAAGGAGCTTCTGTATGCGACATTACGAAATCGTATTTATGGTCCATCCGGACCAGTCTGAACAAGTGCCCGGCATGATCGAGCGCTACACCACCGCGATCCAGAAAGACGGCGGCCGTGTGCACCGCCTGGAAGACTGGGGCCGGCGCCAGTTGGCCTACCCGATCAACAAGATCCACAAGGCACACTACATTCTGATGAATGTCGAGGCGTCCAACGACGCCATGGAAGAACTCACCACGACCTTTCGTTACAACGACGCCGTCATCCGCAACCTGGTGATCCGCCGCGACGAGCCCGTTACCGAGGAGTCCTTCATCATGAAGGCCGAGAAGGAAAGCCGCGAGCGCAAGACCCGCTATGAGGAGCGCCAGGCGGTGGTCGAGCAGGTAGCCGACGACGAGGATGATGATGCCGACGACGAGGCCGGGGACCGATAAGCTTCCCCCGCCCTGTTACGTAACGTCTTTCTGAAATGAAAAAGGTTTAAAGGAGTATCACCATGGCACGCTTTTTCCGTCGCCGTAAGTTTTGTCGCTTTACCGCCGAAGGCACCAAGGAAATCGATTACAAGGACCTGGAAACACTGAAGGCCTACGTTTCCGAAACCGGCAAGATCGTTCCCAGCCGTATTACCGGCACCAAGGCCAAGTACCAGCGCCAGCTGGGCACCGCGATCAAGCGCGCGCGCTTCCTGGCACTGCTGCCCTATTCGGATTCGCACCAGTAGGGGCCTCTTGAGCGGCGCGCCAGGGCAGCGAGACCCGACATGAAAGGGCTGGCGGCATTTGTGATGCGCGGTCGCTTCCAGGCGCTGCTGGTGGCTGTGGCCAGCGCGGGAAGCCTGTTGTTTTGCTGGATCAGTGCCGCCGTGGTGGCGCTGGTCCTGTTGCGCAAAGGCCCGGCTGCAGGCGCCTGGTTGTTGGCCTGGGCGCTGTTGCCCTCCGGGGCTGTGTTGTATGCCTACGGGGACAGCGGCCCGCTTAGCCTGCTGCTGGGAACCGCCTTGCTGGCGGTGGTGTTGCGCTCCACCGTGAGCCTGCCGCTGGCCCTGCTGGCCTGTGTGCCGGTGGGTGTCCTGACCGGGCTCGGGCTGAGCGCCTTCGGCGGCGCCTACCTGGACCAGATCGTGCAGGCCTTCGGCCAGTTCCTGGCATCCATGGAGCAGCAGCTTTCCGCAGGTGGTGAGGCTGTGGTGCTGGCCCGGCCTGATGCCGCGCAGGTGGCGGGGATATTGGGCGCAGGCACTGCAACCGGCTCCGCGCTGTGCCTGCTGCTGGCACGCTACTGGCAGGCGGCGCTGTATAACCCGGGTGGCTTCGGGCAGGAATTCAGGGCCCTGTATTACCCGCCGGTTGTAGCCCTGGGGCTGGCGCTGGCCGCGGTGGGGCTTGCCAGTGCGGGGTCCGGGTACCGGGCCTGGGCAGTGATTGCGGTAGTGCCGCTGGCCCTGGCCGGGCTGGCGCTGGTCCATGCCCGCGCCGTATGGCGGGGGCAGGGCAGGGGATGGTTGGCCGGGTTTTATGTGGCCTGGTTTTTGTTCGACCCGGTAAAACTTTTCGTGGTGTTCGCGGCGATTGCCGACAGCTGGTTCAAGTTTCGCCAGCGCTGGACCGGGAAACCCGGGTCCGAAGTCAGTACCCGCGAGACGGACGAAGACCGATAGATTTTAAAGCCGCGGGAGGCAACTCCCCGAACAGAGGAACGTAAGATGGAAGTCATTTTGCTCGAGAACATCAGCAAACTGGGTGGCCTGGGTGACAAGGTCAATGTCAGGCCCGGTTTCGGCCGCAACTACCTGGTGCCGCAGGGCAAGGCCGTGCCCGCAACCGCTCGCAACATCGCGGATTTCGAAACCCGCCGCGCCGAGTTGGAAGCAGCGGCCGCTGCAACCCTGGCCGCTGCGCAGGCCAGGGCGGAGCTGATCAACGCCCTGGGGCTGATCTCCATTCCCGCCAACGCCGGCGAGGAAGGCAAGCTGTTCGGCTCGGTTGGTACACGCGACATCGCCGAGGCTGTTACCGCCGCCGGTTGCGACGTGGACAAGTCTGAGGTGCGCCTGCCCGAAGGCCCGCTGCGCCAGCTCGGCGAATTCGAAATCGCCATCCAGGTGCACGGCGATGTATTCGCCGCCGTCGCCATCGCGGTCATCCCCGAGTAGTGGCGCTTGCCCGCCCCCCGGGGCGGGCGCCAGCAGTGCCATGGCCGAACCCGAATTTCCCCGCAATATAGCCGAGCTGCCCTTCCGCGGTGACGGCGAGATCGCGCGGATCAAGATGCAGCCCCACTCGATCGAGGCGGAACAGTCCGTCCTCGGCGGCCTCCTGCTGTCCCCGGATGGCTGGGACGTGGTGGCGGGGGTGGTGGTCGACGCCGATTTCTACCGACCGGACCATCGCCTGATTTTTCGCCAGATCGCCCGGCTGGCCGAGGCATCGGAACCGGTGGATGTGATCACCCTGGCGGACAAGCTGGACGCCCGGGGGGAGCTGGCATCCGCCGGAGGCCTGCCCTACCTCGCGGAGCTGGCCCAGAACACGCCCAGCGCATCCAATATCCGGGCCTACGCCCAGGTGGTGAAAGAGCGCGCCAGCCTGCGCCGGCTGATCGAGGCGGCCCAGGAAATCGCCGAGAGCGGCTTCAACCCGGAAGGGCGCACCTCGGACCAGCTGGTGGATGAGGCCGAGCGCCGCATCATGCAGATTTCGGAGCAGGGCCCCAAGGCGGGTGGCCCCCAGGGCGTAAACCCGCTGCTGCAGGCGGCGCTGGGGCGGATTGAGGAGCTGTTCAATTCCGGTGGCGAGATTACCGGGCTCAGCACCGGCTTCAAGGATCTCGACGGCATGACCTCGGGCCTGCAGCCTTCGGACCTGGTCATCGTGGCGGGCCGGCCTTCCATGGGCAAGACCAGCTTCGCCATGAACCTGGTGGAGCACGCGGTCCTGCACCAGCAGCAGCCGATCCTGGTGTTCAGCATGGAGATGCCGGCGGACTCGCTGATTATCCGGATGCTCTCCTCCATCGGCCGGATCGACCAGACCCGCATTCGCAACGGCAAGCTGGAGCAGGAGGACTGGCCCAAGCTCAGCACCGCGGTCAGCAAGCTCAAGGACGTACCCCTTTATATCGACGACACCGCCGCCCTCACCCCGACCGAGGTGCGCAGCCGCTCCCGCCGGGTGGCGCGGGAGCATGGCCAGCTGGGCATGATCATGGTGGATTACCTGCAGCTGATGCAGGTCGCCGGTTCCTCCGAGGGGCGCACCGCGGAGATCTCCGAAATTTCCCGCAGCCTGAAGGCCATCGCCAAGGAGTTCAAGTGCCCGGTGGTGGCCCTGTCCCAGCTCAATCGCGCCCTGGAGAATCGCCCCAACAAGCGCCCGGTCAACTCGGACCTGCGGGAATCCGGCGCCATCGAGCAGGACGCGGACGTGATCATGTTTATCTACCGCGACGAGGTCTATAACGAGGAGTCGCCCGACAAGGGGATAGCCGAGATCATCATCGGCAAGCAGCGCAACGGCCCCATTGGCATCTGCCGCCTGGCGTTTATCGGCCAGTTCACCCGCTTCGAGAACCTCGCCCGCGGTTCCTACGACAAGGGCTGACATCCCGCCATGCCCAAGACCAGCCTCCTGCCCCTGTTAGCCAGTGGCGAATTCTGCTCGGGCCAGGTCCTGGCCGACGCCCTGGGCGTCAGCCGGACCGCGGTGTGGAAGCAGCTCAACGCGCTGGCGGATTATGGCCTTGAGATCGAGTCGGTGAAGGGGCGCGGCTACCGCATTCCCGGCGGCATCGACCTGCTGGATGCGGACCTCGTCCGCTCCGCCCTCTCGCCGCAGGCGGCCGGTCTGCTTTCCGGGTTGCTGTTGCTGGACACGGTTGATTCCACCAATGCCGAGGCCATGCGCCAGGTGGAGGCCGGGGCGGGCGCCGGGCTGGCCTGCAGCGCTGAGCAGCAGAGCGCGGGCCGGGGGCGGCGGGGACGGACCTGGGTCAGCCCCTTTGCGCGCAATATCTACCTGTCGCTGGCCTGGCAGTATCACCAGGGCGCGGCGGCGCTGGAGGGCCTGAGCCTCGCGGTAGGGGTGGCGGTTGCCAGGGCGCTGGCCGCCAGCCAGCTGCCGCCGGTGCAGCTGAAGTGGCCCAATGACATCGTTTTTAAAGGCGCCAAGCTGGGCGGTATCCTGCTGGAAATGACCGGCGACGCGGCCGGCACCTGCCAGGTGATTGTCGGCGTGGGCCTGAATGTGGCTATGCCGGTGGCCGCTGCCGGCGCGATTGACCAGGCCTGGACCGATATCGACAGCATGCTCGAACCCGGCGGACGGCGCCCCGGGCGCAATGTCCTGCTGGCGTCCCTGCTCAACGAGTTGCTGCCGCTGCTGGCGGGCTTCGAGCAGCAGGGCTTCGGGCCCTGGCGGGACGAGTGGCAGGCCCTGGACGCCTTTGCCGGTGAACCGGTGGTGTTGCATACCGGCGCCCGGGACCTCGCGGGCATTGCCCGGGGGGTTGACGAGCGCGGGGCCCTGCAACTGGAGACCGCCGCCGCTGGGATCCAGTCCATCTATGGCGGCGAGATTTCCCTGAGGCGCGCGCCGTGAAGCTGGCCCCGCGCTGCCTGCAACTGGACGTGGGCAACAGCGGCGCCAAGTGGCGCCTGCTGGAGCACGGACAGGTCACCGCCCGCGGCACCTTGCTGGCCGGGGACGAGAACTCCCGAACGGAACTGCTCGGCTGCGCGCCGGCGGTCGGGCAGGTCTGGGTTGCCAGCGTGGCGGGCGAGGAGGCCGAGGCCGCGCTGGGCGCGATGCTGGTGGGGCGCTGGGGTGTAACACCCTGGTTTGCCCGCAGCACGGCGCAGTGCGGCGCGGTGCGCAACAGTTACCGCGAGCCCGCGCGCATGGGGGTTGACCGCTGGCTCGCCATGCTGGCGGCCTGGCAGCGGGCGCAGGGCAGGGTGTGGGTGGTGGATGCCGGTTCCGCCCTGACCCTCGACCTGCTCAGTGACAGCGGCGGCCACGAGGGCGGCTATATCATTCCCGGCCCCGCCCTGATGGAGCGCGCCCTGCTGCAGGACACCGACCGCGTGCGTTTCGCAGAAGAGGCAGGCTACGACCTCGCGCCCGGCGCCTCCACCGCGGAGGCAGTGCGCCACGGCATCGCCCTGGCCCAGGCTGGCGCCCTCGCCCTGGCGCTGGATCGCGCCGGGCCCGCCCCGCCCCGGCTTCTTTTCTGCGGTGGCTGGGGCAGAACGCTCATGGGCTTACTGGATCGCGGTGGCGAGTACCTGCCGGACCTGGTGTTCGAGGGCCTGGAGATTCTGGCGGCTGAGGCTGAATGACCCGCCGACGGAGCGGCTGCGCTCAGCCCGCCCTGACCAGCGCCCGGCTCAAAAAGGGCAGGCTGCGCTCCATGCGGTAATCGATGCCCGAGTGGGTATCGTCGAATTCCTCATAGACATGCTGGACCCCGTGCCTGGCCAGCTCGGCTGACAGCAGCCGGGTGCCGTAGTGGATGTGGTACTGGTCGCGCCAGCCGCAATCGACAAAGATGCCGCGCAGGGTGCGCAGGTTGGCACGGTACTTCCTGACCATGTGGATCGGGTCGTGTGCCAGCCAGCGCTTCCAGCGCGCGGGGATCAACTCGCCGGTCTCCAGGTTGAACGGCAGCATGAAGCCGTTGGGGGCCGCCGGGTCCGGGTCGTAGCTGGCGGCCATCGCCAGGTTCATCAGGCACATGACCTCCTTCCCCTCGGGCTTCCCCTTCGCCCAGAAAGCCTCCAGGAAACGCTTGACCCGGCCGTCGTCCAGGCCCGGCCGCAGCTGCGCCGTGGTCGCGCCGACATCGATCGGCCCGGCCTTGCGAGCCGGGCGGCGGTACTTCGCCAGCTCGTTCAGGGTGTTGGGCCAGTCCGCCCGGTACACGAAGTCGAAGTAGGCGTCGCCGGAGTGATTCGCCACGGCGCCCCAGTATTTGGGGTATTTCATGGCGTGCACGATCGCGCCGTAACCACCGGAGGATTTGCCGAAGCAGCCCCGGGCGTCCCGGCTGGCGAGGGTGCGCAGCTGCCCGTCGATGAACGGGATGATTTCCCGGGTGAGGTAATCCGCGTAGTTGCCAATGGCGCTGGAGTTGATGTACTGGTTGCCCCCCAGCGCGGTAAAGCAGTCGGGAAACACCAGGATGGCCGGCGCCATGCGCCGGGCGTGGATCAACCGGGCGGCGCGCTCGGGGACATTTTCTTCGAAATTGCGCCAGGCGGTGTGCGACAGCCCGGAGCCGGTATAGCCGACCAGGTCGTAGAGCACTGGGAAACGCCTGTTGCCGCTGCTGCTGTACTGGGGCGGCAGCCAGACGTGGTGTTTGCGGATGTGCGGATCACCCAGCGGGTTGTCGCGCAAGATCTGCGAGTCGTGCTCCAGCACGAGCAGCTCGCCTTGCGGCCATGTAGCGCGTTTCAAGGTCATCTGGTTATCCTCATTTTTCCCGTGCGGACGCAGTTCCCGTCGCGACGGCGTCGCCGCACGCCAATATAGCGCCGCTGCCTGCGATTCCCCAACCCTGTCCCGCGCAACACGGTCCATCGCTATTGCCTGGCTCCACCGCGTGCGCCAGAATTGCCGCCCTGCGGGCAGCGCGAAAAGGCGTGGCTTTCGCCCGGCAGGCCCTTTATAGTTCAGTTAACCCGCCATCAAGCAACCATATGAAATACGGTTCGAAAATACTGCTTTTCTGCCTGTGCGTGGTGTTCCAGACCGGCTGCAGCAGCCAGGCTGTTTATACCTCGGAGAGTTTCGCCATCGACAGCCCTTTCAAGGTGAAGCTCGATGATGAAGTCGACACGGCCTGCGAAAGTGCGCGTCGCGCCCTGCTCGGGCAAGGTTACCTGATTGAGAGCAGCAACAGCGAAGGTATCAAGGCACGCAAGGCCTACAAGAGCGAGGACGACCAGAACACCTTCATCGAGATGACCATCGTCTGCCTGCCCGAGCGCAATGGCAGCACGCTGTTCGCCACCGGCGTACTCAGTGCCTATGCCCTGAAGAAGAGCACCAGCTCCGCCAGCGTTGGCCTCAGCGCCCTGGGTTCGATATCACTCCCCATTGGCCAGAGTGCCGATTCCCTGGTGAAGGTTTCGGAAGAGACCATCAATG
>Ga0105097_10001041_pt1 | contig 13048 bp, 6 predicted proteins | sample PPLLak12cMay2015_FD_87035 | JGI IMG/M metagenome (GOLD analysis project Ga0105097, IMG submission 87035) | Freshwater sediment microbial communities from Prairie Pothole Lake near Jamestown, North Dakota, USA - PPLs Lake P7 Core (1) Depth... | ecosystem: Environmental > Aquatic > Freshwater >... | reverse complement strand
GTCGGGTCGCGCAAGGTTTCCCAGCGGACCGCGTGGAGTTCCCGCGCATTTTTCTCGATGCTCAGTCGCATGCGGAGGCCATCGCGGGCCCCGGCCGCGGCCCGCGCCTTGGCGTAGACCTCGCGGATCGCACCCTCGCACTGGTTGAAGAACATCTCGGTCAATGCTCTGCCGTAGGCGTCCGGGTCGAGCGCCAGCGGCTGCAGCTGGGCGACATCGATATTGATGTGGATCGGCTCGAGGATGTAGTTCTCGCGATCGCTGTTCGGGTCGCTGAACTTGCCGACGACGCGGTATTCGCATGGCTTCTGCCACCACAGAATGCTCAGATCGAGTTCGCAACAGTTGTTGGCTGGCATTGGATGGTTCTTATGAGCCCGGCGGGCGCTTGTGGGCGCAAGCTTAGAGCGCCCTCGGCCACAGGCTTGTTCGGTCACGCAAACGTGGGACGCGTATCGGGTACGGGCAGGCGTTGCTTTGCGCCCGTCCTTGATCGATTGCAAGTGTGTTGGCTTGCAGGTCCACCTATGCTCCACTTGTCGACATCGGGATCGGGAGAGCAGAGCGATCCCGTGTTGACCATTGCGCGGCCGGGCTGGCACGTGGGATAAGGTGCACTGGCAAGCCTGTCGCTTGACCGTGCGGAACCAGGCTCTCTCTCTGTACGTGCTGGAACATCCACTCCCGGATGTTCCTGCCGGGAGCATCGATGCAAATTAGGATGGAGACTCGCGATGCCTGTCAATGAAGTGCTGGTGCACGAAGCCCTGTCGCCCGTCAGCGAGACCTCGGACCAGTCGCCTGAACCTGGCATCGCACTCTGTCTCTCGGGTGGTGGATACCGCGCGATGGTGTTCCATCTCGGTTCCCTGCTGCGACTGAACGAGCTCGGTTACCTGTCGCGGCTCAGCCGCGTCTCGAGCGTTTCCGGTGGATCGATCACCGCCGGACTGCTGGGACTGAAGTGGAATCGACTGCAGTTCGTCGAAGGCATTGCGCAGCGACTCGGGGCCGAAGTGGTCGACCCGATCCGCGCCTTTGCGCACGAAACGATCGACGTCAGCTCGGTGTTCAAGGGAATCTTCCTGCCCGGCTCGATCAGCGATAAGGTGGCCGGCGCGTACAGGCGGCACCTGTTTGGCGACGCGACGCTGCAGGATCTGCCCGACGATCCGCCGCGCTTCGTGATCAATGCGACCAACGTGCAGACCGGATCGCTGTGGCGGTTCTCGAAGCCCTACATGCGGGACTACCAGGTTGGCGAGGTCAAGTCGCCGACGGTCTCGCTGGCCACGGCGGTCGCCGCCTCGTCGGCGTTTCCTCCCGTTCTTTCCCCGGCCAAGCTGGAACTGGATCCGGCGCAGTTCAGTCCGCCGAGCGGCGAGCCGTATCACGCTCCGCCCTATACGTCCGAGGTCTATCTGTCTGACGGCGGGGTGTATGACAACCTGGGACTCGAAACCGCCTGGAAGCGCTACGACACCATCCTCGTCAGCGACGCTGGCCTTGCGATGTCCGGCGACCCGGACCCGGGCAGCGACTGGGTGTCGCATGCGAAGCGCGTGCTGGACATGATTGACAACCAGGTCCGGGGCCTGCGCAAGCGTCAGCTCGTCGCGAGCTACCGCGCGGGCCTGCGCAAAGGCACATACTGGAGCATCCGGTCCGAGGTCAGCGACTACGGCCCCACCACGGGGTTGCCGTGCCCGCCCGAGCGCACTGTTGAGCTGGCGCAGGTCCCGACCCGCCTCGCGGACATGCCCGACGAGACGCAGGAGCGACTGATCAACTGGGGCTATGCGATGTGCGACATCGCCATGCGTCGCTGGGTGGACCCGAGCCTGCCGGCTGCGTCCCGGTTCCCGTACCCGCGGGGAGTCTGAGCAACTGAGTGGGTTCGGGCGGCAGCGGTCGCTGCCCGGCGTTACGGGTTGCAGCAGCAGGGTGGGAGGCATCAAGTGCGCAAGGACATCATCGGTGATTGGGGTTCGGGACTGAGCGACGGCGACTACGCGTGTGCGCTCGCGGCACTCGGCGTCGTCGAAGCGACGGGGTCCGAGCAGCATCGCGCCAGTTCCGATCCCGTCGAGCTGCTGGCCGCGCTCAGGAAGGAGTTTCGCAACGGCGAGCGCACACCAGTCTGGCGCGAGTCGCAGAACGTCGGTCGGGCAACCACGGTCGCCTCGTGGCGCGAGACGATCCACAATGATGCAACGGCGCTCGCTGCCGCGTGGCGGCGGTACGTCGGGGAGTGTCGTCATCCCAGGCAAAGGCCCCGCCTCGCCGTGCTTGCCGACTGGCGTGCCCGTGGCGACCTGTTCGACTTCGACGCGCTGTGGGCGTGGCTCAACCATCGGGACAACGGTCTGCAGGCGCTGCTCGTGGCCGACGGCCGTGCGAGCCTCGCGCGGGCACGCTGGCACTGGCCGCTGCAGGTCGGCACTATGGCCGGTGTGGAGGGCGACGCGATCCTCGCCACGCTGCGGCAGGCGCGCAGCGATGAATCGTGGGTCAGGCAACTCTCGGACTGCTACACGGTTGGTGTCGCGCGCGACGCCTGCGATCTGATGCTCCTGACGCCCGCTGCGGCGGAAGCGATCCTCGCCGAGCCACGGACTCGCCTGCGGGCGAGCTTTGTTGTCTGCCTTGAAGACCGGCCTCTTGATCCCGCGCAGCTCACTGGCCGCTACTCCGCGCTGCGGGAGCGTCTCCGCGCTGCGGGCGTCGCCGCCGTTCGCCTCTCCGGCCCGCGGATCCCGCTGGCGGACTGGTTCATTGCGGTGTTACGCGAGGCCTCGCATGACCTGCCGATCCACGCCGCGGTCTGGGGCACCGGACAATGGCGCTTCGGTCTGGAACAGTTACTGCTCGGCGACCCCGCCGCTCTCGACAGGTGCCGCATCCTGTCTGTCGCTGAACGACAGGACCGCATCGTCAATGCGCTTGCGCCAGCGACGTCGAGTGGCGATCTGCTGACGCAGCCGCAGTCCACGCCGGGCATCGACGCCGATGCGATGCCGACGTTCGGCGGTCCGGCTGGCGGCGACGATGTGTCCGCGCCCCCGGCTGCCGCGCCGCCGACTCCCATCACCCAGCGCAACCTGGCCGACGCCTTGCGCAGCCGGGAGTTCGTCGCCGAGTCGGTGGATGGCGTGGAGACCGTCCGCGAGCTTGCTGTCCAGCAAGGCGAGATCGAGCAGGCCCGAGTTCCGCGCTGGGTCCAGGCCAGCGCATGGCGACCCGACGCGCCGGAGATCCTGGCCCGTGCGCTGGCGCCGCGGCAATGGAATCTGCTCGGCGTGCACATCGGTCCGACCGACGTTCAACGGGTGGATATACCCTTCCCGGACGACCAGGTCGACTTCTCCCGCGGCGACGTCGTGGTGTCCGTGCAGGTGGAGCTCGCGGGTGCGAGGTTGACGGCGCTGGATGCGGCCGATGTCAAAAGTATGTTCAAGGGTGAACTGCGGCCTGCTGATATGCGCGATGGCGGCGAAACCGCCGGGAAGCTTCTGCGTGGACTGTTGGCGACGCTGCCGGTTGAATCCGAACGCACGAAGGACGCCATCGTGGGTCTCGCCGCGACGACGATGGTCCTGCCGCCGGCCGGGGGCAGCACGCTGGCGCTGTTCGCCGTGTGTCCGGAAGCCGGCACGGGGATCACGGGTCGCATCGCGATCATTCACGGCAACCGTGTTCTGCAAACCGCGCGGCTCACGGTTGGCGTAGGGCCCACGACCACGGGATCGGGACTCGAGGTCGTCGCCGATGCCCCCATCCACCCGCGTGACGACGACCTCGACGAGCGCCGCGAATATGACGTCACCATTCAAGTCAGCGATGTCGGTGGGAAACTGCACCTTGCGATTCAGCACGGTCAATCGGTCAAGGTCGTGCAACTCGACGAACTCGAAGCGCCGATCTTAGATATCAGCACGGCGCTGGAGCGGGCTGCTGTCAACTGGGACTACAAAAAGCCCGTGCTCGACCAGGAGGTGTTCGCTGAGACTCTCTATGCGCTGGCCGACAATGGTGCTGCCCTCGAACAGCATCTGCGCAAGAAGTGCGGCGACGACATCGATCAATGGCGCCGGATACACCTGGTCCCCGTAACGAACCAGTACCTGCCCTTGGAGTACGTGTACGACGGACTGCCGCCGCAGCACGACGCCGTCGTCTGCCCAAACATGCTCGGCGCCCTGGATCGTGGAAGTTGTGACGGCGCGATGGAAGGCGAGTCCGCTTGTCCCAACCAACGCAGTAAGTCGTTTGTCTGTCCGATGCATTTCTGGGGATTCAGTCGGTTGATTGAGCGCAACGGCACCGTAGATGCGGCTCCGGGGATGTCCTCGAGCGAAATAAGGGCGGCGCTGGTTTCCGTACCAAGCAAACAGCCCTACGGCCAGGTGCAGTCGATCCTGTTTGCCGCCAGCAATCGTGCATTCGCCTACGAGACCACTCCGCAGGCGCAAGCGGACGAGCGCGCATCGCTCATCAAGGCGCTGGGTGTGCTCTCCGGATCGGTTGTTGACGTCACGGACTGGATAACTTGGCGCAAAGAGGCGGCGAAAGAACCCAATGTGCTGGTGCTGGTGGCGCACACGGACAGGCATCGGGGAACGCGAGTGCTGGAGATCGGCGAGAAGCAGTTCCTGGGCTACTCTGAAATTCAGCCGGATCTGACTGGTGCGTCCGGGCGACCTCAGTTGCTCTTGCTGCTGGGCTGTTCGGCCGCGGATGTCACGGAAACCTTCCAGCCTTATCCCACGCGCTTCCGCGACGCTGGTGTGAGGATCGTGGTGGCGCCGGTGGCTCCGATCCGCGGCAAGGATGCGGTGCCGATGGCGAAGCACATCGCCAAGCGACTCGCTGATCGTCTGGCGATGTCCGAGCCCACCACTTTCGGCCAACTCCTGCCGCTGCTGCGTCGCGAGCTGTTGCTCGCGGGCCACCCGGGCGTGATGGGGCTTGTCGGCTTCGGCGACGGCGACTGGCTGCTAGGAGGCCAATAATGCTGACACTGCAGATGCTTCCCGCCGGCTGTGGCGACTGCCTCTGGCTGGAATACGGCACCGGCGCGGCGAAGCGCGTCGTCATCATCGATGGCGGCCTCACCGAAACTGCTACTTCGCTGCGGCGGCGCATTGAAAAGGCACGTCAGGAACGCGGCATCGCAAAGCTCGAAGTGGAGCTGCTGGTCGTCACGCACATCGATAACGACCACATCCTCGGCATCATCGATTTGCTGAAGGCGGACACGCCCGGCCTGCACATCAAGGACATCTGGTTCAACGGGCGGCCGCAGCTCATGAGTCTGCCCAAACCTCCTGCGGACAGAGGACGAGGCGGCAGCCGCCGGCCGCGCAAGTCGAAATCGACGGGTCCGGCGGACCTCATGGGCGGTACGGGTGACTCGGACGACGTTGAAGGGGTCGACCAGCCCGACCTGGATGTCGCTGCGTTGCCGTCCGCCGCTGACCTGCTCGGGCCGCAGCAGGGCGATCAGCTGTCGACACTGCTGGCCGCGCGCAACCTGCCATGGAACAAGCACGCGCTGTGGAAGGGTGGGTCGGTGATGATTCCGGCCAGTGGTGCCCTGCCCAGCGTGACGCTTGAGGGCGACCTCAAGCTCACCGTGCTCGGTCCGAATATCGAGCGGCTGTACAAGCTGTGCACGGTCTGGTCCGACATACTCGGCGGCACCGAGGCCGACGCGCCGTCGTCGTCGGCGCCCGACGACCTGCTGGGGCGCCGGGACACCTGGCCGCCCGTCTGGAAGGACGGCGAAGGGACCGACCCCTCGGCCGCGAATGGCTCGAGCATCATGCTGCTGGCCGAGTACGGCGAGAAGGCGCTGCTGCTCGTGGGCGATGGCCACGCGCCCGACCTGGCCGCGGCGCTGGACCGGCTCCGTGCCGAGCGCCGGATGGCGGCGCCGCTTCCGCTGTCGGCCTTCAAGCTGTCACACCACGCCAGCGAGAACAATCTCACGCAGGAGGTGCTCGGAAAGATCGACTGCGCCCGGTTTCTCGTCTCGACCGACGGCTCGGTGCATCGTCATCCGGATCACCAGGCATTGCTGCGGATCCTGCGCTACGTGACGAGGCGGCCGGAGCTTCTGTTCAACTACCGCGTCGACACCACCCGGCTGTGGGACGAGAAGAAGTCTGCGGTGACGCGGAAGTTCCAGGACTACGACACAGGCTACCCATCAGACGCCGCGGACGGCTTGATCCTCAGCGTCGACTGAGTCTGCGCAGACGCAGGCCGCCGGTAGCGCGCGGGCGCCGGCCGCCGAGTGTGTTCATTCCAGGCTGATGTCGATGGAACGTGCCGGACGCCCGTCCTGCGTCGCGCCGCCGATGGCAAGGTGGCCGAAGTCCGTCGTGACGTCGGCGCGTTCCAGCGAACCCATGAATGCATGCAGGCAGCGCATGGCGTCGGATTCGTTCGGGTCCGACTCCCTTGCCCGGGCCATGGCACGCGGGTCGCGCAGGCTCCAGAGGGCCGCCGCGACCTCGTCGTACTTCGCGCGGTCGGGCGCGGGTGCGAAACTGGTGATGACGCTTTTTGCCAGGTCGAGCGCCAGCATGAAGTTGCCAATCGTCCAGTCACGCGTCAGGCGCAGCGTGCCGCGCCGGATGCGGCCCGTCGGGTCGCACTCGACCGCGAGCGCGATGTCCTTCTGGAAAGCTCCCGGCGCAAAGGTGCGCTGCAGCCTGTCGCCGTCGACCTGTTCGTCCAGCTGCTTCAGGCGAAAGAACTTGAAGAAGTCGCTCTCCTTCCATTGCGCGTAGGCAAGGCCGAACTCCTGGCCACGCGCGCGCGCCCACTGGCTCGGAAACACGAACGCGGCGAAGGCGACCCGCTCGAGTTCCTGCGCCGTGATGCTCCAGCGCGTGGCTTCGGGCTGGGCGTCAACGCCCGCCGGGTTGTTTTCCTTCGCAAGCAGTGAACGCGCAGGCCAGGGGTCGTGATAGACAAAGCGATCGCGCGCGCTGTCGTAGGCCGTGATGCGTATGCAGTGGCCAGTCTTGCCATCGTGGTAGGCAAGCGGCACGTTGACTTCTCCGTTGGCTGCCTGGATGGACTTCAGCGTGTCAATGATCTGTGCTGGCTTGCAGGGCACGAGCCGCGAGATGCGCTGCGTCGAGGCCGCCGGCAGCGGCCGGGTGAGCAGACAGTAGGGTTCGATGCCGAACAGCGTGAAGACGAGCCAGATCTGCTCGACGGTGGCGCCCCGTGCCCTGGGGTCGGCATAGATGCCCGCGTTCTCGGGTCGGGCCGCGAACTGCGCGTACGCCTGTTCCATGATGCGGTACCAGGCCGGATTTCTGCTCCGGGCACCTTCGAGTGCTTCGGACGCCGTTTGGGTTGGCACGCCGCTGAAGATCGGGTTCTCGTGGTCCGGCATGTCGTTCTCCGCTGGCCCGTGACGATAGTCCTGGTCGATGGTCCGTTGGCGCCGGCCGGATGGCCACTCGCCGTTGGCGCGCCGGTCGGGCAGGGACCCTCGGCTGCGGGCCGGCCGTCTCCATGGATGTCATCGCCGACTGAACCGCGTATTTGATGCGCGGGAGCCGGGCGTTGTCCATGCCCACTGTCTGCGATGCGCTTGGCTGCGAAGTCTTGGCAGCCAGTACGAAATGGGACCATGATCCGATGTCGACCACGCCGCTGCCCGAGTTCATTCATGTCCAAGATTGTCTGCAGGCCGAGGGCGTTGACGCCCGAGCAAGCCGCGAAGGTTCTACGTCGCAGCATCGAGATCAATCCGGCAAATGCGGATGAACAGCGCGTACTTGCCCGAACACCCGTTGGCCGACGCGGCGGGCCACGGCGGCTTGCTGTACTCATCGGGCACAAGTGGCCCGAGACCGGCGTGCGGCTCACGGTGCAGTTCCTCGACAATCCGTCGCGCGACCTGCGTGCCCGCATTCTCCTTCACATGAATGCGTGGTCGAAGACAACGAACGTGCAGTTCGTGGAAACCGCCAGCGTGGGCCAGGTGCGCATCGCCCGGCTCGACGCGCCCGAGGAACTGTCCGGGTACTGGTCGTATGTCGGCACGGAGATCCCCGGTAACGAAGAGGATCAGCCGACCTTCAATCTCGACGGCTTCACGATGCGCACTCCCGAGGCGGAGTTCCGGCGCGTGGTGCGGCATGAAGCCGGCCACACGCTGGGCTTCGAGCACGAACACATGCGCGCGGATCTGATCCGGAAGATCGACCGGCGCAAGGCCCTCGCCTACTTCGACCGCACCGAGGGCTGGACCGCGCAGGAGACGATCGAGCAGGTCCTGACCCCGCTCGCGAAGAAATCCATCATGGGCACGACCGAGAGCGATCCGCACTCGGTCATGTGCTACCAGATCCCGGCGGAGATCACCAAGGACGGCAAGGCGATTCCCGGCGGCAAGGACATCACGCCCAAGGACTACGAGTTCGCCGCAAAGATCTACCCGGTCCCCAAACCTGCCCGCGACACGGTCGCTGCGGGGCAGCCCGCCGTTGCGGGCAGTGCAGCGCCGGCGCCTCTCGCCTTTACGCCCGCGACGGTCGTTGCGCCGCCCAGCTTCGCGGTGCCGGCAGTGGACGGCGACACCTTCCACATCGTCGTCATGGACCGCTTCGAGCCCGATGTCGCGGGATCGGCGGCCGCGTCCAGGCGCCAGAAGTTCGCGCGGGTCTTCGCGACCTATGGTGGCGCGCGCGTAACGATCCCGATGCGGCTCAACACCGACGCGGGCGAGGAGCACACGCGCTTCCGCGCCATCATCGACATGCACGAACGCATCAAGGCGTACACCAACCGGGACAAGGGCACGCTTCCGAAGGACAAGGAACTGATCGCGTTCGGCACCGATCTCTTCGAGACCTTGTTCCAGGGCGACGTCCGTCGGCTGTATGACGAGGCGCGCTCGCGCCAGCACGGGCGCAAGCTCGATTTCGTCTTCACGTCGATGGTGTCGTGGATCGCCGAGAAGCCCTGGGAGTTCGCCTACGACGCCTCGCGCCGCAGCTTCCTCGCCACCGAGGACATCCACTTCGTCCGCAACGTGCTGACGGCGATTCCCGCCGACGTGATACCGCCGCGGGCTGGACCCTTGCGAATACTCGTGGCGTCGGCCCAGCCGGCCGGCTTTGGCTGCCTTTCGGTGGAGCAGGAACTCGAGGTGATCCGGCGTGGCTTCGATCCGCTGATCGATGCGGGCCTCGCGGAGGTCGAGGTGCTGCCGCGCGCCACGCCAAGCAGCATCCACGCGCGGCTGTCGACGGGAAGCTTCACGATCGTGCACTTCATCGGTCATGGCGTCTTCAACGAGAAGACGCAGGAGGGCTCGCTCGTGTTCGAGGACTCGCGCGGCGGCGAGTACCTGCTCGGTGAACGCTCCGTGCGCGAGATCTTCTGCCAGCGCGGGGTCACCCTCGTTTTCCTGAACGCCTGCCAGACGGGCTCCGGAGGCCGCGCCGACTTTAACAAGGGCGTGGCGCAGTCGCTCGTGGCACATGGTCTGCCCGCGCTGGTCGCCAACCAGTACAGCGTGCTGGACTCCTCTGCTACCAGCTTCGCGCAGCACTTCTATTGGGCGCTGGCGCAGGGGATGACCGTCGGGCAGGCCGCGCGTGAAGCACGCATCGCCGTCAACTACTCGCTGCAGGGCGAGATGATCGACTGGGCGGTTCCGGTGGTCTACGCCCGCGATCCGAACATGACGCTGTCCATACGGCCACACGGGCTCACCGAGCTTGCGACCGCCAAGCTGCGTGCGAAGAGCCGTCGCGCCATCGCGCCCCGGCCGATCGAGGTGGCGGTCTGGGATATCGACAACGTCTTCCCGTCCCTCAAGGGCACGCTGGAGCGCATGACAGGTGCCCAGGAGCAGTTCGGCTTCGAACTGGTGGACCTCTCGGCGCCGATCGACGCCTGGGATCTGGAGAACAAGACCGGCGATGGCACGCCATACCTGTGGGCCGAGAAGCTCGCGCAACGCCTGGGACGCATGCCGCTGGAACTGCATGTGAATGTGCTCGCCTGCGTCACCCGCCACTGGCTGCGCGATGACGACACGCTCAACCTCTATGGCTGGTGGCCGGAGAAGGGCGAAGCGCCGGTGCTGATCTTCTCGGTCGCGGGCTTCGACAAGTTGCCGCCGGCAGGCGCCGAAACGGATCGGGCCATTGCAAACGTCCTGGTAGCCGGGCTGACCGGTTACCTCGCCGGGATCGACGCGCACCAGCGCGGCGCAAAGGATTGCCCGATGTTTGCCAACGACGCGCGCGACCTGAAGCACATCGTGGGGCCGCAGGTCTTCGACCGCAGTTGCCGGGCGAAAGTCTCCAAGGCCATCCCGGCCGAACTGCCGGCGCTCGACGCACTGTTGAAACTCTTTCGCTGAAAGCGAGGTAACAAACATGGCAACGAAGCCGAAGACGAAATCGAAGGTGAAAGCCAGCGCGAAGCCGGCCGCCAAAGCGAAAACCGCGGGCAAGAAACCGACCAAGGCGGCAGCGCGGTCCACGCTACGACCGCGCAAGGCGCCGACGGTCGGCGGGCCGGTTACGCTCGAGGAGGCGCGGACGCTGGCGCGTGCGACGCAGCCGAAACGTGCGCTGAGGCGCGCGCCGGTCGGCCCGACGGCCACGCCAGCGTCCGTCGGTGAGGAACGAGAGCGCCTCGCTGCGCAGCAGCGTGCCGAGCGGGAACGCCGCGTACGCGAATACAAGGCGACGATGGAGATCATGAAGCGGCGCGGCGCGCGACGAGCCGCACCGAAGGGCGCGGCGAAACGGCGACGCGCGCCCGGCGCTCCGGCCGCCGGGTTCCAGCCGCTGCAAGTGTTCGCCGAAGGCGACTCGTGGTTCGACTACCCGCCGTTTCTGTTCAAGGGCGGAATCATCCCGCGCCTCGAAAGCCGGCTCGGCGTTCCGATACTGAACCTGGCCAAGGCCGGCGACGAAGTGCGCTTCATGCTCGGGGTGGAGCAGCGCATGCGCCTCGCCGAGTGCCTGACCGAAGGCTGCCCGGCCGGAGGGCCGTGGGACGTGCTGCTGTTCTCAGGTGGAGGCAACGACATCGTCGACAATCCGATGGCGCTCTGGGTGCGCGACTGGGATCCTGCGATTCCGCCGGCGGCTCACCTCAATCAGCCACGCTTCGATACCGCGCTCGGACTGGTACGCGCCGGCTACGAGGACCTGATCGCCCTGCGGGACAAGCTGAGCCCCAACACGCATCTCGTGTTCCATGGCTACGACTTCGCGATTCCCGACGGCCGGGGCATCTGCCATCTCGGGCCCTGGCTGAAGCCGACGTTCGACCTGCGTGGCTTCCCGACGCGTGCCGCCGCCTTTGCCGTCGTCGAAGCGATGTTGAAGCAGTTCGCGGCGATGCTGGCGGCGCTGGCCGCGCACCCCAAGGTCACGTTCATCAACGGCCAGGGCACGCTCGCGCCGAACCCGGGCGCGTGGCACAACGAACTTCATCCGAACCGGGAAGGCTTCGACAAGTTCGCGGACGTTTTTACCGTGCAGCTGCGCGCGCTCTTCCCGGGGCGCGTGTCGTAAACCTCGGGAAAGGGGCCTCGCGGCGAGGCCCTGCCTACCTCGACCCCAGTTTCAGGTCGGCGATGAACTTCGGTGCGTCGGCCTCCAGCCTGGCAACGACTTCGTCGCGCCGTCGCGCGTAGAAGTCGGTATTGAGCGTCATGCGCTGCGCTGCCGTCCAGAAGTTGACCTGCTGGGCGCCCCACTTGAAGAACAGGAAGCGTTTGCGTTCGTCGATGCTGCGGAAGTAGAAGGCGCCGGCCGCCATCGAGAGCGCGCCGTTGGGCGCACGCTGCACGGCGCCCAGCTGGAAGTTGCCGCTGCCCTCCATCGAGGAGTGAAAGTCGAACAGCCGGATCGTGCCGTCGTCCTCCTTGAGCTGGGAGAGCGCCGCCACCGACTGCTGCAGCACCGCCAGCTGGTTCTGGGTGGCGATCGCGGTGATGATGGCGAGCGCCGCCTGGTCCATGCGGAACTCGCCTTCGCTCTGATCAAAGCGGGTGAAAGCGAACTGCTCGGTCGCCCAGCCCAGGTTTTCCAGGATCTCGACGTACTTCTGGTACCAGAACTGCGTCTGCGTGAAGCGGTCGAACGAGCCGCTCGCCCCGCGCTGGGCGAGCTGCACCGAGTAAAGAACGTCGCTCTTCTCCTGTTCGCTGACGCCCTCGACGAACGACATGAGGCTGCCGACGTTGACCTTGGCGTCGTAGGCCGGCGCCAGTGCGCCGGTGCGCCGGCGCTTCGGCGCCGCCTTCCCGGCGCGGGCCTTGCGCCGGGCGGGTGCGGGCGCCAGTCCTTCCACGGGGGGCGGCAATGACAGGTCACGGATGTAGGCAGCGACGCCCAGCGGCACGACGTCGTGGTCGGGCATCGTCGACTCGGGCGCACGTGCACGGCCCTTGCCGCGGCGGGCCCGCGCGGGAAGCGGTGGCGGCTCGGGTGAAATCAGGCGTCCGGCATCGTCGAACGTGGCTTCGAGAAGGAAGTTTGCCTCGCCCTGCGTATAGGCAGGGTCCCAGTGCGTGTTTTCCGGTACGTGGCAATGGCCATAGTGCCCGCTCTGGGTGTCCCAGATCTGCGGATCCCGGTTGTGGCCGCCCGGATCGCGGCCATTGCGCGCCGGGCGCGGAAGGCCGGCCGGCCACACTCTCGGTACGCCGTGCGTCTCCTCGATCCAGCGGCACAGGCGCGCGAGGTTCGTCAACGCGCGCCGGTCCTTCGGAAGGTGCGCGAAACCGACGAGCTCGATCTGGACCGCCGAGTCGCGGTTGGTCTGCACGCCGCCTGGATCGTTACGCAGCGCGCGTGCACCCTCCGCGGTGTCGATGTGCTGAATGATGCGCGTCGCATCGACCGTGAAGTGCGGGTCCGAGCGGTTCGTCCGGAACGCGTTCATCGCCCCTTCGGCGGTGCTGCCTTCAGTCGTGTGATGGACGACCTTGAACGGTCCACCGACATGCGAGCCTGAGGAGCCCGAAATCGGGCGCCATGTCGCGAAT
>Ga0105097_10001040_pt1 | contig 13054 bp, 18 predicted proteins | sample PPLLak12cMay2015_FD_87035 | JGI IMG/M metagenome (GOLD analysis project Ga0105097, IMG submission 87035) | Freshwater sediment microbial communities from Prairie Pothole Lake near Jamestown, North Dakota, USA - PPLs Lake P7 Core (1) Depth... | ecosystem: Environmental > Aquatic > Freshwater >... | reverse complement strand
GTCGGCTAGGTACCCGAGCGTCTTGAGGGCTTCCTTGTACACCTCGTCCAGCTTCCGGGTCCAGAGGATCACCTCATCGGTGTCCCGTCTCATCCCCTCAGGGTCCCCGACGTAGTCCCTCCCATTCGGCCAGATCATGCTGGCCACCTTGATCGCCCCTGCGACATGAGAGCAGAACCGCTCCATGTCGTCGTAGAGCTGCCTGGGATTGGTTCCGTTCAGGTTGATGGTGGGGGTCATCTACTTCCTCTCCCTTTCCGCGATCATCGCGTCGGCAATCAGATACGCTTGCCGGGCCACTTCTTCCGGGGTCGAGTGCTTGCCCATCATGGCGGGTTCGGCCTGTCCCGCGAACCAGTCGCGGAGGGTCATGCCCTCCTCGAGGTAGCAGCTACAGGGGTCGGCATGATTGTCTTTCCCGCAGTGCCCCGCAAATGCCCCAGGAAACGCGGGGCCTCCGTCGTCTTTCTTAGGCATCCTTCTTCTCCTTCAGCTCGTATCCCATCTCCTTCAGGAGCTCCTCCCCGATCTGGCCGTGATACTTGGGGAGGATCCGCCGGGCCAGCCAGAACTGCCCGTCCGTGAGCGTCCGGCGGGCCGCCAGGGACTTGCCGATCTTGGAGTCGCAGCCGTTGTAGCCGACATTGTCGCGCTCGATCGCACCGTCGCAGACGCCCGCCAGGATCTGGAGGCCCTCGAGGGCCGCCGCCTTCTGCTCGTCCGTGGCCGGCGGGTACTTCGACGGCCGGGGGGCGCCCCCCAGGGCCGGGAGGTCGCGCTCGAAGGGCAGGTCCAGGGCCTTGTCCATGACCTCCTGCTTCTCGATAATCATCTGGGCCATCTTGGCGTCGAGGGAGCCGTCCACCACGAGGTGCTGGACGAGGACGTTCCCTTCCTGGCCGATGCGGTGGGCCCGGGCCTCGGCTTGTGACACGTTCGCGGGCACCCAGTCGAGTTCCGCCATGATGACCGTCGAGGCGGCGGTGAGCGTGATCCCCACGCCGGCGGCGGTGATCGAGCCGATGAAGACCTTGCAGGACGGATCGGTTTGGAACCGATCCACCAGGCCCGGGCGGGCCTCCTGAGGGGTGTCCCCAGTAATCACAACGCAAGAACTCCCGTAGTGCTTCTCCAGCTCGTCGATAACGTCATGATGATGCGCGAAAACGATCAGCTTGTCAAGCTCTTCTAGAACTCCGTCGAGGTGCTCGATCACGGGATTGATCTTCGAGACGGCCAGGTCGTGCCGGGCCTTGGCCATGGCGCTGAAGGCGATCCCGTAGGCCTTGCGGAGCCGCTTCACGGCTTCCTTGTAGGAGGCCTCGTCGCCGGCGGCATGGGCCAGATCCGCTTCTGCCTGGGCCGTGTTGATCTCCTCCTCCGACTCCTTCCAGATCCGGAGCTCCTCCTCCGCGGCATCTCGCATGACCGTGTTGCCGCTGATCGATAGCGGGATGATCTGGCGCCGGATGGGCGGGAGGTCCCGCAAAACGTCCTTCTTCAGACGCCTCACCATGCAGGACGCTCTCATCTTTTCTTGGAGTTCAGGGAGGTTGGTGGCTCCGCTGAAGTCCCAGCCGTACTTCCCTTGGTAGGCCCCGCAGTATCGCTTGGCAAACGGAAAGAACGCGGGGAAGGCGTCCGGGGCCAGGACGTTCAGGAGGCCGAAGATTTCGATCGGGCGATTGAGGATGGGCGTCCCGGTCAAGAGGAGCCGTCGGCGGCAGTTCTTGATCAGGCCAGGCTCGTCCACTTCCCCCGCCTTCCTTTGCTTTGGAGTGGCCTTCTTTCCCAGAACGAGCTTGGATCTCTTGGCGTTCGGGGTCTTCAAGTAGTGGGCCTCGTCCACGACCAGCATATCCCACTGCCGGGCCATGACCCAGTTGAAGAAGGCATCCCCGCGCCGCCCGATGAGCTTCTCGTAGTTCGTGACGATGAACTCGTCCTTGTCGTCGGGGAGTTCCCGGCCCTCGATGGCCCGGATCCTCATGGGCCTGACGAGCCACTTCTTGGCCTCGCGGGCCCAGTTGACCCGGAGGGTGCTGGGGCAGATCACCAGGACCCGCTTGATGGTCGGATCGGCGTTGATGACGCCCAGGGACTCCACGGATTTTCCCAGTCCCATCTCGTCAGCCAGCAAAACCCCGGGGTGCTTGAGCGCGTAGGCGATCCCCGCCTTCTGGAAGGGCAGGTACTCAAGCCCCGCCGGCCGGGGGATGTCGATGTCGGAATCCAAGGCCTTCGAGGCCTCTTGGGAGGCCTTGACACCCTCGAGGTCGGCCCGGACGTCCTCCGCGGCGTAGGAGGCCAGCCTGGCGGCGGTGACGCGGTCGGGCGTCCACCACTGGGCGCCGACGCCGGACTTGCAGGCCCGGCACCCGGAGCGGTCGCACTTCCCCGCCCCGGGATGCCACCACCACCCGGCGGCCTTGAGGATGGTCCGCTCCTCGTAGATGGAGAAGGCGGTCCAGACGTCCCCGGTACGTTCGATCCTCATCCTACGCCTCCACCACCCGGTACTCCCGAACGAGCGTCCACCGGGAGAAGAGGTCGCGCCCGTAGGCCTCAGCCTCTTCCTTGGTCGCGAACCGGAGCTGGTTGCCCACCCACTCCCCGGAAGAGTCCGCGATCACTTCGACCTTGAACTGACTGGCCTTCTTGGCGGGCACGAAGAGCTCAAACATATCAGTCCTCCTTAACCACTTCCTGTACGGCACTTGCTGGTATTTTTCCCTCGACGTAAAGATCCTCCTCCACCGGGCTGCGGTGAACGTCCAGCTCAGACGTGTCTACTTTCAGGATCACGGCGCCGGGGCTGCGGTATCCCTCGACGTACTCCTTGGCTTCCTTGATGGTCTCAAACAGAAAGACGCCCTCCACGAGATGAAAGGCATCGTCCACGCTGATGTCCGGCCAGTGACGCCGGAAGTACTTGATGGCCTTTTCCTTGTCTCCGTCAAAACGGTCGAGCGGAGAGAGGATGTCTTTCCCGTCCCACTTCCCTCGGGTGACGTGGTACCCCACGGTGATCTTTGGGTTCGCCACCTTCAGTCTCTTGGGCATCTGGACGACCTTGGCCTTGACCTCGCCCCGGAACTCCATCCCCCACCGGGTGATGGAGTAGATCGTCTGGGGGCGCCCCCGACGGCTCGTGTCCCGGCCCACGCGGAGGACGTACCCCCAGCGGGCGAACTTCCCCAGCCAGGCCGAAGCCACCGCGGGATCAAGGGTAAGCTGCTTCGCGAGGGCCTCGGCGGTGACCTCTTTGCCCCCGGAACCTACCTTCCGGACGGCTTTCAGGATGTCGAACCAGTTCATCGATCGCCTCCATTAAAAGTATACCCACAACCCAACCTATTGTCAACATAATCTTGATAAAAGAATTCTGGCACAGAATAGTAATACTATGCCAGGGGGAGGGGGCGGAAAAGCCTCTGGAAGGACATATTCCTCCTCGGTTCCCGGCCCCCGGAGGGCTATCGGACGCCTCCGGAGGCCCTGGTTGACCTAGGACGCGCTGGCCGGCGGGAGAGGGTCTCCTGGGCCGGGATCGCCCCCTCCTGGCCCAGGAAGGGAGTCCGGGGGCATCCCTGGAGGAAAAACGGGTCTCCCTCCGCTCCCCGCAACGATCAGGGGATTGCGGCAGCAGGGGCAGACGTCTGCCGGGGAATCCACCACTCGGACGACGAACACCACCTCCCCGTCGGGAAGAGAGGACATTCCGATCGCTCCCGGGAACGCTCCTCCCCCTTTCGCCACTCGTACCATCGGAGTCAGCTCCGCGCAGCCCCCGGCCTCGATCAGGGTGCCTACCACCCGGGCCGGGCCCTCGTAGCAGGCCCTGACCCCAGCCGAGGCTCCCGGCAGAGGGGCGCCCATCGCCTGAACCATCTTCATGACTTCCGCTTCGGTGAAGGCGGGGAAAGTAGGCGGGGCCTCCCCGTGGCCGGACGGACAAGACCGGAGGATTTCCTGACGGAGCTTCCTGTCGATCCCCCAGAGCGCGACCCGCCGCCAGGCCCAGGACAGGATTCCCATGAGGGCCGTCACCCCGGCCACCCCGCCGGCGGCGCCGAACGCCGCGGCCCAGAAGAGTTCGTTGATGGTCATTGAGCCTCCCACAGATCGATCTGCTTCTGAAGAAGACTGCGGTACTCAGCCGTCGGAAGCTTTGTGCATGATCTCGTATAATGAAGGACGTAAGCTTCTTTCCCTCGAGAAACAACATTCCAGCAATTAAACGCGCAGGGAATTTTAAAGAATGGAACCCCGTGTTCGATCACGCGAATGTTGATGTACGTCTGTTCGTAAAAAGCAAACGCATAAACAGGGGGATCTGAGAACACGCCCCGGTGTCCTCGGTCACACACGAACACCCCTGTCGAGAAATACAGATCGCCGTGGTTGGGAACGGGAAGATGAAGCGACCTGGCGTGGCTCTCATAAATCCCGCGAATCCACATCCGCTCGCTTTCCGGGTTGGGTGGTTTGATGACGGCCCCGAAGCTACCCACTGGAACCAAATCCAGAAGACTGGGGGTATCCTTTCGGACGATGCAGTCGGCATCAATAACCACTACCCTGTCATAGGAGTCCAGAAGTTCACGCACACGAAGCTTTTCGTAAGCGTGAAGGCGTGTTGGGAACTTTCCGTCTCGTATCACAATAAAGTCAGATCCCATTTTCTTGGCGTACCGCTCGATGGTTGGCCCGGAGGTCAGAAGAATATCCCCCCAGTCCCCTCCAACCGCAACGGTCATAACCGCCGTCTTCATCGAAATTTCTCCAGAGGCTCTTCCCCGTTTTCCTTCCACAGACGAAGCGGTTCGGGCCACGGAGGAGGATTAACCACCACCGTTCCGTCTGCGTAGTAGCCGCCACCGCCAATAAAACATCTCATGTGCTGATGGAAACACCCAGCAACTCTTTTTAGCTTCAGCCCATCCTTGGTAACAGCGATAGGATGGCGCTCTGGGTTTGGGTTTGATCCTCCCCGGCGAATAGGAAAATCGATACCCGAGATCTTCCCTGGCCATGCCCTACGATGCCACTCGCGAACGAACGACCAGTGTTGGCCGTGAATGTCCACATGGATCGTTGGGGTCTCTACCAGAAAACGAGCCGCTTCCGGCCAAAGGCCAGAGACAGAATCCCTGGACCAGTACTCGTCGCAATCCGTATAGACAATGACGTCGGGAGAAAACATTGAGCGGGCAAGCGAATCCAGCCGAAGAAGCGCGGAGGCAGCCCGAAAGACCTCTTTCCCGTGTCCGTAAATGGGTTCGTAAATCCATGTCACGGAAGAGGGAAGCCGGGAAAAGACAAGGTGATGCTCTTCTGGACAGTTATCCAAAACGATATGCCGACCCATGGAGGCGTGGTATTCGATAGACCCCATGAGGAAGTTGTACTCCCTTCGGCACCCTTTTTCGTCAGCGGCCCCGCACACGGTAATAAAAACAGCGTTCATTTTGGCCAGTCCGTTTCTCCGCGCTCTAGGCGACGGTTCCTGAAAGTAAACGATCCATAGGGACGGTTAGAGAGATCATGGTGCAGATGAACGCAACGGGCATCCGTCTCGGAAGCGTGTATTCCGAGCTTCTTTCCGAGCGTCTCAAAAAAGTCGAAGTCTTCTCCTCCGTACCCGATTATCCTGGTGTCATAACGGTAAGAAAGCATAATGTCCCTACGACACAGAAAACGAGAAGACCCTTGGTATGAAATCTGAGGCCCAGAAGAGATCCTCTGGGCAACGTCGTCCCCTTCTTTTGTTAGCCAGACTGGGACGCTCCCAAATCCCGTTCCAGGAAATGTGTTTGGGGCTTTGACGAGGATGGTGTCGGCGTCCATGTCAAGCGACCACTCGTATTTACGCGAAACGGCATAATCAAGAGCGGAATTCTTGAGATCCGAAAACAGGATCATCCCGTCGTCAGAAAAGCACTTCCGACGCAAAACCTCCGAACGTATTCCAGGAGATACCCCTTTTTCCGAAACAACAAGCTTGTCGAACTCCTCCCAGCAAGGAAGAAGGAGTCTTTGAAGTTTCAGCATCTTTTCCCAGCGAGGGATGGCGCTTTTTGTTAGCAGATAATACAGGAGAAGGTTTTTATTTCTCAAATCCGCCGTTCTCCAAAAGTTCCTTTCCGTCCACTGTCAAGCTAACGTCGTCGACCCACATTGCCCCGGACTTTATCGTTGCGGTTATGTTAACGTCCATCCACGCAGCGTTCTCTGGAACCTTGACTTCTCCGGAAGCTTTTTTCCACCAAGGACAGTCTTTCTCGAAAAGAGGACCACCGTACCCACAAAACCTTCCAGCACTATCAAAGAATCGGACATTGACCTTCCCTACGGCATCCGTATCGGAACAATACACCCATGCCGAAACAATAACAAGGTCGCCGGGTTTCGCGGAAACTTCCTTGCAATGGAACCCAGAATGGTTGGACTCTGGACCGGAAGGGATCAGCCTCATGCACTTCTTTCCCGTATTCCCCCATCCGCTCTCGAGGTAGGCTGATCTGACGTCGGGAACCCATCCCGCAGGAAACCCCGCAGACTTCTTCGACTTCTCGCTCCCCGGGGGCGGCGCGGCCAGCTTCCTGAACTGGAGCCGGAGCTTAAGCTTCCAGGGGTCTTCCACGAGCGGCCACGCCTTAGCGTACCAGTGGATCGCCCGCTCCCGGCAAAGCTTCCTGAGCTCCGTCCGCTTGTCGCCGGCGGCGACCCACTCGTCCCCCACCCCGATCATCTCCGGGCCGGTCTTCCCGCCGGCGGCGTCGGCCTGGAAGGCCTTCTTCAGGATCACGTCGGAGCCCCGGTCGATGAAGGGCCCGGCACCCTCCCAGTCGGACCTGGCCCAGGCCAGGTACTTCCCGATCGCGAGGTTGGCCGCCGGATCGTCCGGCTTCTCCGCGAGCTTCGCTTCGGCCTTCTTGGCCTCGGCTTCCGTGGGGATTCCCTGGCCCAGGAGGGCCAGTAGCGCAAGTGCGGTCAACACGTCACACCTCCGGAAAATCGTAGACGTAGACATCGTCTTCCCATCGAGCCAGCGCGACCAGGATTCTTCTCTTGTCCACCTCGACCACATAGTCGACGAAGTCGTTCCCGAGGTGATGCCCTGTTCCCGGCTTTAGGTTTCTTCTGCCACCAAGGTCGTCCAGGACGGCCCAGACAAGACTGGGCTCGTAGCTGTTTTCGAATACGATGTCTACGGGAGGGTTCTTCTTGAATTCGAACACATAGTCATCCAGGTCCCGGGCCGAGAAAGGCCCCCGGTACACGGTTCCCGCAACGACGTTTACGGCGTCGATCTTTCCTCTTCTCCTCTCAACATAGGCGACCACGCTGACTTGGGTCGTCGTGGCTTTCAGGACGGACTTCAGGCTCTTCGTCCCGGGCATGGACAGGAGGGTGGACACGGGCTCCTTGACCCCCTCCGTCAGGAGCCAAGTCGTGGCCTCGCGGCTCGGCTTTCTCTCCCGAAACCTCTTGACGAATTCCCGGGTCAGAACGACCTTGACCAGGACTCCCTCGTAAGGAAAGGAGAAGGCCTCCCCCGGACGGTCATAGGAAGGGTTCATCGACCGGCCTTTCTGCCCCAGTCCCGCCTCTTGCATCGCGGGCACTCGACGGGGCTCCCCGTGGTCTTCCGGGCGATCCACCGATGCCCACACCTGGCGCACGTCCACACCGGAACCTGGATGGTCTTCATACTATCATCATAGCATGGTCCGGGTCGGCTGTCAAGCCGGAAGGGTTTTTTGGGTTAACGCTTCTCGCCCAGGTAGGCCACCCCCCAGCCGCTCCGGGGGTCGTCCCCGGCGGCGGGGGAGGCCGGGACGTACCAGACGGCGACCTTCCGGCACTGGTCGAAGAGCGTGACCATGGCGGCGTGGTTCATCCTCCAGTAGTCGCCCCCGTAGCTGACGTCGGTCCCCTGGAAGTTCCCTCCCGGGTGGTAGGGCCACACGGAGGGCACCCCGACGTACACGATCCCGCCGGGGGCCAGGACGCGCTGGATCTCCGCAGCCGCCAGCCAGAACTTCGGGATATGCTCGAGGACGGAGAAGCAGACGACGAGGTCGAAGCTCCCGTCCGGGATCCCCTCCATGCGGCAGGCGTCCATCCGGTAGTCGACCCCGGGCCGGGGGTCGTAGAGGTCCATGACCTTCGACCCCGGGACCACCCGGCCGCCCCAGGGGAACCCGACCTCGAGGACGCGCTTCCCGGCAAAGAGTAAGCGGATACGCTGAGTGATCTGCTGGTGCTTCTCCCGGCCCTCGTCGACGGCGGGACTCCACCACAGGGTGAAGGAGCCCTTGATCTGCTCGACCCTCTCGATTCCCAGCTTCGAGGCCAGGCCCAGGAGACTTTCTACGACCGTCAAGGAATGACCTCCCAGATCGACGGCCACTGCTCGATGCAGCGGCCATACCCGTTTTCTTTCAGGAACGGGAAGAGGTCCAGGCGTTCCTTCAGGCCGGCCGCCTCGAAGTGCGGGCGCCACCAGGTGGGCTGGCAGAAGGTGATGTGGTGGTTCTGCTCGGGATGCCAGTAGAGCTGGATGTTCGTCCAGACGAACCGCCTCGAGACACGACGGAGTTCCTTGATGGCCTGGGGGACGAGCTCCTGGGGGATGTGGCTGAGGACCCCGACGCAGATCACGAGGTCAGCGGAGGCGTCCTCGAAGGGGAGGTGCTCCGTGATGTCTCCCCACTTGGCTCCGCAGACGGAATGCTCGACGCTCCAGGTTCCGTACTCGGCCCCGTCTGCCCGCAGGCCCAGGTTCCGGAGGTGCCGGACCACATACCCGATCCCGCACCCGACCTCGACGACGTAGTACGGCTTGTCCGGCTTCGGCAGCTCCTTCTCGAGGAACCGCTTGGCCGTGGCGGCGCAGTTCATGAAGTTCCCGTTGTCCTTGCCGCGGAAAGCCTCTTGTCCGGGGCCGGCCGCCATCGGGTGGTTCCAGTAGGACTCTCCGTACTGCTCCGGCAGATTTTTCCTGGTCATTGTTTCTCCACCACAAAGAGGATCGAGTATTCCTTCCGGGAGCAGGACAGGATGTTCGCCCCCGTCACCTGCTCCCAGTGCCACCGCATGGTGTCCATGGTCAGGAAGTGCTTGTGGGCCGGGTTCCGGGCCTTCGGGGCCTGGGGTGCGTAGACGTACAGGGTCTCGTCGGGGACGCAGAGGACGAGCCGCCCCTTCCTGGCGACCAGGCTCCACCACCACCAGAGGTTCTCCCCGACCGGCTCCCTGAGATGCTCGAGCGTGTGGGACGAGAAGACGACCGGCCACCCCCCGAGGCCGGGGAGCCCGAGGGCCCCCAGTCTGGCGACCAGGGCCTCCTTGTCCGTGGCCCCGACCTTGGCGACGACGTCGGGCTTGGCGATGGTGCTCTCCGAGCAGTCGTCGACCCCGATGGCCCAGGGGACGATCTTCTTCTCCCCGCACCCCAGATCGATGACACGCTTCCCCTCGAGAAAGTCCTTGACGAGGGGCAGGATCTTTTCCGATTCGGTCATCATGACGGCCTCCCGACGTGCGCCTCCACGGTGTCCACGACGGATTCCGGCTTGAGCTTCTCCATGCACCTGGGGACCTTCGTCCGCTCCCGGAAGCACTCGCTGGCCACCCGCGGGGCCGGGAGGTAGTGGTGGCACCCCAGGCAACCGGCCTCCTCGAGCGGCGCCGTGATCCCGACGGCGATCCCGTCGTACTCGGATCGGGTCGGGAGCCGGTAGGCGGGGTCGATGCACCCGAAAATCCCGAACGTCGGGGTCCGGCCGGCGAGGGCCATGTGCATCGGGGCCGAGTCGATCCCGACGAAGGCCCTGGCCTTCCCCAGAACAGCCACGAGCTGGTGGAACGAGGTCTTTCCCCTGAGGTCGAGATCGTTTTCGGCCTGGTGGGCGTCCTTGCCGCCGACCAGGGCGATCTTCCATCCCCGCTCCTTCAGCCTCTTCGCCGTCTCATCGAACTTCTCGGCCCCCCAGTTCCGGCCGGGCCAGAGGGTCGGCCCCGGGTGGATCGCGATCCACGGATCCGCCCCCAGGAGGCCGTCGGCGTAGGCGACGTCCTCCTCCCCCGGGTAGAGGTCCGGGACGAATCCCCCGGGGACGTCGACGAGGTCGTACACCCCGCAGACGTCCGCGTAGGCCTCCACGATATGGGCGATGGGCCGCTTCTCGTAGGCCAGGTTGAGGTCGAAGAAGAGGTCGTACTTGCTGAGCTGCCGGAGGATCTTGGTGCCGCAGTAGGTGAGGTGAGGGTTCCGCTTGTAGACCTCCGGGAACCGGGTGACCATGGAGATATCCGCCGTCGGATACTTCAGCCGGAGGGCCCGGATCACCGGGGTGGTCAGGATCACGTCCCCGAGCGCGACGTCGCGGACGACCAGGATCGTCTTCGCCCCGAATCCCCGGCGGGCCAGGTAGCCCTTCCACTTCTCGAGGAAGACCTTCTGGTTGCGGAGGTAGAACCCATGGAGGTCCACGTCCGCGACGATCTTCGACGTGGCCGCGCCCTGGTGGTAGATCGGTAGCGGCACGAAGACGAGCTTGTACCCGGCCTGGCGCATCCTGAGAGACAGGTCGGAGTCCTCGTAGTACGCGAAGATATAGTCGCCGGAGAACAGGTCATGTTGCTCGAGCAAGTCCGTCCGGATCATCAGGCACGAGGCCTCGACGTACTCCGGGGTCTCCGAGGGGCGCCCGATCCCGTTCTTGTCGATCCCGCAGCAGGTTCCCTTGATTCCGCAGATCGCGTTCAGGGGGTCCGACTCGAGGGCGGCCGACATATCCCTGAGCCAGCGCCCGCAGACCTCCAGGTCGTTGTTGAGGACGACGAAATACTGGGGCTTCTGGTCGTAGCCCCGGCCCATGACGAGCGCGAGGGCCTCGTTGTGGGGAACCCCGAACCCCATGTTCCGGTCGTTCTTCACGACGATCAGGTTCGACCGGTCCTTCTCGATCAACTCCAGGTACTCCCGCGTCCCGTCGCTCGAGGCGTTGTCGGTCACGACGAGGACGTAGTCCTGGCCTTCGCTGCAGACGAACACGGACTCGAGGCACTTCCGCGTGAGCTCGAGGTTGTTGTGGACGGCGATCGAGATCGCGTAGCGCATAGGTCACCCCCTCGGATTACTTCTGGCATGGAACTCAGGGCGGATCACGCAATTCACTGGACGATGCCTCGTTCTGTACCCGATTCCTCTGCGGCCGACCTGTTCGCGGCGATCCCGGCGCCCCTGCATGACCCGATCAAACTCTTCCGACGAAAGCAAGGCAACCCCAGTTGGGTAGTAGACCACGTTCCCGGTGCTCGTGCCGGCCGTCTCTCGGGTCGGACCATAGGGGTCAGTCGAAGTCGTGTCGTACCGGGTCGCCAAGATCACGGAAGGCTCCTGCTACTTCCTGACCGTCGATACCACGATCATGCCGGAGATCCGGGCCTCCACCACGTCGGGCCGCGACAGCACTTCCTTCTGGGCCTGCTGCGCCTTCGAGTAGAGGTCGGAGTTCCAGGGAAGCCCCTCCTCATCCACGAGGTTCTCCCGGATCCCGTCCTTCGTCAGGAAGTCGATTTCGTACCTCAGCACCTTCGGTTCCATGAGAGCTCCCCTTTCCGCTGATCGTGAAGGACAGCGTCCGCTTGATGCCGATCACCTGGGCGATCCGGTCGTCGCGGGCCAGCGACCCGGCGACCGCCAGGGCCGACTGCCGGGTGGGCCACAGGTCCCGTTCGGACTTCTTGTCGGCAGCCCGGGCCCACTTCCCGTCGGTCATCTTGATCCAGACTTCGTAGGTCGTGTCGTCGTTCATCACTTCTCGTCCCTTCGGAGGACTTTCATCCCGGGCCGGCGGCTCTCCATGGGATGCCGCTCTTCGGGCTGGGGCTCGATGCCGTCGGGAAGCGGCTCCTCCTCTTCCTCGAAGAAGTCCTCCTCCGTGGCCAGCGTCACCGGGTTCACGACGAACGAGGTGATCGGGATCCAGGCGGCCGGAACCTTCGTCTCCGGATCCTCCGGGATGGCCGCGAACAGGACCTCGTCCCCGTCGTGCCTCATGGCCAGGGCCACGCCTTCCACACTCACGGGCTTCTCTTCCCCTTCCGGGATCATGATCCGGTGGCCGACCAGGCCGCCCGGCCAGATGATGACGGTGCTTTCCATGCGCCCTCCTACGGTATCAGGATCGCGTGTCCGTTCAGGTTGTGGATGACGAAGTACCCGCCCCTCTTGAGCTCGTCGACGTACCGGGTGACGCCCCCGCAGTTCCGGAACCCGTAGTCATCGAAGACGATGACTCCCCCGGAAGACATCCTGGGGGTGGCCCAGAGGGTGGTTTCCTTCGCGCTCTCGTAGATGTCCACGTCGACGTGAACCATCCGGAAGAAGGACTCGCTCCAGGCCACCTTGGCCGGGAAGATTCCCTGGACGATGATCGCGTTCTCGAGGCCGTGCTTGTCGATCAGGTCGTCGAGGATCTTGACGGGGGCGTCGGCGTGTTCCCCTCCGCGGTAGACCGGGTCCTGGGCCGTGATCTTCTCCTTCGGAACGCCGGCGAACGTGTCGCAGAGGTAGATCTTGCAGTCGAGTCCGAGCTGGCGGGCCCGCCAGGCCATGAGGCACCCGGTGCCGCCCCGCCAGACCCCGACCTCGAGGATGTCCCCCGACACGCCCTTGAGCTGTCCCAGGAGGTCCCAGAGTTCCCAGCACCGGACCTCCTCCACGAGCGTGTACGGCTTGAAGGTCTGGTAGGCCTTCTGGAATTCAGAGTCCACCTTCCAGGGAGCGTACTGGGACGTGACGACGATGGGCTCGTAGTGCAGGTCCATCTAACCTTCCGTTTCCGGCCCCTCTTCCTTGGCAACGATCTCCTGGTGGCAGGTCGGACAGACCCGCCGCTCTCCCGCCTGCTCCTGCTGGACGATCACGTCGTAGGCCATAGGGCCGTCATCGGACTCCTTGGCCTTGAAGCTGACCCTCTGGCCCGTCTCGAGGAACCTGTATCCCGTCATGAGGATCCCGGAGTGGTGGACGAAG
>Ga0105097_10001039_pt1 | contig 13059 bp, 9 predicted proteins | sample PPLLak12cMay2015_FD_87035 | JGI IMG/M metagenome (GOLD analysis project Ga0105097, IMG submission 87035) | Freshwater sediment microbial communities from Prairie Pothole Lake near Jamestown, North Dakota, USA - PPLs Lake P7 Core (1) Depth... | ecosystem: Environmental > Aquatic > Freshwater >... | reverse complement strand
GCGTGGGTGTCAGCACCGGGACCGGTATGATGACCCGTTTGCGGAGGCCGGCTTCCTCGGCATAGATCTCGAGAAGCCGCTGATAAGTCATGATATCCGGGCCGCCGATATCGTAGGTTTCGCCCGTGGTTTCCGGGTGCTCCAAACAGCCGACCAGGTAGCCGATGACGTTGCTGATGGCAATCGGTTGGTTCTGGGAGCGCACCCAGCGGGGGGTGGTCATGGCCGGAAGGCGTTCGACCAGGTAGCGCAGGATTTCGAAGGAGGCGCTGCCGGAACCCAGTATCATGGGGGTGCGCAGATCGGTCGTGGGCACCCGGCCGGCCTGAAGGATCCGGGCGACTTCGATGCGCGAGGAAAGGTGCTTGCTGAGGGTTCCGTGCTTGGCCTCGGCCAGCCCGCCCAGGTAGATGATCCGATTGATGCCCGCGGCCTCCGCTGCGGCTGCCATGTTGCGGGCCGCGGTGCGGTCGGCCTCCGCGAACCGTTCTTTCTGGGCAATCATGGAATGTACGAGATAATAGGCGACTTCGCAGCCCGCGGCGGCTGCTTCAAGCGAAGCGGGATCCAGCACGTCGCCCTTTACCAACTCCGCTTCGGAGTGGCCGGCCCAGGGGCTGCAAGCCAGTTTTTCGACGGAGCGAGCCATCGCCCGTACGCGATATCCCTTCTGTAGCAGGGCGGGAATCAGACGTCCACCGACATAGCCGGTGGCACCGGCAACCAGGATAGGACGATTCGTGTTCATCTTCAGGCGTGGTTCCTCAATTTCAGAGCCAGCGGGTGCGGGTTCAGGTACACCTGCTGCTTCAAGTACGGTTGATCATACTTGCGCACATAATGATTCAGCAGCGTGATCGGCACGATCAATGGGACGTACTCCCGGCGGTACTGGTCAAAAACCTCCAGCAACTCCTGTTTTTCGTCGGCGGTCAGCTGCTGCTTGAAGTAGCCCATGATGTGCTGCAGCACGTTCATGTTCTTTTTGAGAGTGGTCTTCAGCCGCAGGGCTTCGAGCAGCAGCCGCTCGTAGTCGGTGTAGACCTCCCGGATCGGCAGGTGCCGGCCCTCGGCGACGAGCTTTCCCATGCGCTTGGCGTGCAAGGGGCTGTGGGACAAAATGAGCAGTTTGTGCCGGGTGTGGAAATCAACCAGCTGTTTCATGTTCGCCGGCTGGGTCAGCGTCTCGCGCCAGCGCTTCAGGGTGAAGATCTGCTCGATGAAGGTCTCCCTGAGTTTGGCGTCGTTGAGACGGCCCTCCTCCTCCACGGGAAGCAAGGGGAAGTGCCGCGTGAACGCCCGGGCGAACATGCCGACCCCCTTCTTTTCCGCCATGCCCTTGGCGTTGTAAACCTTGACCCGTTCCAGTCCGCTGCTGGGGGAATCGCTTTTAAAGATGAACCCGCACAAGTTTTCCGTTTCGAGCTCGCAGACGCGCTTTTCAGCCCAGGCGGCCATGCGCTCGGTGTGGTCCACCTGGGTGCGCGTGGTCATGAACCGCGGGTTTTCGGGATCGCCCACCAGCCGGAAGGTTTCACGGGGGATGGAAAAACCGGCTTCCACCTCCGGGCACACCGGCACGAACTCCAGGTATTCCCCGAGCGTGCCCGTGAGATAGCGATCGTGTTTGTGGCTGCCGTCGAAACGCACCGGCTGGCCGAGCAGGCACGCACTGACGCCGATTCTAATCCGGTTTTCCATGGCCGATCTCCTTGCTTGAACTATTCCTGTCAAATATTGCCGGGTCCGATGGTCACGATGCCCAGATACCCGTCTACTGTAAGCGGGACGCCGCTTTGAATCAAGACGGTGGCGTCGGAAACGCCTGTGACGCAGGGCAGACCGCACTCGCGGGCGATGCCGCTCCATGGATCAGCATGCCGCCACGACGCTCCACGACGGCGGCCGCCAGCGGCACCACGAACGTCATGTTGGGATCAACGGCGTCGCAAACCAGGATATCGCCTTGGGCAAAATCCGCGAGATCCGTGAAAATCGGTTTCCTTGTTCGTGCGGCTGGTAATGAGCAACGCCATGCGGCAATCCCCCTGCAGGTTGCTGAACTTACCGGTGGTGCGCGGTGTTGCAAAATAAAGTGATCCTATATCATCTGAGAAGGCGAACGCCACCAGGCCGGCATACGTCTGGCCGCCGTTATGGGTCGAAAGCACCGCTAACTTCTGTCCGCTCAGAAGCTCGCGCAGCAACTGTCGGAAATCTTCATCCGATTCCATAAGGGACTCCCCCGTTTGCCTTTGGAAATCTCCTGCCTCCAAGCCCCGTCCTTTTCTGATTCTCCAATAGGGCGGCTTTCGTCAAATAGTTACTAAAACGGCATTCATGCCCGCACGGGGGCATAGAAAACTGAGGTTGGGCAGTCAAAAACGATGGCTTAAGGGTCAACGTCATCGGAAAAAGTCTCCGCATAGGCTCCGGCCCGGAGAAAAACCGGTTGGATGGTCCCCGGCTTCAACGTGAAGGCTCTCTGCCTTTGCCTCCGGCCAGCTCCGTCTCGCGCCGCAGCACGCGACCCGAGGTCGCACCGAGGATGCGGCCGTTCTCCACGGCCGGCCGGCCGTTTACGAAGACGTGGTCGATCCCGTCCGGACCGCGGTTGGGTTCTTCGAAGGTCGATCGATCGATGATGGTGCGGGGGTCGAATACGACCAGGTCCGCGTCGAAACCTTCCTGAAGCAGCCCCTTGCGTATCAGTCCGAAGGTCGCGGCGGGCAGGGACGTCATCTTGCGCACGGCCTCTTCGAGGCTCAAGACCGCTTCCTCCCGGACGTATTTTCCAAGTACCCTGGGGAAGGTGCCGGTCATGCGCGGGTGGACCCGGTTGACGCCGAAGCCCGGGATGCCGTCGCTTCCGATCATGGTCCAGGGGTCCTGTAGGATCCGGCAGATATCCTCTTCGCACATTCCGAAAAGGATCGCGATCACGCCGATGTTTTCCTCCGCGACGAGATCGAAAATTACCTCGTAGGGGCTCCTACTCTCCATTTCGGCGATCTGCGTGATCGTTTTGCCGACATAATCACGGTGTCGAGAAACAGAGATCATGATGCCGTCGAAGCCCGATCCCTTGAGGAGGTTGTCCCAACCCGGCTCGGTTCCGTCCTCAATGGCTTGAATGATGTCCCTGCGGAACGCCTCGTTCTTGAGCTTCCGGCTGAAGACGGACGGCCCGCCGGCCAGGGCCCGCGGCGGCAGGATCGCCGCGAGATAGGTCGAACCGGCGCGGTAGGGATACTGGTCGCAGGTCACCCCCATGCCGCGGTTCCGGGCTTCCGCCATCAGCCGGAGGGTTTCGCTGCTTTTCCCCCAGTTGTTCCGGCCGCCGATTTTGTGGTGGGCGATGTGGACGTGGACGCCGGCTTCCTCCCCGATCCGGATCGCTTCCGCGATGGCCTCCATCTCGCGGTCGCTTTCGCTGCGCATATGGGTGGCATAGATGCCCCCGAACGGGGCGAGCATTTTGGCCAGCGCGACGATCTCCTCCGTCGACGCATAGTTTCCGGGCGCATAGATCAGGCCCGTGGACAAGCCGAAGGCGCCCGCATGCATGGCTTGGGCCACGAGTGATTGCATGTCCTTGAGCTCCCGATCGGAAGGCGCCCGGTCGGCCATGCCCATGCAGCCCATGCGCACGGTGGAGTGTCCGACCAGCGCCATGACGTTGATCCCCGGCTTCACGCCTTCGAGCTTGCGCAGATAGTCGTCGAACGAGGTCGCATTCAGGTCGGCCCGCTCGATCTGCGCGCTGCCGATGATTTTCAGAAAATCCAAGAGCATTTCGCGATGGACGTCGCTGGCCGGAGCGGCGGATTGGCCGCAGTTGCCGATCACTTCGGTCGTGACGCCCTGACGGACTTTGTCGTCGCAGGTGGGGCAGCTCAGGAGGTAGAGATCGTCGTGCGTGTGAGTGTCGATGAAACCCGGGCTGACCACCCGGTCTTCGGCATCGACCGTCTGCCGGGCGAGGCCCGATTCTATCCTCGGGGCGATCCGGAGGATCCGGCCGCCGGCGATGCCGAGGTCGGCGCGGTAGCCGGATCGGCCGCTGCCGTCGACGATGCAGCCGTTCCGGATGATTAGATCGAACTGGTCCGCCATAGCCGCTCCTTCTGCTCCGATTTCGATGCCGCCGGGTTCGATAGTGCATCCGGCCCTACCACAACCCGCCAGGGCCTGCAAGACGCAGGCGAGGCCCATATTCCACCGCGGACGTTCGACAATGCTTTATCCGGCCGGATCTCGCGCCAATTATCTTGACATATCAAATTTGTATACTGTATACAGCATTGGAATTCGATTCAGCATTTGGTTTGCTCTCCGGATCGGATTGGGTCGTGCGGACACCACCCGCAGCCCGGCACCCCTCACCCCGCCAGGGAGGAGCGATGGACCTCTTCAAACGGCTTACCGTGCTTTCTCTCGAGCAGGCGACCGTCCTGCCCTACCTCACCTACCGGCTGGCCCAGGACGGCATGAACGTGATCCGCCTCGAGCACCCGGTCCACGGCGATCCCAACCGGATGATCGGCGACAACGTGCTCGGCGAAGAGCGCATGAACGCCTATTTTCTGTGCATCAATGCCGGCAAGAAGGCTCTCACCCTGAACTTGGCCGACCCGCAGGGGCAGGTCCTGTTTCACGACCTGATCCGCCGGCTGCCGGTAGATATTTTCGCCACCAACCAGCTGCCGCGCAACTATGCCAAGCTCGGAATCGACTACGAAACGCTGAAGAAAATCAAACCCGACCTGATCTGGCTGGGAGTCACCGGTTTCGGCCCGGACTGCAACGAGGGCGCCTATGATCCGATCCTGCAGGCGCGCTCCGGGTTGATGGAGCTGACCGGCGAGAGCGGCGGCGACCCCCAGGTGCTTGGGATACCGCTCCCGGACATGGGCACCAGCGAGCACGCCTACGGATCCTTGATGAAGGCGCTCTTTCAGCGCCAGGCGACGGGCGCGGGCGCCTGCATTCACCTGTCGATGCTGGAATCGTCCGTGTCCTGGCTTACGGTCCCGATCACGTTCACGGCCACGTTCAACAAGACCCTCGCGCGCCGGGGCAACACCCATGAGTTCTTCTGCCCGGTCTCGGTCTACCCGACCCGCAACGGCTTCGTTTATATGGCGGTCGGCAACGACCGTCAATGGAAGGCGCTCGTCGCCCTCGATAGGTTTCAAGCGCTCGACCAACCGGGTTATGCCAAAAACGCCGGCCGCATTGCCGACGTGAAAAACCTGAACCGGTCGATCAGCGCGATCACGCGGCAATTGAGCTCGGAGGAACTGGTGGAAACGCTCAATGCCATCACCGTCCCGGCCAGCAAAATCAAGACGATCCGCGAGGTGGTCGCCGACCCGCTGGTCGAGCGCCGGCTCTTGCATGCGGCGGACCCGGTCACGGGCCAGTGCATTACGCTGGCACCGGCGCCCTGCCTGACGCCGTTTTTGGAGGCATCCGGTCGCGCGCTCTCCTTTCCGCCGCGCTGCGGCGAACACAACGCCGAAATCTACGGAGGGACTCTGGGCCGCGCACCGTCCGATCTCGCCGACTGGAAGGCCCGCGGAATCATCTGACGGGCAGCGGGACGCCATGCGAGTCAAACCCCGGCACCCCGACGCGAATCTCAAGATCGTCCTACGGCCGATGCGGGGCCTGAGCGCGCGCAAGTCGCTCGGCGAGCTGGTGTACGACAACCTCCGGCAGGCCATCGTGCGGGGGGACCTCGCTCCCGGAACGCGGCTGGTGGAGAGCCGCATCGCCGGCGTCCAGGGAATCAGCCGCACACCGGTGCGGGAGGCGATTCACAAACTGGCGCCGGAGCACTTTATTGAAAGGCTTCCGCACGGCGGCTTCGGCGTGTTGGGCCTGAACCGGCAGGATATCGTCGAGACCTTCGGCATCCGCAGCGTGCTGGAGGGTTATGCCGCCCGGCTGGCCGCTCTCAATTACCAGGCGGATGACTTGAAGCCGCTGGAAGCCAAGATCGATGAATTCGAGCGCCTGCTGCGCCGGAACCAGCTGAGGGGCCTGCCGGACGTGAACACGCAGTTTCACGACCTGCTCTATGCCCTCAGCCGCAGCCCGCGGCTGGTGGGGATGATCGACGCCCTGCGGGACCACATTTTCCGCTTCCGGCAGATCATCCTCCGCGACGCACGCCGGGCCCGGGTCAGCAACGATGACCACCGCCTGATCCTTGAGCACATCCGGCGGCGGGACGCCGAAGGGGTCGAGCGCCTGGTTCGGGAGCACATTCTGAGAGGGCAGGAAATGGTGCTGAAGACATTCGACAGTTCATCGGAATAGGTGAGGCGATGGCGGAAAAAATCATCAAGATAATCGTGGGCAAGCCGGGCCTGGACGGCCATGACCGCGGAGCGAAGGTGGTGGCGTTGGCCTTGAGGGATGCGGGCATGGAAGTCATCTACACCGGTCTGCACCGGACGCTGGAGCAGATCGTCGCCGCCGCGGTTCAGGAAGCGGTGGATGTCATCGGCCTTAGCATCATGTCCGGCGCGCATCTGCCGATCTGCCGGCGGCTGCTCGATCTGATGGCCTCCGAAGGCATCCAGGACATTCCGGTGGTGGTGGGCGGCGTGATTCCCAAACAGGATGTCGCCGAACTGAAGAAGATGGGCATCCAGGGGGTCTTTCCCGGCGGCACCCCTTTCGAAGAGATCGTCGCCGGGATCCGGGCCGTGGCCGTATGAGCCGGATCCAGAGCCGCCGACGCAACGTATCAGAAGCAGGATGAGGGATTATGGGGGTTGCCAGATACATCAAAGACGAAAAGGACGCCATCCGGGACGTCGTCTACCAATCCGGCATCCGGATCAAGCCCAGCTACTCACCCCGGGATCTGGAGGAGGTCGGGTTCGACTATGCCAAAGACCTCGGCGACCCCGGCGAATACCCCTTCACGCGCAGCCTGCACCCGCTGGGCTACCGCAGCCGGGCCTGGACGACCCGCCAGTACACGGGATTCGGGACGCCCGCGGAGACCAACCAGCGCTTCAAGCTGATGATCTCCCACGGCCAGACGGGTCTGAACGTCGCCTTTGACCTGCCGACCCAGATGGGCTACGACTCGGACGACCCGCGCGTGGCGGGAGAGGTCGGCCGGGTCGGCATGGCCGTGGATTCGCTGCGGGATTTCGAAATCGCCTTCAAGGACATTCCCCTGGACCGGATCGGGTCGGGGCTCACGATCAACGCGGTGGCCTGCATCATGCTGGCCATGTACCAGGCGGTCGCCGAGAAGTTCGGCTATCCGGCCGAAACGATCAGCGCTACCCCGCAGAACGATATCCTCAAGGAGATGATCGGCCGCGGGGCCTGGATTTTTCCGGTGGACCCGGCCGTGCGGCTGGTGGGCGATGCCGTCGAATATGCGGTCCGGGAGCTGCCGCGTTGCAACCCGGTCAGCATCTGCGGCTACCACATCCGGGAATCCGGGGCGACGCCGGCGCAGGAAATCGCCTACGCCTTTGAAATCGCCAAAACCTACATCGCCGAGGTGCAGGACCGCGGACTCCAGCCGGACGAGTTCGTCGGCAGCTTCTCCTTCAACCTGAATGTCTACGGCAACCTCTGGGAGCAGATCGCCAAATTCCGCGCCGCGCGCAAGCTGTGGGCGCGGATGCTCAAGGAAGAGTTCGGCGTGACCCAGAAGAAAAATCTTTTCCTGCGCGGGTTGTTCGGCGGCGGCGGCAGCGGCCTGACCAAGGCCCAGCCGGAAAACAACATCATGCGCAGCGCGTTTTACGCCATGGCCGCGGCCCTGAGCGGCGCCCAGACCACGGCGCTGTGCTCCTTCGACGAGGCTTACACCATTCCTACGCCGCGCGCGGCCTTGCTATCGCTGCGCACCCTGGAGCTGCTCATGGACGAAGTCGGGCTGCGGGACACCGTCGATCCGCTCGCGGGGTCCTATTTCATCGAGACCCTGACCAAGCAGATGGAGGATCGCATCCTGGCGGAGATGGCCGATGTCCAGCAGATCGGCGGCATGCGCCGCGCCGTGGCCCTCGGCCACATCCAGCGCAAGGTGTCCCGGCAGGCATACGAATTCGAGCGCGGAATTCAGAACGGGGACTACATCAAGGTGGGCGTCAACAAATACACCGAGGGCGTCGAGGACCAGCCGGACGTCGAGCTGCACGCCTATGACGAATCCTGGGCGGTCCAGCAGATCGACGGGCTGCGGGAGCTGCGCCGCGTGCGCGACAACCGCGCGGTGAGCCGGACCCTGAACGATCTCGAGCAGGGCGCCCGCTCCGGCCGGAACGTCATGCCCTTTCTGGTGGACTGCTGCCGGGTATACGCCACCGTCGGCGAGATGGCCGAAGTGCTGCGGCAGGTGTTCGGCGAGTGGGAAGAACCGAGTATATTCTAGCGCCGAGGTTCTGAAAGGATCAGATATAACACAAGCAGATTGCTCGTTCGAAAGCTGAGGAAATTATTTAAAATTCGCAGCACGAAATCCGAATTTCGAAACAAGCACGAAATTCGAATTTTAAAATGTTCTAAACCGGTTTTGAATTTCGGTCATTGGATATTCGAATTTGTTTCGGTTTTCGAAATTCGGATTTCGTATTTCTATATAACTCCGGAAGAGCACGATAGCCGCAATATCATTATCTGATAAAACGGAGGCATGATTGGCAAAGGGTTTCTACCGTCTGGGTTGCGACATCGGGGGCACTTTTACGGATTTCGTGCTGGTCAACGACCGGGCCGGGCGGTTCTATGTCTACAAGTGCCTGACCACACCGGCCGACCCGTCCGATGCGGTGGAGCAGGGCATCCGTGCGCTGCTCGACCAGATCCCCGGCCGGAAGCCGGACATCGACGAGATCATCCACGGCACCACCTTAGTGATCAACGCCATCATCGAGCGCAAGGGAGCCGTCACCGGCCTGATCACGACGCGCGGGTTTCGGGACGTGCTCGAGCTCGGGCGCGAGCTGCGCTACGACGCCTACGATATTTTCGCCGAATACCCCCAACCGCTGGTGCCCCGCCGGCTGCGCCTGGAGGTGGATGAACGCATCGCGAGCGACGGCCGAGTCATCCGCCGACTCGACCTGCAGGCCGTCAAGGGGGTGCTGGCCGAGCTGCGCCGCGCCGGGGTCGAGTCGCTGGCGGTCTGCCTGATCAACTCGTACCGCAACCCCGACCACGAGAAGGAGATCAAGGCCCTGGTGGAACAGGAGTGGCCCGAGGTTTTTCTGTCCACCTCGGTGGAGGTCCTGCCCCAGATCCGCGAATACGAGCGTACCTGCACCACCGCTACCAACGCATATGTCAAGCCGATCACGGCGCGCTACCTGAAAAAGCTCGCCGGCCGTCTGGAATCCCTCGGTTTTGGCGGCAAGCTTTACATCATGCTGTCCAGCGGCGGGATCACGTCGGTGGAAACCGCGCGGGAATTTCCGGTCCGGATCATCGAGTCGGGCCCCACGGCGGCGGTCATCGCCTCCCAGCACTACGGCCGGATGTTCAAGATTGCGGACATCTTCTGCTTCGACATGGGAGGAACCACCGCCAAGTCCTGCCTGATTCAGAGCGGCCAGGCGGGTCTGGTCTCGACCTTCGAGGTCGGCCGGGTGCAGCGCTTCAAGAAGGGCAGCGGCCTGCCGATCCAGGTGCCGGTGGTGGACCTGATGGAGATCGGCGCCGGCGGCGGCAGCATCGCCCGGATGAGCAAAATGGGGCTGCTGCAGGTCGGCCCGGAGAGTTCAGGCGCCGACCCCGGCCCGGTCTGCTACTCCCGCGGCGGCCGGGAGCCCACGGTGACCGACGCCGATCTGGTGCTGGGCTACCTGGACCCCGATTATTTCCTGGGCGGTACCATGCCGCTGGACAAGGCCGCTGCGGAGGCCGCCATTGCCGAAAAAGTCGCCGGTCCCCTGGGCACGCCGCTGCTGGAAGCCGCCTTCGGCGTCCACGATCTGATCAATGAAACCATGGCGGCGGCCGCCAAGACTCATATCGCCGAGAAAGGCGGCAACCCAAAGATCATCACGATCGCGGCCTTCGGCGGGGCCGGACCGGTGCACGCCTACGGACTGGCCAAAAAGATCGGAGCGCCGCGGATCATCGTGCCGCCGCTGGCTGGGGTGGGTTCCGCCATGGGGTTCTTCACGGCGCCGGTGGCCTTCGACCTCTCGCGCAGCCAGCGCACCGCGCTCGACGACGCCGACTTCAATCAGATCGAGCAGCTGTTCCAGGATCTCGAGGCCGAAGGGGCGGCCATCCTGGAGCGATCCGGCCGGCAGCGGCGGGTGGGCTTCGAGCGCACCCTCATGATGCGTTTCGTGGGGCAGGGCGCCGAAACCGATCTTTCGATCGAACGCAAGCCGTTCCAGACGTGGAGCAAGGCTCTGGTCCGCCGGCGCTTCGACGCGGTCTATCAGAAGCTTTACGGCCGGACCTACCCCGAGAACCCGATCGAGTTCGTGACCTTCAAGGTGCGGGCGAGCCTGCCGGAGCGCCCCTTTCGCCTGCCGCCGCTGGACCGGCGCAGGGGCCGAATGGCCGAATGCATTAAGGGCCGGCGGCCGGCCTTTTCCGTGCTCAAAAAGAAACTCGTGCCCTTTACGGTGTACGATCGAGCGATGCTTTACCCGGGCGCACGGATGCCCGGGCCGGCAATCGTGGAAGAAAAGGAATCCACCATCGTCATCGGCGAAGATGCCCGGGCGCGGGTGGATGAGTACGGGTTCGTGTGGATCGATATTCAATGAAGGCTAAAGCTTGAAGGCTGAAGACTGAAGATGGAAGTGGAAAGGTGGAAGGCTGAAGGTGATGCGGTAAGCCTGCAAGGCTTTTTTTAGCCTTCAGTCTTCAGCCTTCAGTCTTCAGTCTTAATGCGGGGTTTTTATGCCGAACAAACGCAGGCAGGTAACAGGCAAGACCGCGCCAGGGAGACGGGCGCGGCTGAAATCATCGCGGAATCGCTTCGACCCCATCACCCTTGAGATCCTGTGGCGGCGGCTGGTGTCCATCGTGGACGAGGCCGATGCGTCGGTCGCACGGACCGCTTTCTCCAGCCTGCTGCGCGACGCCCACGACTACACCTGCATGTTCACCGACAGCCGCGGCCAGGAGCTCGTGCAGGGGACCTTCTGCACGCCCGGCCAAGCCGGCGCCATGGCACTGGGCGTGAAGAAAATCGTCGACTCCATCCCCATCCGCGACTACCGACCCGGGGATGTCTTCATCGTGAACGATCCCTGGCTGCTGGCCGGGCATTTGAACGATGTCTGCGTATTGAGCCCGATCTTTTTCAAGGGACGGCTGGTGGCCTTTACCGCCTGCGTCTTTCACCATGCGGACATCGGCGGACGGGTGGCCTCGGACAACCGCGAGGTCCACGAGGAAGGGCTCTTCATTCCGCTCACCCGGCTCTACCAGGCCGGCAAGCTCAACGAGGATCTGCTGCGCATGATCCGCTGGAACGTGCGCACCCCCGAGGAGGTGACCGGCGACATCCGCTCGCAGGTCGCGGCCAACCATGTTTGCGCCCAAAAAATCGTCGAAATGATGAGCGATGAAAGGCTCGACACCCTGGACGATCTGGCCGATGAGATCATCACCCGCACCGAGCGCAGCATGCGCTCGGCGATCGCGCGGATTCCCGACGGGGTCTACCCCTACGAGGGGGTGATCGAGGGCGCGGGCAAACGCCGGGACGTGACCATCCGCCTGACCGTAACCGTCAAGGGCAGCGATCTGCATGTGGATTTCAGCGGCACTTCGCCCCAGGTGGACTGGGGCGGGAACGTGGTCTACAACTTCACCTACGCCTACGTGTTCATGGCCGTGAAGAGCGCCTTCGACCCGGACGTGCCCATCAACGAGGGCGCCATCCGGCCGGTGCGAATGACCGCCCCGGAGGGCTGCGTCGTCAACTGCCGCTTTCCGGCGGCGGTGGCTGCGCGCATGCAGATCGGCCATTTCATGACCGAGATGGTGTTCAAGGCCCTGGCCGGAGCGGCTCCCCACCGCATTATTGCCGGCAGCGGCGGGACGCCGGCCCAGACCAACATCTTCTATGGCCGGCGGCACAATTCAAAACCCTTTCATACCATGATCATCCGGGGCGGCGGCCTGGGGGCGAGCAGCCGCCTGGACGGCCACCATTGCGCCATCTTTCCGGCCAACGGGGCCAACACGCCGGTCGAGATTTTCGAGAGCGACACGCCGCTGATCGTGACCGAGCGCGGACTGGTGGCCGATTCCGGCGGACCGGGCCGGATGCGCGGCGGCCTGGGCCGCAAAATGGCGATCGAGGTCCCGGGCGACGAGTTCGGGCCCCAGCCGCCTGTCACGGTGGCCGTGCAGGCCGGACGCTTCCGCTATCCGCCGGAAGGCCTGTTCGGCGGCTGTCCGGGTTCCAAGGCCAGATTCGAGCGCAACCGCCAGCCCGCCGACCCGAGCGGATTGACGCACTGCCAGCGCGGCGACGTGATCGAATTCCACAGTGCCGGCGGCGGCGGCTACGGAGAGCCGTTTGAGCGCGACCCGGAGGCGGTGGAATCCGATGTGGCCAACGGCTACGTCAGCATCGAGCGCGCCCGGGAGGACTACGGGGTGGTGATCAATCGGGGCACGCTCAAGGTAGACCCTGACGCCACCTTGAGGCTGAGGGAGGGCAAGTGACCGATACTGGATGGATGATACGGGATACGAGATTCGATTTTTTAATCCAGTATCCAGCATCCCGTATCCCGTATCCATTACCGCGACGATGAGAGGTCTTGTATGCCGAGTACGTTCATGCCTGCGTTTAAGAACAGCGCTGAACTTTATGACCACCAGCTGAGGGGCCTTCAGTGGACCGTGTCCCACGCGTATGCCGGTTCGGCGTTCTATCGCCGGCGGTTTGATCGGGCCGGGGTCCAGCCGCAGGATGTGCGGTCGCTCGATGACATCCATCGGCTGCCCTTCACTGCCGCCGACGACCTGCGCGAGGACTACCCGTTTCCGCTCCTGTCGGTGCCCGAGGACCGGGTGGTGCGCATTCACGCCTCT
>Ga0105097_10001037_pt1 | contig 13098 bp, 14 predicted proteins | sample PPLLak12cMay2015_FD_87035 | JGI IMG/M metagenome (GOLD analysis project Ga0105097, IMG submission 87035) | Freshwater sediment microbial communities from Prairie Pothole Lake near Jamestown, North Dakota, USA - PPLs Lake P7 Core (1) Depth... | ecosystem: Environmental > Aquatic > Freshwater >... | reverse complement strand
TCGGCGGCCATGCCGTCAAGGATCTGAGCGGCTTCCAGAAGGTCATCCAGAAGGCCCAGGAACTGGAAGACGCCCGTATCGCCAAGCACGGCGCTTGAGGAGAAGACATCAATGGCCAAGCGAGAATATTCCTTCTATCCCGGCTGCTCTTCCCAGAAGGGTGCCTCCTCCTCCAACTATCTGGTCTCGGTCCAGACCATGTGCCAGGAACTGGAGATTCAGCTCAATGAGATCCCTGACTGGAACTGTTGCGCCGCCTCCATCGGCTATGGCGGTGGCGGCGAACTGCCTCGTCTGACCCTGTCGGCGCGTAATATCGCCCTCTCCGAGCAACACAAAGCCGGACAGGATATCGTCGCCACCTGCGCCGCCTGCTGGCTCTCCACCCGCGAGGCCGCCGAGCGCCTGCACGAGGACCAGTCCCTGTTGGCCGAGTGCAACACTGCCCTGGCGGAGGCCGGGCTCAAGCTCCAGAACCATACGCCTATCAAGCATATGGCGGAGGTCTTGATCGAGGATATCGGCTACGAGGCCATCGCCGCCAAGGTCAGGAAGCCCTTGGAGGGCATCAAGATTGCTGGCTATGTCGGCTGCCAGACTAACCGCCCCTTCGGCATCGCTGGCGAATCCTACGAGAACCCCCAGTACCTCGATAAGCTGGTGGAGGCTCTGGGCGCCGAGTCAGTCCCCGGCTACGAGAAGAAGGTGCAATGCTGTGGCGGCGCCCTGGCCTTCTCCGAACCCGTCAAGTCCCAGGAGATGGTCAAGGGTATCATCGAGGCCGCCTATGACCACGGCGCCGATCTCATCGTCACCCCCTGCCCCGTGTGCCAGATGAATGTCGAGGTCTATCAGGACGACATCAACACCACCTATGGCACCAAATTCAAGATGCCAGTGGTCTATTATTCGACCCTCATGGCTGTGGCCTATGGCCGTAGCGCCAAGGAGGCCGCCCTCAATGGTCAGGTCATCCCCGCCAAGGCATTGGATGATCTAGCGGCCAAGTAACCCGTTGGCGTCGGTCTTTTCCGTTTAGAAAGGCCCTTTCCGAATTAAGCCGACCGGCTAGGGTGTCGCACCCGAGCCGGTCGGTTTTTTGTTGCTTATGGCGTTACCCCCATGTCGGCCATGAGTGGCAACAACAGAAGAACAACCTTGACGTCACCAGGAGCCTCTTTGTAGATATCTTCATTCGTGCATGGCCTCTTTTCACCATGAATATTCCCCGCCTTCACTTTGCCCACCTGCCCACGCCCATCGAGCCGATGCCGAGGCTCTCGGCGGCCTTGGGTGGCCCAGAACTTTTCATCAAACGGGATGATCAGACCGGTCTGGCCTTTGGTGGCAACAAGACCCGCAAATTGGAGTTCCTCCTTGCCGAGGCGCGGGCGCTGGGTGCGCGCACCCTGATTACGGCGGGGGCCTTCCAGTCCAACCATTGCCGCCAGACCGCGGCGGCCGCCGCCAAATTCGGCATGGAGTGCATCCTGGTCCTGACAGGCGAGCAGCCGCACCTGCCGACCGGCAATTTTCTGCTCGATAAGCTTCTTGGCGCGCATATAGTCGCCCTGCCCGACCGCGGGAAGCGGGACGATTGCCTGCAAAAGACCTTCGACACCGCGGCGGCGCAGGGCAAGGCGCCTTACCTGGTCCCCTACGGTGGAAGCAGTCCCATCGGCGCCCTCGGATATGCCTTCGCCATGCAGGAGGTTCTCGAGCAGGGCGTGAATGTGGACTGGATGATCTTCGCGACCTCCAGTGGGGGGACCCAGGCCGGGCTGGTGTTGGGGCAGCGCCTATTCGGGTACCAGGGAAAGGTGCTTGGCGTCAGCATAGACGCCTCGAAACCCTGGCTCAGCGAGCATGTCGCCGCCCTGGCGAGTGATGCGAGCGAGAAGTTGGGGGCGCGCATCCCCTTCTCCCCCGCGGCTGTCCTTGTCAATGACCACTACTGTCGCCCCGGCTACGGTGTTCTGACCGACCTCGAACGCAACGCCATCCACCTGTTTGCCAAATACGAAGGCATCCTGCTCGACCCGGTCTACACAGGCCGGGCCGCCGGCGGTATGCTCGATCTGATCCGACAGGGTTTTTTCCCTAAGGATACCCGGGTCCTGTTCTGGAACACGGGCGGACAACCCGCCTTGCTATCGGCAAGTTACCAGGCTGATTTGTTGCGGGATAACCCGCTCGGGTATATGAAGTCCGGGCATGAGGCAGCCAGAATTTAGCTGTTGCTCAGGATGCCGACTACGGCACGGGGGCGAGCTGGTGGCGGGAAATCACGACCCGGTTGGAGCGGCCGAGCAGTTCCAGCAGGAGTTGCACGCGCTCCTTGCCGGTCTCTGCGAGGATGCTGGCCGGTAGGCCCGCAAAGGGGCCAGAGAGGATCTCGACCCGGTCACCAGGCTTGAAGAGGTGTTCCTGACGCACGACCCCCTCCGTGGTGGCGGTGGCGGACATGAGCTGTTCCACCAGCCCCTCGGGGACTCGCGCCGGTCCCCCGCCAAAGCGCACCAGACCGAGGGCGCCACGGGTGGAGCGGATGGGGGATGCATCTTGATGGACCAGGTCCAGCAGGATGAAGAGGTAGCCGGGGAAGAGAGGTTCGATGATCTCCGTCCAGCGTCCCCTTTGGTGTTTGGAAACCTTTATCAGGGGCAGGAAGGTCTCGAACCGCTGCCGATGGAGATTCTCGGCAGCCAGTTTTTCGTCACGGGCCTTGGTATGAACGGCGTACCAGTGTTCCATGGGGGGTCTCGATCGGCGCTCAGGCCAGGGCCCCAGCGAGCAGGGGCGCCAATTCCAGGCGGTTGCTGGGGTGGGGGATGCTGTCGGTGCTCCAGATATGGGTCACCCCGCCTTGGCGGAGGCGCTCGATGGTCCCTTCCAGGAAGAGGGCGTGGGTGACGAGCACGGAAACGGATGCGGGCCTGGTGGCAGCCAGGGCGGCGACGGCGGCCTCCAGGGTGCGGCCGGTGCTGGCGACGTCGTCCACCAGGACCAGATGGCGGCCATTGGGTGGGGGCTCTTGAAAGCGGATTGCCACGTCCCGGTCACCGTGCCGCTGTTTTGTGCCGACCCGGTAGTCGAGCCCGGCGTGCCCGGCGATGGCGGAGACCCACTGGCGGGATTCCTCGTCCGGGCCGATCAGCAGGGGCGCGCCCAGTTCGCGGCGGAGGAAGAGGGCCATGAGGGGCGCGGCGGTGAGGCAATGGGCGCGCTTGACCGGGATAGCCTCCTCCAGGCGGGAGATCCGATGCAGATGGGGATCGACGGTGACCAGTTCATCCACCCAGTCCGCCAGGAGTTGGCCGATGATGGGCTGGCTGATGGCCTCGCCGGGGCGGAAGGCCTTGTCCTGGCGCATGTAGCAGAGGTAGGGGGCGACCAGGGTCAGGTGGCGCGTTCCCAGTTCGCGGGCGGCGGCGGCGGTTAGGGCCAGCTCGATAAGCTTGTCGTTCGGGTGCTCCAGGCTTCGACACACGATGACCCGCTCGCTCAGGCCGGAGGGGAGGCGGATCCGGCTCTCGCCGTCGGGGAAGCGGTGAACCTCCACCTCGGCATAGTCGAGGCCGGCGGCGGTGGCCAGGCGCTGGGCTGGCAGCCGGTAGTCGGGGAAGCCGAGGACGAGGGTTGGGGCATGGGTGGGTTTCACGCGGGTTTTCGATCCATTCAGGGAGGGTGAAGCAGGGTTTCGGGCTCGCTGGCTGGAGGCCATTGCCCCCTATTTGCCTGGTCCGAGATTCCGCACCGGGACGCGCCAGTTGCTGGCGCCTCGGCTCTGACCGCTCAAGGGCTCGGCAATGGCATAGCCTGTATCTTGGCCGGCCAGGGCGCGGGCAAAGCGGTAGTCGGCGGGGAAGCGGGCGTAGATGGCGTAGAGGGTCTCACCCTGGCGCACTGAATCGCCGAGCTTGCGGTGCAGCTCGACGCCGGCCCCCTGATCCATGGGGGCCCCGGCTAGGCGGGCGATGCGGGCGATCTGGAAATTGTCGATGGCCGTGACGACGCCGTCCACCGGGGCCGGGACCTCGTGGCGCAGGCTCCCCAGGGGCGGCGGGTCCGGATTGGCGCCTTGGGCGGCGATGATGGCGCGCAATTTGGCGGCGGCACGGCCGGATTCCAGGATCTCGCGGGCCAGCGCGAGCCCGGCGCCGCCGCGCACCGGGGGGTCGAACTCCAGGATGTGGCCAGCGAGCAGAAGGGCTTTCTCGCGCAAGTCCGCCGGGGCCATGGGGTCATTGTCCAGTACCGCCAGCACATCCCGGGCCTCCAGGACCGGGCCTATGCCGCGGCCGATGGGCTGGCTGCCGTCGGTCAGCACCACCTCCAGATGGAGGCCCAGGCTGTCGCCCACGAATTCGAAAAGTTTGCGCAGCCGCAGGGCGTCCTGGTGATGACGCACCTTGGCGGTCGGGCCCACGGGGATATCAATGAGGAGGTGGGTCGAGCCGGCGGCGACCTTCTTGGCCAGGATGGAGGCCACCATCTGTCCGGGCGAGTCCAGAGACAAGGGCCGCTCGACGGCGATGAGGACATCGTCGGCGGGGGCCAGGCGGGCGGTGCCGCCCCAGGCCAGGCAGCCACGTTCGCGACGAACGATCTCGTGGAGCTGGTCCGGGGTGAGATCGACCCGAGCCAGGACCTCCATGGTGTCCGCGGTGCCAGCGGGGGAGGTTATGGCGCGGCTGGATGTCTTGGGGATCAGGATGCCGTGGGCGGCGACGATGGGCATGACGATGAGGGTGGTGCGGTTGCCCGGCACGCCGCCGATGCAGTGCTTGTCCGCCACCAGGCCGCTCCCCCAGTCCAGACGCTCGCCGCTATCGACCATGGCTCGCGTCAGGTGCAATACCTCCTCGCGATCCATACCGACCTGGGCGCAGGCGACGACGAAGGCCGACATCTCGATCTTGGAGTAGCGGTTGTTGACGATGTCGCGGGCGATGTCGGCGTATTCCCAGGCCTCCAGGCGTTCGCCCCGGATCTTGCGATGCACGGAGCCCAGGGAGGCTGGCGGCTGAGCCTGGCAGACGGTGACGGGCGCGCCTTCGGCCATGCCGATCTGGGCGAAGGCCTGCTCGGACAGGCCCAGTTCATCAGGGCCAACGATGGCGCCATCGTCCACCACGTTGAGGACCGCTAACACGGGCATGGTGTCCCGCCCGGCGAGGATCTCCACCTTGTTCAGGGCCTGGAAGCCCTCGCTGCGATAATGTGGGCAGTCCCGATGCAGGAAGGCCACGTTCTCGCGGTAGGTGTCGATGGCGATCCGCCGCAGTTTCAGGGTGTCCATCTGGGTCTGCTTCAAGTTCATGGGGCCGCTTGGGGTCCAACGGGGGGCGAATGCCTCTGGGCAAGGCCAAACGCTCATTTTACCTTTAGCACGCCGAAGGGGATTGGGCGGGATTTTTTGCGTTCCCGGTGCTAACCTGCCCATCCGTAGCCCGCCGTGAGGCGGGACCTCTATTTCATCACGGGAGGGCTCTGCCATGTATGTCTTTGGAGTGGTGCTCGAATCCCCCTTCGAGGAGGCGGTTGAGCAGGTCAAGGAGGCCCTGATCGCCGAAAAGCTGGGCCTGGTCAGCGAGGTGGACGTGGGTGGCATCCTGCGCGCCAAGCTGGGCGAGGACATCGGCGGCTACCGCATCCTGGGCGCCTGCGCCCCGGCTCTGGCCAAGCGGGTGATCCAATCCCAGCCCGCCGCCGGGGCCTTGCTGCCCTGCAACCTGGTGGTCCGGACCATCGATGCCGCCAGCACCGCCGTGGATTTCATGGATCCGGTGAGCGTCCTGGCCCTGGCCCGGATACCGGCCATCGACGAGGTCGCCGCCGAGGCTAGGGCTGCCCTGGAGCGAGTGCGGGATCGTCTGTCGATCTGAGCACCCAGGGTGGAATTCGGGGTCAAGGCTAGCGGTACCCTCGATGACTCGCGGCATCCATCTCAAGCAACTCAGGAACGCCGACCTGATTGTCCTCGGCGTAACGGAAGGCCGGGTGCCGGAGGAAGGGGAGACTCCCGGTCAGGTGCGTCTCTCCGAGGCGGATCCGGTCATGGCGCAACTGATCAGAGAGGCCCGTGCCGGTCTGGAGGAGGTCTTGGCCTTGCTGAATGCCGCCCTCGACCGGGGTGGGGCCAAGGGCCCCTAAAAGGGCGCCTGCACCCGGCTATCCGCCGGAAGCCGGCATTGCGCTGGCGGGCAAAAAAAGACCGCTAGAACGGGGGTGTGTATCCGTCCTAGCGGCCCAACTGGCTTGCTGCCCAGAAAATTGTTAGAACCTTCACGGTGGTGGCTGACGGGTCTTCCCTTCTCCAGGGGAGCCGCGCCGGCGGGCTGGAACACGGATTCAGCGGGGATGACTGGGATTCCCCCATCTGGTGACGTACATCGGAAGACTTGTCGTTGTCGGTCACGATCCCGATCAATAAACCGCCTGCCAGGATGGCGACCAGGATGCCCCAATGGTCAAAGCGTCGAAACTTGGGCGGGCTATCTCCTGGAAAAATCGGATGCATGGGGGGATTAAATCCTTTTGCCCGTCAATTTGGGCAGATTGGATTATGCGGCAGGATGGTTTCTTCAGTATTACGGGATATACTTCTTTTGTAACAAACTGTATCCCTAAGGCACCGGAGCTTGTCCGGCCCTGTTCCGAATCAGGGAAGGCTTCCCTGAGTGGCCCCGGCCACGGCCACCGCCGCGCGGCAACCCCACGAAAGGGCAGACCCAGCCATGACCGACCGCCCCACCCGCCTCTTGATCGTGGATGACGACCTCCATATCCGGGACCTGCTTATCCGCTACCTGACCCAGGCGGGTTTCGCCGTGGCGGGGGTGGAGGATGGCGCTGCCATGGATGAATGGCTTGCCCATGACCAGGCGGATCTGGTGATTCTGGACCTTATGCTGCCGGGGGAGGATGGCCTCTCCCTGGCCCGTCGGCTGCGCCGGGATTCCCAGGTACCCATCGTCATGCTATCGGCGCGGGGGGATGATATTGACCGTATCGTTGGTCTGGAGGTGGGGGCCGACGACTATCTGGCCAAGCCCTTCAATCCGCGCGAGTTGCTGGCCCGCGTCCGCGCCGTGTTGCGTCGGCGGGAGCCCACGCCGATCGAGCGCCAGGAGACGCCGGTGTCGGCCTTTGGCCCCTTCCGGCTCGATGGCTGGCGCCGGGAGCTAAGCCGAGGCGGCGAACCTGTTCCCCTCACCAGTGGCGAATTCGACCTCTTGCAGGTCTTTGTGGCGCGGCCCAATCGGGTTATGAATCGGGACAGCCTCCTCGATCTGCTCAAGGGTTACGAACGCTCGCCCTTCGACCGCAGCATCGATGTCCTGGTGGCCCGGCTGAGGTCCAAGATCGAACCGGATACCAAGCGCCCCCTTTACATCCGCACCGTTTGGGGCAAGGGCTATGTCTTCACCCCCCAGGGCGAAACCCAGGGCGAACCCTAAGGCGCGGCGGCCATGCCTCTCTCCCTTTTCAGCCGGGCCCTGGTCACCCTGATCGTGACCTTCGGACTCTTTGCCTTCCTGGCCTTTGCCGCCGTGGTCCAGTTTGCCCTGGCGCCGGTGGTGGACCGGTCCACCCAGGATCTGAGTGCCCTCATGCTGCTGGCGACCCGTGCCCTGGGCCACCTGGAGCCGGAGCGCCAGGCCGATTTCCGCGCCCGCATCGACCGTGACTATGGCCTGCGTTTGCTCGCCCCCGGCCAGCAGCCACGGGGCCTAGGACATCACTACTTTCCCTACATGGCGCGTCTGGAACGGACCCTGGCGGAGCGGGCCGGCGCGCCGGTGGCGGCTGGCAGTAACCTGGAGGATGGCGAACGCTGGTTCTGGGTCCATCTCCCGGCAGGCGCCGATCCCATCTGGGTCGGCTTTCCACGGGAGCGAATACAGAGCCGGCCTTACGAGGGCATTTTCTTGGTCGTCGTCGTCTCCATCGTTCTCGTCATCCTCTCGGCGGCCCTGCTGGCGCGGCGCGTCACCGGCCCCTTGGAGCGCCTGTCGGCGGCGGCGGAACAGGTCGCCAAGGGCCTGTCCCCGGCGCCGCTGCCGGAGACGGGCCCCCGGGAACTGGCCAGCCTGGCGCGCCAGTTCAATGCCATGAGCCGCGAGGTCCGCGAACTCTTGGCCAACCGCACCGTCCTCCTGGCTGGGATTTCCCACGACCTGCGCACCCCATTGACGCGCCTGCGCCTGGCTCTGGAGATGCTGCCCCGGGACGCCCCGGACCAAGTGGACCTCCTGGAACGTATGGAGCGGGACCTGGACGAGATGAATGGCCTCATCGGCCAGGCGACGGAATTGGGTAAGCGCCTGGGCCGGGGCGACCCCCGCTGGGTCGACCTGGCCAAACTCCTCGGCGACCTGTGTCAGGGCAATCCGCGCCTGAAGTGGGAATCGGCGAGAAGCTGCCGTCATCGCGTCGATCCCCTGGCCCTGCGGCGCATCGTCGGCAATCTGCTGGAGAACGCCCTGCGCTATAGCCAGGACCAGGTGGAGGTCCGGCTCGACTGTCGTCAGCCGCCCCAAATCCTGGTTCTCGATCGGGGGCCTGGCATCCCCGAGGAGGAGCGCAATGCCGTCTTTCGTCCCTTCTATCGCCTGGAGCGATCCCGTAGCCGCCGCACCGGCGGTAGCGGCCTGGGACTGGCTATCAGCCGCCAACTGGCCCTCGCCAATGGCATCGAGATTTGCCTGGAGCCACGCCCCGGCGGCGGCACCATCGTCACCCTGGGATTGGCTGAGCGGGTGACGGCGGCGCCATCTCAAGGCGGCCCCACTAGCGTCCATGGGTCCGTCACGCCGAATCCTGTTGACGCGCCGGACAGGTCTGCCTAAATTTCGCCAACCAGCCCGAGCCGCGCCAAAATGGATGGGGCCGGCGGAGACGCCAACTGGCCTGGACGCGACCGACACACAGCCGGCGTGACCCAGGCCGCCCTGACCACCCCGCGGAGTTCCACAGATGCTGCACCCCGGCGATCCCGCTCCCCTCTTCTCCCTTCCGGACGCGGACATGGACCGCTTCCATCTGGTTAACAAGAAGGGCAAGAAGAAGTTGGTGCTCTACTTCTATCCCAAGGACGACACCCCCGGATGCACCCTGGAGGCTCTGGAATTCACGGACCTACAGCCAGAGTTCGAGGCCTTGGAGACGGAGGTCATCGGCATCAGCATGGATAGCTGCGTCAGCCATGGCGCCTTCCGCGACAAGCATGGCATCAATGTCCGGCTGCTGGCGGACACGGAGGGCGAGGTTTGCGAGGCCTATGGCGTCTGGCAGGAGCGGGAACGCCAGGGCGAAAAACGCCTCGGCATTCTTCGCTCCACCTTCATCCTCGACCGGGAAGGTACCATTCGTCACGCCCTCTACGACGTCAAGCCCAAGGGCCACGCCGCCCAGGTCCTCGAGTTGTTGAAGGAACTGTGAGGGGGGCCGGGGAAAGTTCATCGCCGTGAAGCTTCGCGGCCTGATCCTGCTCTTCCTCCTGGTCTTCGGGCTAACCCCCCTGGTCCTGGCGGTGGCCATCAATCTGCCACTGGTGCTGGACCGGGTGGCCTTGTTTTATCAGAAGGCCTATCTCCAGAATCTGCGCGCGGACTTCCGCGACCTGGACCAGCACCTGGCCAGCCGCCACGAGATGATCCGTCTTCTGGCGAAGCTACCGGAGCCGGGCCTCATTCTGGGCGAGCAAGGCGACGAGGATGAGATTGACCGCGCCCGCGCCCGCTATACCGGCTGGATCAACCAAATCCTCGGCGAGCAGCGGGATATCGTTCAGATCCTCTTTCTTGATGCCGCGGGCCAGGAACGCTTCTGGCTCGAACGGGACCTTCATAGCATGGAATGGCGGCCCACGGCCCAGATGCCGGACCGGCCCAGTGAGGAGTTGGTGGTGGCGGGCCGCCATTTGCCTCCCGGCGAGATCCTGGTCAGCCGCATCCGTGTGGAGCCATCCGCCGGCGCCACGGACCCGCGCCAGCTCATGCGCCTCAACCTGGTCAGCGCCATCGGCAAGGATAACCAGTTCTCGCCCTCGGGGCTGGTGGTGATGACCATCGACGTCGGCGGCCTGGCCACCTTCTATCGCAGCACCCTTTGGGTCACGGATCAGGGCCGCTACCTCCGTCCCGGTGAACCCCCGGGGGAGCAGGCCCTGGCCCTCATCGACTTCCCGGGTCTGGAGGCCATCTTCGATCAGAAAATGCCGGGACTCTGGCGTGGCGAGGGCGGTGCCCAGGTCTTCTGGGTCCCCATGTTCGTTACCGAGGATGCCAGGCCTCTCTGGGTGGGCCGTCCAGTGGATCCCTCGCCCCTGGGTAGTTTCCGCAATGCCCTGGTCCTGCGCGTGGGGGGCGTCGTCCTGCTGCTGATTTTGGCGGTGATGGTCATGGCCGGTTGGATCGCCCGTCGCCTGGAGCGCATGGGCCGGGAACTGATGACGGGCGTGGATCGAGTAGTGCGCTCCGGCGAAGGGGTGCGTTTTGCCTGGCAGGGTCCTCAGGAGGTGCGGGCCTTCGGCGAACAGCTCACGGCCCTGGCCAAGACCCATGTCGAGCATCTGCGCGCCGCCCGCGCCCATACCTTGGAACTGGAACGATCCAACCGCTACAAGTCCGAGTTCCTGGCCAACGTCAGCCACGAGCTGCGCACCCCACTGAACTCCATTTTGCTCCTGTCCAAGATGTTGGCGGACGACAAGGCCGGTCTCTCCGCCGATCAGCAAGGCCAGGCCCGTGTCATCCACGCCGCGGGGCGGGATCTGCACGCCCTTATCGATAACATCCTCGACATCTCGCGGATCGAGGCCGGGAAGGTCAGCCTCAACCTGGAATGGATCGATCCGCGCGCCATGACCGAGGAGGTGATGGAGTTGGTGGCGCCCCAGTTTGGCGACAAGGGCCTGTTCCTGCGCCTGGACCTGAAAGAGACGGCACCGCCGCGAATTTATAGCGACCATGACAAGGTGCGCCAGATCCTCAAGAATTTCCTCGCCAATGCCGTCAAGTTCACCGAGAAGGGTGGTGCCACCATCGCCATCGACCGGGAGGCCGACGGTTACCTATCCCTGAGCGTGGCTGACACGGGCATCGGCATCCCCGCGGACAAGCACGCCATCATCTTCGATGCCTTCCAGCAGGCCGACGGCTCCACCCGGCGTCGCTTCGGCGGTACCGGCCTGGGTCTATCCATCAGCCGCGAACTGGCCCAGCGTCTCGGTGGGAGTATTCGCGTCGAGAGCGAGGAGGGCCGCGGGGCCCGCTTCATCCTGCGCCTGCCGGTGGAGATGGACACTAGCGCCCTGAAGGAGGCGCCCCCTGTGATCAAGCCAGAAAGCTCCCATGCCATGATCGAGGAGCCAGAAGTGCCCGCCACCGAAGTCGATTTCGGCGGGAGCTGGGTGCTGCTGGTGGAGCACGACGCCGCCAGCTTGGTGGCCGAGACGCGGATGCTGGAATCCTTTGGCCTGCGCATCCAGATGGCGGCGGATGTGGATGAGGCACGGGAGACCCTACGGGAGGAGGCCGGCTGCGCCCTCATCCTTCTGGCTGAAATGGTGTCCCTGGCCAATACCTGTGATACGATTAAGGCAATACGTCTGGACGCGCCGGCTGGAGGCCTCCCGATCGTCGTTATCGGTCGTTCCGGCGGGGCGGAGGCCCGCGCCTGTTATCTCCGGGCCGGCGCCAATGACTTTGTCGCCAAACCCGTGATGCGGTCCAGGCTGGAGGCGGTCCTGACCGCCACCCTCGGCGTGGTGGAAAATCTGAACAAGCAAGAGACGGCATGAACCGCTATTCCGGTTTCAAACTCCTCATCGTCGACGATCACGTCCACAACCTCTTCACCCTGCGGACCTTGATCGAGGCGCGCATGGACGTGGCCATCCTCGAGGCCACCTCTGGCCAGCAAGCCATCGACCTGACGCTCCGCTATCCGGACATCGATCTCATCATCCTGGATGTGCAGATGCCGGAGATGGACGGCTTCCAGACCGCCGCCCTGCTCAAGATGCGCAAGCGTACCCGCGACATCCCCATCATTTTCCTCACCGCCGCCTTCAAGTCCGAGGAATTCCAGCAGCGCGGCTACGCCGTCGGCGCTGTCGATTACCTGCTCAAGCCCATCGAGGACAACCAGCTCATCAACAAGATCAGCACCTATTTCCGGCTGATCGAAAAGGAGCGGGCACTGAATCAGGTGCTGGAGCAGCAGGTCGCGGAGCGAACCGCTGAACTGGCCCAGGCCAAGCAGTATCTGGAAAATATCATCGCCTACATGGGTGAGGCCCTGCTGGTGCTGAACCCCTTGGGCGAGATCAAGTCCGCCAATCCCGCCGCCTGCCGCATGCTCGGCTACCAGGAACAGGAATTGCTAGGCATGTCCATCGGGGATGTCTTTGAGGAGGAGGGCGACGAGCAGGCCGGCGCCTTCCTGGGGCTCTGGCTGGAGGCCCTGATCCGCACTGGAGCCCTCAGTAAGATCGATGCCCGCTTCATTGCCAGCGACGGGCGCCGCGTGCCTATCCTCTTTTCTCGCACCGCCGTGCGGGATCCGGATGGTGGCATCGCCGACATCATTTGCATCGCCAAGGACATGACGGGCTATGTCCGCGTCGATCGGGATGAAGAAGAGGCGGCCCTGGCCGCCGACGAAACACGCTAGGAGACGTCCATGACCGAGCCAGACCAAACCAACCTGCCGGAAGACGAAGAAACCTCCCTGACGGCCAACGCCCTCAAGGCCATGGCCCACCCCCTGCGGTGGAAGATCATCTGTTCCCTGGGTGACCGGGAGCTGTCCGTGGGCGAGATCGTGGAACGTACGGGCACCTCCCAGAGCAACATCTCCCAGCACTTGGAGCAGTTGCGCAACAAGAACATCGTCGTGGCGCGCAAGGAGGCCAATCGCATCTACTACCGCATCCGCAACCACCAGTTGCTGGATCTTATCGGTATCATGCGCGACGTGCTTTGCCCGGCGAATCTCGACGACCGTTATCCGCGTTAGCCCTGGCTAAGGCGCTTCACCAACCACCATGGCCAACAGGGGCTGAACATGCTGAGCATCGAATCGCTG